>JGI24702J35022_10002938_pt1 | contig 10312 bp, 8 predicted proteins | sample TergutTh196P4_FD_35022 | JGI IMG/M metagenome (IMG submission 35022)
AGTCCATGCATTTTTTAATGAAACCTTTCTATTTTGATAACATGCCCCTCGCACTGTAAGCCGGGCGGTTCATCTCGTCCGGAAAAACATCTGGAATTCCCTGCCCGGAGGAACCCTGGAAGAAAATAATAAATAAAGAAATGTCCAGCGTCTGAAGTTATAGAAGATAACTAATATTAACCCAAAATATACTTCAGGCGCTGGAGGGGTCCGTAGGGCAGGTTCTACAGGGTTTTTCCGGACGAGATGAACCGCCCGGTGATCAGGAATAAGGGCATGTTTTCGGACAGCAATAGAGCGATAAATTATTGTTTTATTTTACTGTTCTTGGCGGCGATTTTACTGTAACATCCTTTCGCCAGGAATTATCTACTTCCTCATCGGTTAAATTGACAGCTATGGTTTTTTCAGTTTTGCCGGCAAAAAAGGAATAGGCAGTAACCTCTGAAGAGTCGGCAGGATCTTTAGCATCTTTGGTTTCTATAACATCTTGAGCATGTTGGGTATCTGGAACATGTTGGCCACGTTGAGCATGTTGGGCATCTGGAGCATGTGTATGTTCCAGTATTGGTTTAATGACTTCGGTCTCGGGATGAGCCGTGTTTTTGGCAGAGGAGATACCGAAGGCAGGGAAATCATGTGCTTCAGAATTAGATTCCAGGTTTTTAATCGGGGCGGGAGTATAATCCGGTTTTTGTTTTATGCTGATGGAAGACGCACCGGCGCCTGTGGATGAATGACTCTCCGGTAAAGGCAAGGGACTGTCCGGCTTTGAACCGGCTGCCGCCGGATCATGAACAAAGCGCAGAGAAAGCCCCGCGGCATCCGTGTTTGGGAAAAGCATACTTTTTAGTTCATCTGTTTCCTGCAGATAATCCCGAAATTTTTCCAGGTGGTTATTGCGAATAACCTCGTTCTGTAATATTTTATTAATGCTGTTTTCGGTTTCGGTTTTTGCTGTTCCCGAGAGATCCTGAATCTGCTCAAGGAGCATCCGGAAGCTGTGGTTAAAGGAAATAATATCTGTTGTATTGTTTTGGACTTTTTCTGTTTCCACGGTTGAGGTTTTTAATATGGTCCGTATCTCATCTGAGGCGCCGGAGTTTTTTTGGGTATCCATTATGGCAGCTTCCAGAGGCTCTGAAAATTCTGTCATTAAAGCATTGACAGAGCTGATCGTCGACGAAGAAATCTCGCTTGCCTTAAGCGCATCGTTTAACTGTTTGGTAATTTCACGAAGGACTACCTGTATGTTATTGGAATTTTCCCTTGTAGAGTCCGCAACTTTCCGGATTTCTCCGGCCACTACAGCAAAGCCTGCGCCGGAAGATCCTGCATGGGCGCTTTCAATGGCGGCATTCATGGAGAGTATATTTGCCTGGTCCGAGATCTGGTTTATAATCCCGGCCAGATCAATTATCTTTTCAAGATCCTTTGTTGTCTTTTTTATTATCTCGAAGGCATTCCGTGATTCCTCTTCTCCTATAGTCATCCTGCCTCTGAGTTTTTCCGCTTTTTTCCCGCTTTCCGCAAGAACCGCGGCTATTGATTTTCCATACTCATCCATTTTAGAAAAGTGAAAATCTGTCTCCTCCATGACTTTCTTCTGTTCATGGTACATCTCGTCAAGGAAAGAATAGTGCTTCCCGGCCTGATTTATCGCTGCTGCAGCCTGTTCCGCAAGGGAGTCAATTTCGTCAAATTTGGCGCCAAGGTTTTTAATAACCCCCGGTTCTTCAGTGTTGATTATAAAATTTTCACCTGAATCTTCCGCTTCCAGACCATAGGAAAAGGCGCCCTGTTTCAGAAGTAATTCCATTTCAGCATTGGCCGAGGCATGGGCATTAAAGACTTCTGCGAATTTTCCCAGCTCTGCTGCTGTTTTTTTCAGATATACATAAGGTTCTTTCCCGGAAACAGGATCTTCAACCTTTATTGAAGCCAGAGCGGAATAATCCCTTTTCTCAATAAGTCCTGTGAGCTCTTCCAGAGTATTGAGTCTCCTCAGGTTTTTTTTTCCGATCCAGAAGAGAGCTCCCATTCCTGCGGCGCCAAGAAGCATGTTAATTATATTTGTGCGGATCACAAGGTCCCTCGTTTGGGAAATTGAAGGTGGTGATTTGACTTTACTGAAAACCAGGATCTGCGGAACTGTCACAACGATCATTACCGTAAAAATACACAGAATGACAAGGAATCCCAAAGAATTATTTTGTTTTTTCATGATTTTCCTTTTTTACCGGTGCTACTGATTATTGTATGTTTGAGTTTCGGTACTGTTGTATTCCAGAATTACTCCGGCTGCCTTAAACATTGATTCTGAATCATCAGCATCATGGTAGCGCCGCTGGCATACAACGCGAACTATGCCGCAGTTTATAATTAGCATGGCACAGGTACGGCAGGGAGTCATCCGGCAGTATAATGTAGATCCTTTTATGGAAATGCCGCGCTTTGCCGCCTGACAAATGGCGTTTTGTTCCGCATGAACAGTTCTTACACAATGGGTTGAAACCGATCCGTCCTCGTGAAGCATCTTTTTAAATTGATGGCCGGCATCATCGCAATGAGGAAGGCCGGCAGGGGCGCCTACATAACCTGTTACAAGGAGCTGATTATTTTTTGCGATTACGCAGCCTGAACGGCCCCGGTCACAGGTAGCCCGTTTGGATATTGCATCGCAAACTTCCATGAAATATTCATCCCAGGTGGGCCTTTTATAAGCTGTCTCCTGCATCCTGATTTCCTGCCTTGTATCATTATTCTTTGACATGTAAATTATGATTATGTTTTCTGTTTTGCTCAATGGCTATGGGACCTGTCCCGGAGGTTAAAATGAAAGCCCCGTTTTACCTTTCCATCTGTATGAATCCAACCCTGCAGAAGACTCTTGTTTTTTCCGGCTTATTCAAAGATACGGTGAACCGTACCGGAGAATACCGTCTTGACGCTTCCGGAAAGGGAATTAATGTAAGCCGGGTTCTTACCCAGCTGGGAAAGAATTGCTGCCACCTTACCCAGCTTGGCGGTAATTTACGGCCGCTTTTTTTGGAACTCTGCAGAAACGACAACCTTAGGGTGGAATGGGTTGAAAGCAACAGCCCCATCCGTTTCTGCTATACTCTTATAGATAGAAGTGACAGCAGCGTTTCCGAAATTGTTGAGGAAGCGGAAAGGGTAGGGGAGGGAACTGAAGAGCGGTTTCTTGAGGCATTTTCGGTCCTTGTTGAAGAGAGCGCCACTCTGATTATATCCGGAACCAAAGCGCAAGGTTTTTCAAACAGCCTTGTCCCGGAAATGGTAAAGCGGGCAAAGACAGCCGGCTTGAGGGTAATTCTTGATGTCCGCGGCCAGGATCTGCTGAATAGCCTGCAATACCAACCGGATATTATTAAGCCGAATCTCTATGAGTTTATTTCCACCTTTGCGCCTGAATTTATTTCCCGGAACGCCATTCAGGGCGGCGAAGGCGAAATCAGGGAAAAGGCAGGAAAAATTTGGAAAGAACTATTTAAAAAATTCAGGGGCGCTCTTGTGCTGACCCGGGGAGCTGATTCGGTGTGGTTTTCCGATAAGGCTGAACTCCTTGAGTATAAATTTGAATCTATTAAGCCGGTTAATACCATTGGATCCGGAGATGCCTTTACCGCAGGTTTGGCTGCCGCCCTGGATGAAGGCTTTTCGCTTGGAGAAGCTGTAAAACAGGGGGTCCGCTGCGGCGCCCTGAATGCCGGTTTACTAAGACCCGGCGTAATAAAGATCTAAAAAGACGAATATCACCATTATCTCTTGTATTTATATTTAGAATTTTTTTTGTAATTTTTATAGTAAGCGGTTACATTTTTTATTAATAATATTTACAAATTATTATAACAAAAAGATTGACAAATGCAAATTTTAGCCCTTAAAATATGAAATACTATTCAATTTCATGGGATAAATTGGAAACAGATTTATTTTTTATGTAAGCGGTTACATGAGGCGGTTATTTTTGAATATCTACGATATAGCAAAGTTAGCGAATACCTCCACTGCTACAGTTTCCAGGGTTTTAAACGGTAAAACGGGGGTAAGTAATAAAACCAGAGAAAAAATTCAGAAAATTGTTGATGAATCCGGATATATGATAAACAGTTTTGCACAAGGCTTGAATCATGATTCAATTAGAACAGTTGGGGTGCTTTGTTATGATATAAGCGATGTTTATTGCGCACAGTGTATTTCCATTTTAGAAAGACTATTGCGGGAAAATGGTTATAATATGATGCTATGTAACACCGGGAATGAAGAAACTTCGAAGAAGAAATATTTTGATATATTATTGTCAAAAAGAGTAGATGCGATTTTTCTAGTAAGCTCAAAATACAGCATTAATATAGATAATGAATATATCGCAAGGGCGGCTGCTGAAATTCCAGTTGCACTCTTAAACAGTTATATTAACATTGATAATATCTATTGCATTGTCTGTGATGATCGTCTTGCAATGGAAGAAGGAGTTACTTTTCTGGCATCACATGGCCATAGACGCATTGCTTATCTCCATGGCGAACTTATTTTCAGCGGGAAGAGGCAACTGCAGGGGTATCTTGACGGTCTTGCATCCAACGGCCTGGAGCCGGATCAGCGCCTTATTGTACATAACGCCTTTAAAGGTGCAACCCTGCTTTTAGATGGCGAAATGATGACCAAGCAGCTTCTGAATGCAGGAATATATTTTTCAGCAGTCCTCGTATCTGATGATCCTTATGCAGCCGGCGCGATGAAGGCATTACAGGCAAATGGCAAAAAAATCCCCGAGGATGTTGAAGTTATTGGATATGATAATTCATCTGTCTGTAATTACACAACACCTGAACTCAGCAGTATTGATAGTAAGGTGGATATAATAACCGATTTTGCAGTTAGGTATTTCCTTCAGAAACTAAAGATGGAAATAGTACCCAAAAGAACCACCATAACTGCAAATATAGTTCACAGGGGTTCTACTGTTTATTGAATGGAGCTGTTTTTATGGAACTAAGCAAAATTGAAAGCGAGGTCTGGAACCGTATTGCCAATATGCTTGACGGTAAATCTTATGTGCGTGATTATGAAACCGAAACTATTCTTAGCCGCCGGGATATTAAAGCGATATTAAAGCGTATACAAAGTGTAAAGGAACGCATTTTTGCGTTATTCCCACTGGATTTTGAACGATGTGAGCTCTCACCTGAAATTGTCAGCGTTATAAAAATGGATGGGTACAGGATTGAGAATACAATTATTCAAAGCATGAGGGAATACTATGTACCGGTAAATGTATATATCCCTTTAGCTGCGAATGATAAAAGGATGCCAGCCATATTAGTACCAATGGGGCATTGGCCGGAAGGAAAAAGGCTTTCCAGTAATCAGATCCTCTGCGCAAATTTTGCAAAAAAAGGCATTGTTGCTGCGACATATGATCCCCTCTGCCAGGGAGAACGTGATATGTTTCCCGAAAAGCAGGAGGAGAAATTAGGGAATGATATGTGGGCTGTCATGGAACATCTGATTCCCGGTATACAGTGTTATCTTTTGGGTGAAAACCTTATGAGTTATTTTCTCTGGGATGGCATGCGGGTAATTGATTATCTTTGCAGCCGTGAGGATGTTGATTCTTCACGTATTGGATGTACAGGTCAATCCGGAGGAGGGACACAGACACAGTATCTGACAATCATTGATGAACGCATCAAGGTTGCTTCTCCTATCCAGTCGGTTTCGAAACAGACATGGAGTTTGCGCTTTGGCGGAGTCGGAGATACCGAACAAAGCCCAATAGGCCGTGATCGTGACGGCGCCCTTGATTTGGCTGATAATTTCTGGGCTGCGTTCCCCAAGCCTGTTATGCTTAATATAGGACTTAGAGATATGTTTGATTTACGGGGTCTTCGGCATGTGGAATCAGAGATCGGCAGTTTATATAATCTGCTGGGCTATGGTGAAAATTTTGCTGTTTATGAAGACGATTGTGAGCATGTAATTACGGAACGGATACGAAAAAACGCCTATCGCTGGTTTACAAGGTGGTTTTTTGGAACAGAAGACGAGACTGAAGATAACATCAGGATCTTGGAAAAAGATGACCTTCGTTGCTTATATAAAAATACCAGGACTACAGTAGATGTTATCTTTGAACGTATGGAAAGATGTTTACCTGAAAAACGCATAACGAGAGAAGAGATTTGTTCCCTTATATCAGCCGAAGCTGATGGATATACCATACTTCCTTTGGATTCCGGTAATGACGGGGAGACATTTTTACTATGTACCCGTTCCCATCAGGACTCATATTGCAGGCTCAGGCGAGGTTTGAAAAACAAGCTTCGCTTGGTGCTTAATCTTCTGCCGGATGATGAATATTTAAGTTCATCAATTTCAGGTGATGAATGGGTATTGGAAATGCGGCCATTTGGCTATCAGGATACCGTTTCCAAAAAAGCATTTGACTACGACAATGAGAGCAATAATGCAATAGCGTATTTTTTATCAGGTGGTTCAATATTATCAGATCGCCTAAGTCAGATTCTCACGGCATTGGATTTTTTAAGCAAGCAATCCGGTGGCTTTGATGTAATCACTATGGAAGCCAAAGGACAGGGAGCTATTCTTGCGATAATGGCTTCGCTCTATGACAAGCGGATTACCGCGATTAAAGCTGAAGGTATGCCCGCATTATACAGGCAATATTTTGGAATCAGGGATTATCTTTTGGAAGAGAGTGCCATTGTCCCCGGAATTATAAAGTATACGGATTTACCGGAAATGGCAGCTCTCACCGGTATACCAATAGAACTTACTTCAGTAACCGGTCCCATGAGGGAAAAGCTCCCCTTGGATTTTGTTAAAACGATATATAAAGATGCTGTCAATGTGAATATTTTTGGTTGACAGCCGTTAACTGGTTAATATCAGTCATTTTGGATTGATATAAAATATTAGTGGAGGAAAAAAATGAAAAAGACGATCACTTTCTTGCTTGTGCTTGCAATTATGTTAGTGCTGTTTGCAGGCTGTAATCGCGGAGGAAGCAGTGAAGCCGCTCCTGATGGATCGACTAAAAAGCTGGTTATATGGTCTTACATGAATGAGGGCGAGCCGATTGGAGGCTGGCATCAGCAGGTAACAGACAGGTTTGAGCAAATGTATCCCGGTGTTGATGTTGAATTGGTACTGTGTGGCAGGGAAATATTGACGCAGTTTGCAACAAAGCTGCAGGACAGGAACGCATCAGATTTTCCGGATTTGGTATCTCAGGGTACCGGAGCTATGGAACCTTTAACTCTTGACGGCCTCTTTATTCCTTTGGACGATTATCTGGCAACTGAAAGAAATTATGAGGGAACAAAAACATGGGGAGATACCTTTATTCCTAACCTTATGGACACAATTAAAGTTAATGGAAAGAGCTATTATATTCCAGAAGGTCTTTATACCCATGGTTTCTTCTATGATGAGAATATGTTCGCAAAGTATAATCTTTCAGTTCCGAATACATGGGATGAACTTCTTGATGTTTGTGCAGCCTTAAAAGCAAATGGTGTATTCCCTATTACCCTTGATGGGACTACAGACGTGTACAACTCCTGGTGGTTTATTCGTTTCGCTACAAGGCTTGTTGGTGTAGAAAAGATGAATCAGGCAGCCAGAGGCGAGATATCCTGGAAGAGTGATCCTGCCTTCCTTCAGGCAGCCAGATATGTTGCTGTCTTCAGTCAGAGGAACTATTTTCAGGATGGTTTTGCTGGTTCAGTTTTCCCGGCTGCTCAGGCTCTGCTTACACGCGGTTCTGCCGGTCTGCTCTTCTGCGGGGCATGGATACCCACTGAGATGGCAAGTCAGACACCGCCGGAAATGAAGATGCAGATGTTTGCCCTTCCAGAGATACCAAATTCTGTTTCACCGAGGCATGAAGAAGTTTGGAGTAACTGCTTTGCGGTCACAGTAGATGGAAAAAACAAGCAAAACGCCATTAACTGGCTCAAGATCTACTCCAGCGAGGATTTTCAACAGAGGAAGATCGAAATAAAGAACCCCTCGGTTCTTGTAGACGGCCCTGTGGTTCCGGAACTTAGGGAGATTGCAAATATTGTTGGAAACGCTACATCAACGTCCGGATCTTATGGAGGTTTCCAGGTATATGGCGCCTGGTTCACAGGTGTTATGTATCCAATATCTACTCAACTCATCACAGGCAGTATTTCTCCTGAACAATTTATTGACCGGCTTGATGCAGATACAGCATCGTATTGGGCTAAATAGACTGTATGCGGGGCTCTTCTTCGGCAGGGTCCCGCATTATCGCAAGTCAAATATATTAAGGAGCAATACAAATGAACAGAAAGGTTAAACCCATTATTATTCTGGGGTTCCTGTCTCCTGGTCTTCTACTGTATGGATATTATTTCTTTATTCCCATGATCAAGTCTTTTTATTATAGTTTAACCAAATGGAATGGGTTTTCCGCCGAAAAGACTTTTATTGGGCTAAAAAACTTCAAAGACCTGACAAGTGATAAAAGTTTTATCATGGCGCTTCAAAATACATTGGCTTTTATGGTTTTTGGAGGGATTCTTGTTTTTGTACTTTGCCTTTTGTTCACCTATCTGATGACAAAAAAAGGATTTCGGGGCAGAAAGGTATATTCCCGACTTTTCTATTTTCCAAATATGGTATCCCAGGCTGCGCTGGCAGTTTTATGGGTATTCTTTTTTAATCCAACCTTTGGATTGCTCAACGGTATTTTGAACTGGCTGGGTCTGGCATCCAGGGATTGGCTGGGATCGCGTGTATCAGGTATCGTCTGTATTATATTTGCAACCAGCTTCGCCTTTGTCGGTTTTTATCTCACTCTAATGCTGTCCGGTTATGATAGAATTCCGGATTCATATATTGAAGCGGCAAAAATTGACGGCGCAGGCGACATAGCATGCTTTTTCAGAATAACACTGCCATTACTCCGGGATGTCCTTGTTATTGCTGTGACTCTCTGGATTATCAATATTTTAAAATATTTTGAGCTTATTTATGCTATGTTTAAAGGTTTTTCTTCTGCCATGAATACATTGGGTACTTATATGTATGCCATGGCCTTTGGGTCAGCTGTACCAATTTTTCAGCTGGGGTATGGTTCCGCTATTGCCGTGATAATGTTTTTGCTGGTGGTAATTTTTACTGGTATATTCCGGAAGGCATTCGATCGTGAAGGTCTTCAATATTAAGGTGGCTTTATGAAAAAGAGATTTAGAAATTTACCTTCATATATAGTATTGTCTCTTTGGAGCCTTATAATCATCTGTATTATTGGTTGGGTACTTATAAGCTCATTCAAAACCAATTTGGCAATCTATCAGGATCCGTGGGCATTTCCGGAAAAACTATTATCAGAAAATTATGTGAGCGCATGGTCGACCATGAAAATGTCAAGCTACTTTATGAACAGTGTTGTAATTGTTTTCTCGGCAATTATAATCAGTTTGATAGTTTCATCAATGATGGCCCACGCTTTAACACGGTTCGAATACAAATTCCGTAAACCAATACTTAGCCTGATGATTTTCAGTATCAGTGTTCCGACACAGCTTCTATTGATACCTCTTTACGCTCAGCTGTTATTTGTAAGAATGGTCAATACAAAAATTGGTTTAATTTTGGTTTATTCAGCATTATGGCTTCCTTTTACCATTTTTGTATTGACAGGTTTTTTCCGTACAATACCCAAGGAAATGGAAGAATCTGCTGTTATGGACGGCTGTGGTGAATACAGAATTTTTTTGCAAATTATGATTCCACTTGTTCAACCGGGATTAATATGCATTTGTGTTTTTAATTTTGTATCCATGTGGAATGAATATATGCTGGCACTGGTACTTGCTTCAAAACAGAGTCTGCGGACAATTGCACTTGGCATGTACGCACTTAGGGACTCAATGATGTATTCTTCCAATTGGGGCGGACTTTTTGCGGCTATTATAATCATGCTGATACCTGCGGCAATTATTTTTGTTACTCTGCAAAAATACCTGATTCAGGGACTTACTGCGGGAGCTTTAAAGGGTTGATGTATAAATAATTTGATACTAGGAGCAGTTGTATATGGAAATTATTGTTGGAAAAGATGCTGACGAGATGGGAGCATTGGCAGCTGAGCTTGCCGCGGCTAAATTGCGCGGGGTAATCGAGGAAAAAGGCACTGCGAGGCTTGTTCTTTCGACAGGAGAATCGCAGTTTGCGGTAATCAAACAGCTGGTTAAAAAGGATGTACCATGGGATAAGGTGATCATTTTTC
>JGI24702J35022_10002939_pt1 | contig 10312 bp, 8 predicted proteins | sample TergutTh196P4_FD_35022 | JGI IMG/M metagenome (IMG submission 35022)
ATCCCCGAAGCTATACTTTTATGACAGCGGGCTGGTGGCGTACCTTGCTCGCTGGTATAGTATGGAAACCCTTATGCACGGCGCCCAAGACGGCGCGATACTGGAGAATTATGTGGTGTCCGAAATCAAAAAGGGGTATCATAACAGTGGTAAAGCGCCTTATTTATATTACTACAGGGATAAGGACGGAAAGGAAATCGACCTGCTTTGGGAGGCAGACGGCGTGCTGTATCCTCTGGAGATAAAGAAAACGTCCAGTCCGGACAAACGCCTGACGCATGTGTTTGACGTGCTGCGCAAAAGCGGGAAGACGCTTGGGAATGGCGGTATCGTCTGCCTGCGAAATGATTTTATTCCACTGGACAGGGAAAATTCGATCATACCGGTCCGTTGTCTTTGACATTTTCAGCGGAATTGCGGAGTTTTACAACAGGGGTTTACGATGGAAAGGCAAGCCGGTGACGATAACAAGAATTATCTGAGGAGCACACTCCTGATGACGGCAGTTTTCCTTACCGCATCCGGCGTTGGGTACTTGTTTCGCCTGATTCGTTTTCCCGACACAAATGTCGTCGTGGTTTACCTCCTTGCCGTCCTGATCACAGCATGGCTGACGCAAAGCCTGCTTTTTGGATTTATCGCTTCAGGCCTGGCGACCTTTTTGTTTAATTACTTTTTTGCCGAGCCGGTTTTTACTTTCTCCGTCAATGACCCGAATTATATTGTGACCTTTGCCACCATGACGATTACCGCCCTGATCACAGGTATCCTGACCTCGCAGACCAAGCGCAGCGCGGTTGACGCACAGGAAAAAGAGGCGGAGACAAAGGCGGTCTATGACCTGACAAACCGCTTGACCGACGCAAAGGATATGCACGATATCGCGGGGATCGCCGCCTATGCGATCGGCGCCTGCTTTTCCTGTCATGCCGGCTGCCTTTGCTTCAACGAGAATAATGAACCCGAAAACAGCTTTGTCCAGCGGATGCTCGGAGGAAAACAGGTTCGGCGGGAGATCGCGGATCCCGAGGCGATCAAGCATCGCATAGAAGGGCTCCGCACAGGCTATGATGTAGGATCAGAGTTTACCGACTGGCCGATCTACGGACGGGAAAACATTTTAGGCGTTATCCGTATTCCCGGCGACTGCGCAACGAGCATGAATGAGGCGCAAAAGGGCTTACTGCGATCGATGATCGAAAGCACCGCTCTGGCTATGGACAGGTTCCGTTCTATGGAGCAGCGCATCAAGTCGGGAGAAGAAATCGCCAGGGAGCGTTATCGCGCCAATCTGCTCCGTTCCATATCCCACGACATACGCACGCCGTTGTCCGGGATGATGGGGACTGCGGAAATGCTTATCGATATGACGGGAGAGGAAGACCCTCGTTATCCGCTCGCGCTCGCGATCCAAAGTAACGCTCATTGGCTTCATTCCCTGGTTGAAAACATCCTGAACCTGACCCGTCTGCAGGATGGAAAACTGTCTATATGTAAACAAATGGAAGCGGTGGAAGAAGTGATCGGAGAAGCTGTCGGACAAGTATCTTCCCGTTCTCCTGATCATGAAATCGTAGTAGACATACCGGATGAGCTCCTGCTTGTCCCGATGGATGCCAGATTGATCATACAGGTTATCATCAACCTGCTGGACAACGCAATCAAACATACCGCATCCGGTCAGGAAATCAGTGTTATCGTAAAACAAGACAAGGAAACACACATAGCGCGCTTTGTCGTCCGTGACCGCGGCGTCGGCATACCCAAAAGCGATTTACCCAACATTTTTGAGATGTTCTACACTTCACATGCGAATACCCCGGAGGGAAACCGGGGGATAGGACTGGGGCTTACTATTTGTGAAACAATCATCAAAGCGCATGGCGGGAGTATCGAAGCCCGAAACCGTACCGACGGCCCGGGCGCCGAGTTTCTCTTTTCCCTGCCCTTGGAGGAGACGGCGTATGAACCCACACAGTGAAACAGTCCTGGTCGTCGAAGATGATGCGCAGATTCAGAGTTTTATCTGTTATGCGCTGAAAAATGAAGGTTTTGCCTGCCTGACCGCCGGAGACGCCAAAACAGCGCTGGCCGCACTGATCGCGAAGCAGACGGACATCATGCTGCTCGACCTGGGCTTGCCGGATTTGGACGGGGTGGAAGTACTGCGGAAATTGCGCGAATGGTCGGATATGCCCGTCATCGTGATTTCCGCGAGAGACCAGGACAGGGAAAAAGCCGACTTGCTGGATAGCGGCGCAGACGATTATCTCACAAAACCCTTTTCGGCGACCGAATTGATGGCGCGAATCCGCGTAGCGTTGCGCCATATTTACAGGCAGGGTAACCAGGAAACACGGGCGGTACTGGTCGTCGGCGGTCTGCAAATGGATTTGGCAAGGCGTCTGGTCCGTCTTGACGGGGAAGAGATACACTTAACGCCGATGGAATACAGCCTGCTGTCCCTTTTATTCAAAAACATCGGGAAGGTACTGACGACGGGCAGTATTATCCGTGAGATATGGGGCGTAGGTTACGGTACGGACACACANGCTCTCCGGGCGCTTATGGCCGGCTTGCGCAGGAAAATCGAAAAAAATCCGGCAAAACCCCGATATGTGATGACGGAAATCGGCGTCGGATACCGGATGGTCGATGAATGAGGGCAAGCCCTGAAAAGTTACCGCAGTGGCTTCGGAGTGGCTTCGGAGCGGTTCCGGATTTCAATTCTCACATCTTTCTCACAACAAATGTGATATACTNATATGCACGCGTAACGATCTGCCGCTTCAAACATGAAGGAGTCGTCCATGGATAAAATCCTGGAGATCAACAATCTCACAAAGGAATACATCATGGGAGAGGTCACTGTACACGCTTTGCGTGGCGTGAGTATTGCGATTTACGAGGGAGAGTTTGTCGTAATCCTGGGCCCCAGCGGATCCGGTAAGAGTACCTTGCTGAATATTATCGGCGGGATCGACGCGCCGACGTCGGGTGATGTCCTGTTTCACGGAAAGAATATCTCACGCGCATCGGAGAAGGAGCTAACCCTGTTTCGCCGGGGAGCGGTCGGTTTTGTATTTCAATTCTACAATCTCATCCCAAACCTGACGGCGAGGGAGAATATCGCACTCGCCTCGGAGCTGGCTGACGACCCGATCCCGGCAGACAGACTCCTGGAGGATATCGGGCTCTCCGACCGGGGAGACCACTTCCCGTCGCAGTTATCCGGCGGCCAGCAGCAGCGCGTCGCTATCGCCCGCGCCGTCGGAAAAAACCCGTCTTTGCTGCTCTGCGACGAGCCGACAGGCGCCCTGGATCTCCAAACCGGCATCCAAGTGCTTCGTATCCTCAAGGATTTTAACCAAAACTATAAAAAAACAGTCATGATTATCACGCACAACGCCGGTTTCGGAAAGATAGGCGACAGGGTCTTTCATGTCAGGGACGGTTTGATTGACAGCATACAGGTCAACGAAAATCCGCTCGCCCCTGAGGAGGTGAGCTGGTAAATGCTGTTTAGAAAAGCAGTGCGTGCGATCTGGGCCAATAAACGCTCTTATCTCGCTTGCATGTTTCTCATTGCCATCGGCGTCCTTATGTTTACCGCGATGAATACAGCCGGGGCAGGGCTGGCTTCTTCGGCCCTCGGCTTCTACAGGGACTACGGTATGAGCGATATCTTTGCCCGGGTGGATGCGATCCCTGTTGGTATGACGGAGCGCCTCACGGAGGCTGACGGCATCGAGGCGGCTGAGGCAAGATATATACTGGAAGTCATGGCTGAGACGCCGGACGAAGGGGAGACCGTCACCATGCGGCTTATATCCGCAGACCCGCGAGGCTCAGTGATTAACCGGCTGCTCATCGAGGGTAGCGAGTGGTCGGCGCCGGGCGACATCATCCTGAATCCGGCCTTCGTCAAGGCGCACGGGCTCGTTCCCGGCGACGAAATACGCGTTATTTACAAAGGCCGCACCTTTATCTTTACCTTTTGCGCCACAGCCCTGAGTCCAGAAAATATCTATGTCACAAAAAACGCGACGGATCTGCTCCCGGATAACAGCGGCTTTGGTATCGGGTATATTACGCCGGACAGTATGGCTTCCCTGACCAACGCGGGCGGCGTGGGAAACAGCGTTGTACTGACGTTGACGGAAGGATATACCTTTGATGAGGTGAAGGTTTTCCTGGAGGACGCGCTCACGCCTTATGGACTCAAGGAGTTGATCGATAAAAAAGATCACCTGAGTTATTCGTTTGTCGACCTGGAGATTTCCGGTATACGCTCTATGGCGGCGTCCCTGCCAATGATCTTTGTCCTGATCGCCGCGATAGTACTGTACCTGATGATGAAACGTGTCATCGAGCAGGAGCGGACACAGATCGGCGTGCTGCGGGCTTTCGGTTATTCCCGTCTGCAGATCGTCGCGCACTACATGTGTTACGGGGCTGTCACCGGCGTCGCCGGCGGCGTCGCCGGCAGTATCATGGGCTACTTTTTGGCAGAATTTTATTTCTATATGTTTATGGAGTATTTTCAAATGCCTGCGCTCTCGGAGGAGAGTCGACCGCTGTACTTCGTCGTTGGCATGTTGCTGGCTGTGTCCGGCGGGATGCTGGGCGCCTTTATGGGTGCGCTAAAGTCCATCCGGCTGATACCTGCCGAAGCGATGCGACCGGAAAATCCGCCGCCGATCAAATACGATCCGGTCGGCAAGATAAAGGTCCTGCGTTATGTCCTGACATCCAGGGGCAGCATGGCGCTGCGGAGTATCACGAGAAACTGGATGCGCTCCGGATTTGTCGTCATCGGGGTGATGTTTTCCTTCGGGCTTTTGTGTATCTCAGGCAGCTTTAACGGTCTGATCGACAAAATCATGTTCAGCCAGTACACCTATGTCCAACGGTATGGGGTAAAGCTCCCCCTGGTCAGGCCGCTGCCCTACGATACGGCGGTAGAGAGCGCCTATGCCATCGATGCCGTATACTTGGCAGAGGGCCTTTTGGAGATGCCGGCGGAGATCAGGCATAAGCATTTGCGCGAGGGAAGCCTGCTGACCGGGATCCAGGCTTCTTCGTCCCTATACCGCATCTGCGACACCGTCACGATGGTCGAATATCCGCCTCCCGCTGACAGTGTGATCTTGAGCAATACCCTCGCGGACAATCTGAACGTTGTAGCCGGGGATACGGTCTATATAGCTTCCCCCTTGCTGGATGAAGATGTACCGATCATCGTGTCGCGGGTAATCGAGCAGAATATGGGCGGCGGCTGCTATATGGAGATTGGCGCCCTGTCCGATCTTCTGCAAATCCCGAAGACGGCGACATCCATCATCCTGAATACGGACGATCTGCCATACCTGAAAGACTACCTCAGGGATAGCATATACGTTCCTTCCGTGGACGATAAGGACAGTACACTGACCAAACTCCGCGATATGATGGGTATCTATTCCAGTATGTATCTCGTCCTCCAGGTAATGTCCGCGCTGGTGGGTTTCGCCATTATCTATAACACCTCGACGATATCCCTTGCCGAACGCAAGCGGGAATACGCTACGCTTCGGGTCATCGGGCTCACTGTCGACGAGATATCCGGCATAATGAATTTCGAATACTGGATACTCGGTTTCCTTGGCATGATTCTGGGCGTACCGTTTGTCCAATATCTCAATATGGGAATGAACGCGATGATGGAAACGACTTCCTTTTCCATGCCGTCCGTCCTGCCGGTGTCCGCCTATGCTTCGGGCGTGGCAGGCAGCGCCGCCGCCATCCTGCTGTCGGGATGGTCGGCAAAGAGGAGAATTCGAAAGTTTGATATGGTGGAAGTACTAAAAGAACGGGAATAGGGAGAGGCTTTATGAAAAAGAACGTAAAACGTATACTCTTGGGCCTTGCGATTCTTGTCGCCGTCGGCGGCGGCTTGTACTACGCGATGATGCCAACGCCCGTCGCACTGACGCAGGTCATACCTGGGACAGCCGAATTAAGCTTCACAGAGCAGGGTCTGTACGCTGCAGGGAATATACTCACCGTATACCCGCTGGTGCAAGGCCGACTCCTCGAAGTCAGCGTCGCGGAGGGGCAGTCTGTGCGTGCCGGAGACGTGCTCTGTGTAGTCGATCCGGAACCCATGCAGCAGGGTATAGAGCGGATCCGCGGCAGCATCAGGGGGTATGAGGCGCAGGTCGGGGCGGCAGAATCGCAGCAGAGAAGCAGTAACGCCGGCATAGGCGAGCAGACGCGTCTCCAGACGATCCTGATCGCACAAAACCGGCGAAATCTCGAAGTTGCCCAAGAAGACCTCGCGCGGGCAGAACTGCTGTATGAGGCGGGTGCGCTTGCCAAAATCGATGTGGACAATCTCAGCGCACTGGTGGCGCAGTACGCGTCCGCCCTGGAAGCCAACGAACAGCAGCTCGCGGTGATCGCCGCCGGCGCGGGTGCGAGCGGTCTGGCGGACTACTATAGGGCGCTGATCGAGGCTGAAGAGATCAGCATCGCGCAGTTGGAAAAAGATATCGAAAACTGTCACGTACGGACGCCGGTCAGCGGGGTGGTTACGGGCTTGTATGCCAAGGGGACCAATTATATCACAGCCGGAGCACCCGTCGCGGTCATCACCGTGCTTGAAGGCGGCGCGATCGAAGTCTATGTCTCCACCCGGGATGTGAGCAGCGTCAGGCCCGGGGACCAGGTGGCACTGACCCTGAAGCGGCGCGAGGGAAATCTTGAATTTGCAGGCCGTGTGGACCAAGTGGAGTCCAACGCGGAAATACGGCTCTCCGCCCTGGGACTGGAGGAACGAAGGGTTAAGGTCAGGGTGACGCCGGATCCGGCTTCCGCCGCCGATATCACATTGGGCGCCGGCTACGATGTGGACGTCCGGTTTATCGTGTACAGGGAGGAGAATAAATTGACGATCCCCAAAACCGCCTTGTTTCAGGACGACGGCAGCGACATGGTCTGGGTCATACGGGACGGCAAAGCCTTACCAGTGCCCGTCGTGAAAGGGATGGAGCTCCGGACGTCGTATGTGATCGAGTCGGGGCTTACCGCGGGAGAGGCTGTCGTGACCGATGCCAATAACGAAGCGCTCAAAAACGGCCTGAAAGTGACAGAAGCCGGATAGACGAAAATTATTACGGACACGATCAGCAGAGCACCCCACTCGACGGCGGGGCGCTCTGCTGTCTATACTCACAAAATTCTCACACAAAAACGATTTTTCTCACATCGCACTCACGGCTTATCTACTATCATGGCGGTAACAACAAACACCGCGCAGATGGGAGGATGGTTGACTATGCGTATTTTTTCCAAAGGCAAAGATATCTCTGGGCGCACCATAGTCGTCGGCTGCGGGCGTCTTGGCGCTAATCTGGCAAATACCCTATCGGACGGGGGTGGAGACGTGATTATCATTGACAGGAATGAAGAATCCTTCCGGAAGCTTTCCTCATCCTTTGGCGGGATTACCGTCACAGGCGACGCAACCGAAATGCTGGTGCTGGAACGGGCCGATATCAAAAAGGCTACTGCCGTCATATCCGTCACCAACAATGACAATACTAATATTATGGTAGCTCAGCTTGCGAAAGAGCATTTTGGCATCGGCCAGGTCATCGCAAGACTCTATGATCCCGAACGCGACTGCGTATATCGCGAATTTGCCATCGATACCATCTGCCCGGCTGTGCTGTCGACAAAAGAAATCGATAAACTGCTGGGTGTGCCGGAGACAGAGGGGGAATCGGCGTGAAAAAACGCGTGCTGCTCATCGGCGGCTTTCACAAAACAAGGTTTCTTGCCGTTTCGTTGATTAAGCGAGGATACCATGTTTCGGCGATAAACAGTAACATGGATCATTGTGTAGCGCTGGCTGATATCAAAGAGCTTAAGGTGTTCCACGGAGACGGGTCCAAGCCGTTTATCCTGGAAGACGCGAACGCGTATGACACGGAAATCGCAATCGCGCTCACCGGGCGGGACGACGACAATCTGGTTATCTGTGAGCTTTGCAAGAAAAAATTTCGAGTAAAGAAAACGGTCGCGCTTGTTTCCGATCCCAAAAAAACGGAGTTCTTCTACAGGATGGGGATTGACTCCGTGGTGTGCGCGATCACCGCGATCGCGGGAATTATCGAGCAACAGGCGCTGCTGGATGAAATCGCGGCGCTTGTACCCGTGGGGAAAGGCCATATCCGGATCGCGCAGGTGCCTATATCCCAAACCGCGCCCGCTGCCAATAAAAAACTTTGGGAACTGAGTTTGCCAAGTGACGTGATCGTAGGCTGCGTACTGCGCGGTGATAAAAGTATGATACCGCGGGGCGACACCCGCATCCTTGCCGGGGATGAACTCCTGCTCATATCCACGGATGAACATGAGACGGCGGCGGTGTTGGAATTGACGGGACGGTGAAGCGCGTTGCATAAACGTATCGCCGGCGGGAGTATCTACGGAAAGCTCATGCTCCTCGTTGGTTTGCTGGTGGCTGCGCCGCTTTGGGTGATATGGTTTTATCCGGAGGACGCGCGTTTTGCGTCCGCCTTTTTGTTTCCTTCGTGCTTTTCCGTTTTCGCCGGATTAATGGTATGCCTGTATTCCGGTCGCGGGGAAACGCCCGCTACGGAATGGCAGTCCCCGATGCAAAGAGGGAGTCTGCCCGTGTTGTTTGCCTGGTGTTTTGCTTTCCTGGCGGGGGCGGCCCCGTTTGTGACGGGCGGTTTGCTCCGTTTTCACCTGGCGTTGTTTGAATCGGTCAGCGGTTGGACGACCACCGGCCTGACGGTGATGGACGTTACGGAGACGCCGCACATCTTTTTGTTTCACCGGGCGTTTATGCAGTACTGCGGCGGGCTTGGTTTTATCATCATGATCGCCATGCTTGTACGCGGTAAGCAAAATATGAGCCTGTACAGTGCGGAAGGCCATCCGGACAGGATCCAGCCAAACCTGAAGAAAACGGCGCGAACCATTTTTATACTCTATAGCAGTTTTTTCTCAGCCGGCGTACTGGTCTATCGCTTCTTTGGGATGGCCTGGTTTGATTCGGTATGCCATACCATGTCCGCACTTTCCACCGCAGGCTTTACTACACAGGAGGGCAGTATCGGGCAGTACGGCAGCATCCCCATTGAGATGGTTACCGTCGTACTGATGCTTATCGGTTCAAGCAATTTTGCCGTTTTACTCTTGTTGGTTAAAGGCAGAATCGTTGAAGTGTCCCGGATGAGCGAAGTGCGGTTTATGGTCGGGATGCTGCTTGTGTTTGTGCCGCTGGCGGCTTTTTCGCTGATGCGGGATTTTGGCTTGCGGGCAGGCGACAGTTTTGCCAAGTCCCTGTTTGGCATCGTCACTACATTTACCACGACCGGCTATTCGACGATGAACTATGCCCTTTGGCCACCTTTCGCTTTAGGTTTGCTTATGATACTGATGATTATCGGCGGAAGCGCCGGTTCGACCGCCGGCGGGATCAAGCTGGTTCGCGCCTACCTGCTGATACGGATTACGATAGAAAACATCAGGGAAAGACTGTCCCCGGCGCAGCGGGTCAGTATACCCGCATACCATCGCGCCCAGGGCAAAACGCACATCGACGCCGCCCTGATTCACGATACCGTCGGATTTGTCTTCAGCTATATGGTCGTGTTTGTCGTCGGGACGCTCTTGCTTACGATGACCGCCCGTTGCGGTCTGTTTGAAGCCATGTATGAATTTGCTTCCGCTTTTGGTACCGTGGGTATATCCAGCGGCTTGACGAGTCCCGATTTACCCGGCGCGGCCCTTGTAGTACTGCTTGTCGGCATGGTACTTGGCCGACTTGAGATATTCATCGTATTTGTCGGCATCTATAGCGGGATTCATATGCTAAGACGAGCTGCCGCCCCGTGAACAACAACGCGGCGATAGGTATGTCCGGCGCAGTATGTCCGGTGCTGTGGATAATGGCATTGCCAGGAAAAGCAAAGCGTGATAATATTTATTTTGCGATACAAATGGCTCGTACTTCATCGTAGGGCCTTTTTTAATGTGTGGGAGGAAGAGGACATGGAAGACGACAAAAGGGAACAGTTGCGGGAAGAGTTGCGGGAGGATCTGCGCAAGCTGCGGGAGAGGGCGCTGGCGGAAATCGCCGCCTCCGGCTTGCTTGACGAGCTGGAGAGTCTGCGGCTCAAGTATACCGGGAAAAAAGGCGAGCTGACCCAGGTCCTGCGAAACATGGGGAGCCTGTCGGCTGAGGAGCGCCCGGTGATGGGCAAGCTGGCCAACGAGATCAGGGACAGGCTGGAGG
>JGI24702J35022_10002940_pt1 | contig 10311 bp, 9 predicted proteins | sample TergutTh196P4_FD_35022 | JGI IMG/M metagenome (IMG submission 35022)
AGGATATCTGGAGTGAGCTTCTGTGCTTCTTCTGTAAGGTATTTGTAGAGAAGCCTGCTGCCCGAGCCATCTCCAATGCAGCCAGCGATAACGCCATAGGGCTGCGCGCATCCCAGTGTCTCGCATACAATTGCCGCCGCTGCCATCATGGCAGTCGTGCAGTGCATCATTTCACTGCTGGGTACCTCGTACCCTTCNCCAATACGTAAGGAGTCACCATAGGTAACCCATCCCTGGGTAAGCGGAAGATCAGGTACGGGGACTGTTCCTAATAAAAGTAACATGGCTAATTCCTTCCCTGGGCCAGTTCAAGACAGCGACTATAGGCGCGATCAGCGCTGTATGCGCAGAGGGTAAATCCAAAGTTGCGTGGAGGCTCGGCTTGCCCGAGCTTTTTACCCATCAAGTTTTTGGTGATGTTGGGTACATCTGACCCAGCTCCTCCTGAGACGTTAACGATAGTCAGGCTCTCCTTGTCATAGGTGATCTTGACGTTGCCGCAACGAACCATCATCCAGCGGCCAAAGTCAACCTCTTTATAGATATTCAAACGGCGTAAATCGATCATCTTAGGGAACACTATCTCAACATACGGTATCTCCAGATCATCAAGGATCCGTTCGATTCCTACCTGTTGTTGAGCATCAATCAATACACCCAGGTCACAACCAAGACGCACTTCGGGGGGAGGCCCCACTACCTGGCATTCGTAGCCATAGGCTTTAAGTGCTTCTTCTGCCTGCATACCATCCTGTACCAGCTCAAATAGGATAATAGCCCATTTTATTTCTTCATCTTTCTTTGTTTTTTTCTTGAAAGGAAACCAAGCCATTCTTTTTTTCCCTCTTTCCACTGCTCGTAAAACTATTTATTCAAAAATCCACCATTTCGATCAAAGGTACTAATCCACCATTCCAACCAGAGGTACTCCGCGCTGCCATTGTGTTGCCAAGTGATGTAGAGCCTCTATAGCCTGGTCGATCTCTGCGGTTGTGGTGGAATAGCCCGGAGAAAAACGAACCGTGCCAGTTGGGTACGTCCCTATGGTCCGGTGAGCCAGAGGCGAACAATGAAGCCCGGTTCGAACCGCAATATCATATTCCTGGTCGAGGGCTATCCCTAAATCCATAGGTTCCCAATGATCCAGGTTGACAGACACAACACCAACCTGTCGACTTGACTGGGCTGGNCCATATACCGTCAAACCTGNTACGGTGGCCAATCCCTCCAGCAGCCGGGTCATTAGCTCGATCTGATGGGTGCGGATACGATCCAGCCCGATCTCGTTGATATAGCTGATCCCAGCACTCAAACCAACGATGCCCACGCTGTTAAGGGTCCCTACCTCAAATCCTTCTGGGACGTTCTCAGGCTGCCACTCCTCCTCAGAGCGGGTGCCGGTACCGCCCTGCATGAAAGGACGCAGGACAGCTTGTTTGCCAACAATGAGCGCACCGGTGCCTGTGGGGCCCAAAAGCTCTTTATGCCCNGGCAGGGCGAGAAGATCAATGCCGTAAGCCTCCATGTCTAAAGGTAAAACTCCGGCAGTTTGTGCTGCATCCACCAGGAATAAGGCCCCATGGGACCGTAGCTCAAGCCCAAGAGCCTCAATGGGCTGGATGGTTCCTGTGACATTTGAAGCATGGCTTAGCACAACCAACCGCGTCTCTGGCCGCATCGCTGCCAGTATCTGTTCCACCGTCCAGGAACCGTCTTGGGCGCACTCAACTCGGGTAACATCAACACCCTGCTGGGCCAGTGTATGAAGCGGACGGATAATAGCATTGTGCTCCATGCTGCTGGTCACAACGTGGTCTCCTGGTTTTAAGAGACCATGCATTGCCAGGTTCAGCGCGGCGGTGCAGTTCATACAAAAAACAACCCTCATAGGGTCAGGCATTCCAAAGAAACGTGCTACCTTGACGCGTGCCTCATCGATGGCTTCGCTTGCTGCCAGGGCTAAACGATGCGCGCCGCGGCCGGGATTGCCGGCCGCGGCGCGCATGAAATCTGCCATTGACTCAATAACCGCATCGGGTTTGGGGAACGTGGTCGCAGCATTGTCAAAATACGGCATCATGACCCCCTAAGAACAGCCGGTCGGTTTGGGAAGGCCTGCAATCTTACAGGCCCCTCTGGCTGGGCCAGCTGGAAACAGCTTATAGATCTGTTTAAGAGGAAACCCGGTCTCGCGGCAAAGCACCCTGATTGGTGGGGCCAATTCATTTTTCTCATAGTATTCTCTCAGGTAATAAAGAACCTTGAAGTGGTCATCAGTCAAGTCTTCCATACCAGCGCTTTGGGCCAAAAACCGTGCCAGCGCCTNGCTCCAGGCATCAAAATCCTGGATGAACCCGTCTTTGTCAGCCTCTAGGACCTGAGACCCAAAATGTAATTCAAACACAGTGTCCTCTCCTGCTTAAAGCGCAACCCAAAGCTTGGGGCGGNGCCTCGTATCTGACGTGGGCTGTGCGGCGCACGAGCAACGCGTGCGCCGCACCACAACTCTTTCTTTTGGTGGCACTTCTCTGGGCCACATGGGCCAGAGAGCTGCCAGAGAGTGGCTGGCCTTACAGCAACGCCAAGGGCAAGCCTGCCGACAGCACGGCATACCTTAACACGATGCCGCCCAAAAGCAGACAGACCCCGACAATAGCGCCTAAGTCAGAGAGCCGTGCCACACTAAGCGTCTTGCTCTTTACCCAGGCAAAGACCTCTAATGCGATTGGGACAAGCAGTCCGATCACCACAAGCCCCAGCCAAAACGCCAACGCATAGTCGCCTGAAAGCAGGTAGTTGACTGAGGTCTGTGCCGTGCTTGACGCGTTTGACATGACGACCATCATGAACACCAATACAACGACCGCTGCAGCTACCACGGTAACAACAGTCTTGCTCAGCAAAAGGAGTGACTTTCCGGTGTTCTCCTCGTCAGCTGCCGCCTTGGCCGGCCGTATCCAGCGTTTTACCGCAAGGGCCAACAAGATGGCCCCGCCGCCTGTCGCCAAAGCAGAGGTGACAAACAAGACGGGCAGGGCAGGCGTGTTCCAAAACGGGACGGCATTGATGACGCCCAAAAGCAATCCGGTATAGCTCATGACTCCTAAGGCAAACACGCCGCCGACGATCCAGAACTTGCTTAACTTGAGTTCTTTGAAGCGCAGCTGCAGTATGAAGTGGACTGCGCCCAATACGAGAAAGCAGCTGATGATAATGATACCAATAGACATTATTGAACTTGTCATGTTTGAAAAGGCGAGCATGAAACGCGTGGGATGCCCCAGATCCAACAGAAGGATCAATGCGCCAATGCCAACCAACGGGGCGCCCAGATAGACGCCCATCCTGGATATCGAGCGGTAACGCTCACCCATAATCCCTGCTATGATGCCTATCAAGTAGGCTGCTGCGCCGGCGCCTGCCAAAAAGAGATCCCAGGCAACCAGTGGTCCCCAAACACTTTGTAGTCCCATATCAGCCTCCTATATAATACACAGCAGGTTCTGTTCCCAGCTCTGGGTGCAGTTGCCTGCCTTTGTAGGTATTAATCAGCTTGTTGACTTCGCTTGCCGGGTCGTCTAAATCACCAAAATACCGGGCATATGCCGGACAGGTCACTACACAGGCTGGCTCTTTGCCAGCGTCAACAAGCTCAGAGCACATCGTGCATTTCTCTTCTACCTTGACAGCATGGTTCTTGTTGACAACCTCTTCGTACGGTGTGAATCCAAACTCAGGGAAGTAGGGTTTGATCTCTTCAATAAAACTGCGGGCGTCATACGGGCAAGCCAGCTCACAATAGCGGCAACCCATGCAGGCGTCATAGTTCACCAGCACAATCCCATCGTCTCTCTTATAGGTGGCTCCGGTGGGACAAACATGCTGGCAGGGAGCGTTCTCACAATGCATGCAAAGNACNGGNAGGTATATAAAGTTGGTGCTTGGAAATTTGCCATGCTCGCTTACCAATACCTTGCTCCAATAGACCCCAGGAGGGGTACCATGCTCAGCCTTACAGGCGAGGGCGCANGAATTGCAGCTTATGCATCTTTGTAAATCGATGACAATGCCATATCTCATAATATTCTCACTTTCCTTCCTTTCTTGNTTATACCTTGGTGACTTTGATTTTGCACAGCACCGTAAACCCTGAGCTTAACGGGTCAACGCACTCTTCGTCCCAGGATATAAGCGCATTGTAATGAGGCCCAATGCCACGTCCAACAGGGCTGTAATGAGGAGACCACTGCCCAAACTCACCGCCGATGGCTACTGTTGTTGGGTGAATACCCTGGCTTGTCTTTAGCTCGGCTTGAATCTTTGTTGTGACGGCTTTTGGTGATTTCACCCGTGCAGCTGACTCTATCCAAACAAGGTCGCCATTCTTGAGGCCCTTTGCCGCTGCGGTATCTTCATTCATCCAGGCAGCCATCGTGTACTCATCAAACTTATCCATATACTCGCGAAGCATCGCGTTGTCCATGGTCTGCCCCATGCTCATCATCGGGCCCTTCCAGTTTATGCCGTACAGGTCGAATTCGGCAGGAGCACTCGCCAAGCTGGGAGGCTCTTCCCAGAAAGGCAAAGGAACAAAGTCCTTATAGGCATTGGGGTGGAATTTTTGCTCAAGGTCAGGCTGCCCAACCGCTGCCAGATCCTTTTTGTGCTGTCTTCCGGCCCAAAGCATATAGTCGTTGTACAACGTATAGCGTGTCTTACCCCAGGGGCAACTGTTGAACTCATAGAGCTCTCTGATATCCTCNTCTTCTTCAAGGATGCCATTAACCTTGAACCATTCAAGACCATGCTCGTTGCCATATTTAGCCTTGAGGGAACGGTCCAGGATATCTTCCCAGGTGTACTTTACATTGACGTCAAGGGCGTTGGCGCCTCTCAGACGCATGGTTGAGCTGATCTGGGTGTTTAGNGCTGGCAGAAAGCCAACTCTGTCAGCGATATCAATAATGACCTGTTCAACCTGGTAGGTCTGATACAGATCCTTGTCCAGCAAGGGCTGATGGATCCAAGCGCCGCCACGACTTTCGCGTAGCCAGCCTGTATAACCGGGATCGGGGAAGATGACGTCGGCCATTTCGGTCGCTTCGTCAAAGTGATAGGAAAGCGCGAAAATAAAATCGATTGTCTTAAAAGCTTCGATCATTTCGTCCACTGCACCACCGGCCATGAGGGCGTTGCAGCCATGGATCATCATGATCTTTGTGGTGTATTCACAACCGTATTTGTTTGGTTCGAGCATGTTCTTGTACGCCAGTGGAACTGTCTTATATGCCATGGGATACCAGGTATCCATCATGTAAGCATCTGGTGGCCACTTGAAACGATAGGTGGATGATCCCTTAGGCGCATTCACACCATCGGCTGGACTTGGACTAACATCGCCACCCTCACCGATGATTCCACCAGGGACGCCAATGGCGCCAAGGAGCTCATACAGTAGATACGAAGTCATAGGATCCCACATCTTGTTCATACGAGGCCCACGCCAACGTGTGCCAATGGGACGGTAGGGCATGACGGTGGACTCGCCATCAGGTCCTGGGATGGATATGGTACCGCCAATATTGGCCTCGTCAACCAAGAGTTTTGTCAGTCGACGTATCGTGTCTGTTGATACGGTCGTAACGGGCGCTGCCATTTCTGGAGTGTACTGCCTGAGGTTCTCTTTAAAGAGCTGGAAGGCGGGCACGCATTTGACGCCATCAACGGTGAACTCACCTTCAAGTGCCAGGGTCTCCCAATTGGCATTGACTTGGGGATCATCCCAGACTAACGCACCGCCTTCACCATCGTTTGCACTTGTATCCCATACATACGGCTTGCCAAAGAGCAGGCCTTTACGGTATGGGTCTGCTACCAACTCATCCTCATTACGAAGATACTGGCCATCCTCTGGGCCACCGTCTTTGCGGATAAGATAAACGCCGTTTGACTGGCGCTTGATGAATTCCTCATCAAAGATGTTCAGCTCGTAGAGCAGGACATGCATCATTGCCAGCTGCAGGAGGCGGTCAGATGCGGGGCGTATGGGGACCCACTCGTCTGCTTTGGACGCCTCAATAGACAGGCGTGGATCCACAACAACNAATTTCATCCCAGCGATACGACGATCGGTGAACTTACGAGTATCTGCGACGCCAGCTTTGTTGACGCCTTGTGAGCTGGATCTGATCATGCACCTCGAATGTATATCGTCACTTGAGTCACTGCTCGTGCCGACCATCTGGTATGCCGCTGTGTGCATCGCGGCGCCGCAGGTAATACCACCGTAACCGCTCTGCCTGTTTATGCTTCCAAATGCGGTATGAATGGCGGTCCAGCCACCCGAATAACCACCGCCCCAGCCATAGGTATGCATGAACTCATTGGGGTTATTGGCTTTTACCACCTTCATCTTTTCTGCAACAAGGTTTAACGCCTCGTCATAGGAAATTTCCTGCCAACCAGGATCGACGTCCCGTCCCTTGTTCGGGTTGGTGCGCTTCACCGGTGTCTTGCACCGATAAGGGTTGTAGATCTTAAACATGCCCGCGTGCGAACGTCCACAGATCTTTCCCTGGTTCATCGGGCACTTTTCTTCCCCTTCAATTTTTACAATAACTCCATCAACTCTGTGAGCTTTCAGGGCACATCCCTCGCGGCACATCCAACAAGCTGTAGGGATCCAGCGGTCTTCTTTTACCGCGCCTGACTCACTGTCTGCCATAATGACAGCTGGAGTGCCAAAAAACTTAGCGCCCACAACGGCCAGGCCACCAACAACAGCTGCGCTGGTGACAAACGTTCTTCTAGATAACTCTTTTACCATTAAATTCAACTCCTTTCTTCATGAGAGAGAATCACTGGCACAAACCCAATCCATATACTCTGGAACCATCTCTGCTTCATACAGTACAAAACTTTTGGTCAACAGTGCGATGCCGCGATAAAAATCTGTCTTTGCCTCTTTGAGCATTAATGTACAGAATCGCGGGATCCAAAGGGCGATGTGTTCTTGCAAAAAGTTGTTCTGCTTCTCCAAAACATCAATAGCTTCTTTTGTTTGGGATGCTTCCCAGGCCTGTGCCTCTCTTTGCGCCAGATGGCGCATAAACTCCAGTTCGATGCCGATAAAATCCGGGCTCTCTTTCACCTCCTCCGGTACCGCCGTCTTCGCGCTCGAATATACCTCTCCTAATTCCACATACACATTGGTTTCAGGTTTACGGTCAGAACCTATATAGATCGACTCATATGGTGGTGGTGGCCCATAGCCTTGTTTTATCCCACGCACGAGCCGCGTACGGTCAACAGCCAGTTCGGTCTTGATATCCTCCAGTTGTTTTTGGATGCTCTGGTTTATGTAGTTCTGGATAAGCTCCAGCCCTTCTATCATTTCCTGTGAGAGCTCCCCTTCAACAGCAAAAGAGGACAGTATATCGTCCTCTTTCATGTTTTGTAGGTTTTTGGCAAGTTGCATATCTGGTAGCTGATTGAAAGCTGCAGACAAGAAGCCATAGGTCTCACTTCGGCGCATAGCAAAAAGAATCCGTTCCTCCAAGGAATCGTCTCTTGAAGAGCCATAAGAAAAGCCCTTAGACATCGGCACCTCCCTCTACCCATTGAATAGTGACTTACTTCATTAAAGTCATATTTAACTATGATTTTAGTGAAGTAAATCATACAATCAAGTTATATTGGCGTCAAGAGGTTTGGAAAAGTATAGTATCTAGACAGAGAGAAAAAGTGAAACCACACTACTGACATTTGCTCCTGCTGCTAGAATGGCATATCGTAGAACTACTCCTCCAAACAACAGGCATAATCCTGATATAACTCCAAGGTCCAAGATCTGCGCCTGATTCAGGCTTTTGTTTCCACCCAATACCCAGATTTCAAGCAGTATCGGCACTAAAAGGCCAATAACCACTACGCCCATCCAGAAAGCGAGGGCATAATCTCCTGACAGGAGATAGTTGGCAGATACTACTGCAACACCGCTTGAAGAAACCATAAAAAGAACATAGAAAAACAACACAAAAACCTCAATTAGTATGATTGGTATATCAATGCGATTGAGCAGTCGAGACGACCTCATGACTCTCTTTCTCTTTATATCCAGTAACGATGGTTGAATCCAACGCCAGANGCCCAAACCCACCATGATCGCTCCAACTCCTGTTGATAGAGCAGATATGAAGAAAAGAATAGGTAGCGTGAGCGTATTCCAGAAAGGCACTGCCTTTAACAAGCCCAGCAATAAACCGGTGTATATAGTTGTACCCAGAGCAAAAAGAAAATTAATCCTACCAAGCCAAAGATGGCCCCACCAGTTTTTTTTATTGAAGATCAGCATTGCCATATGTATAAAACCAAGAAGGATAAATACCGAGATAATGATTATCCCGATAGAGATCATGGAACTCTGAGGGTTAAGGAAAGCAAGCAAAAAGCGCGCTGGATGCCCCAGATCCAGAAGAAGGAGAATCGCACCAACAACTACCATCGGAGCCCCAAGGCAAATACCGATTTTTGCGACAGGTTTATAACGTCCCCCCATATGATCAGCTATGACGCCTATCATGTAAGCCCCTGCACCAGTCCCAGCCAAAAAAAGATACCAGGCTACCAAAGGTCCCCAGGCATCTTGAAGTCCCATTCTGATCCTCCTTTTCGTTTTGCTGTTCTTTGGCGCGTATGTTCTGTTGACGATACGGGACGGGGAGCTGGTAGATTATTTGGAATACGTATCGTTTGTCGGTAGCTTTCTTATCACTTCTGTTGCTGCTGTAATAGCACTGACTCCGATGGTACCGTCAGCATTCTTGAGGACTTCAATATTATTAAAGCCTTCTGCAAAAGCTGAAGGAGCGATGACGAGCCCTCCCTTATCCTTCACACTTTCATAGATAAGGTTCATCGTACGTAGTTGCATGGCACGTGGGTTTTGATCATAGATCCCTGCAGCCTCCACAAACATCTCACTGATATCTTTTTCAATCTCGGCAAGGATAACACGNGCGTTACGTTCGCGCTCTGCCTGCGCCTCTTTGGATAAGGCATTCTGTAGATCGGCAGGGATAATAATATCGCGGATCTCCACACTGGTAATCGAGATACCCCACGGCTCAGTCTTCTGGGTAAGGATTTCTTGTAGCTGTTTATCAATCTGTTTTCGATGGGTGGCGAGTTCAGCCAAGTTTACGCGACCGATAGCATCACGCAGGGCAGTTTGTGCGCTCCACGCTACTGCCCGAGGGTAATTCTCCACTTCGACGCAGGCACGTCTGGCATCCCAGACCATCCAGAACAGTACGGCATCAACATTCACCGATACAAGGTCGGCAGTAAGTGTTTCCTCAGCCACAAAGGGTGTTGCGAAAATACGTTGGTCAATGCAGATGGTCACATGATCAATTATTGGGACAACAAGGTATAAACCAGGTCCTGCCACACGTGCGTATTTACCCAAACGCAGCACGACNGCCTTCTCCCATTCCTGGGCAATGCGGATGGATGTGGTAGCAAGAAGGCCAACAACTGCTGCAAGAATGAATACCCAGACATCAAGCCCTAAAAACGAGAAGGCAATACCTATGGTAATGCCCGCAAAGACAAGAAATATCAGCACACCAAAAAGGTATACTCCATTACGAGAGGAGCGGTTCTCGCTTACACCAGCAGGATTAAGCATGGCATGGCTTCGTGCAGCTGCGTTTGCGTTAGTATTGTCCTTTTTGCGAGGGGTGCGGGACTTTTTCTTCGCCATTTCAAACCACCTTTGCCTGTATTGCCGAAGATACTGATTGTTTGGCTGCTATTCAATTGTTGGCGATCTCAGTTAGCTCATACAGCTTTATACTCTGATTTCAAAGACTCCTTTTTTGGCGCAACGTCTGCTGTATTGTTGTTGTCTGTTTCGGGGCTTTCTGAATCAGACCAACCATTCCTATTGTGTCGTATATACAATTCAATACGATTGCTTACGATTCGCAGTATCTCATCGCCTGTCATTCCCAGGTCAAAACCTTCTTCAACAAGCTCATCAGAGAGCAGATCCACCTTGTTATCTAATGCCATTAACTTCTTTTTGTCGAGTTTAGCAACAAACGTTCCTTTACCGCGTCGGGTGATGATGTAACCATCGTGTTCAAGGATCTGGTAGACCTTGATGATGGTGTTGTAATTAACATCGAGGTGCACGGCTAACTCACGGATTGTTGGTAACTGGTCCCCCGGTTTATAAAAACCAGAAATAATGAGGAAAACGAGTCGTTTACGTACTTGGATCCAAAGCGGGATCCCACTATTGTC
>JGI24702J35022_10002941_pt1 | contig 10311 bp, 12 predicted proteins | sample TergutTh196P4_FD_35022 | JGI IMG/M metagenome (IMG submission 35022)
CCGCGATAATCAGCACATGAAACCCCTTTCGAAGCAGCTGCCCTTTCCCCCATTGCGGGAGCTTGTACGCGCCCGGCGTCTGCAGTCCGAAAGCGGCGTTTCCCCTGCCTTTGCCCTTCGGGTACAACAGNGCCGCAGGGCCTTCACAGCGGCTGAAGGCAAGCCGCATCATATCGCGCAGCATATACTCATCCCGGGGAAGCAGGATGCGCATATTAGGGATTTGGTTCAGATAGGAAAGCGCGAAAACGCCGTGATGGGTAGGGCCGTCTTCCCCCACAAGCCCGCTGCGGTCAATGGCAAAGAGAAGGGGCGCGTTCTGAAGGGCGGTATCCTGGATCATTTGGTCGAAGGCGCGCTGCAGAAAACTGGCGTATATCGCCACTACAGGCCGGAATCCGGAAAGCGCCAAGGCCGTGCTATAGCTCACCGCCGTCTGTTCGGCTATGCCGATATCAAAAAAGCGACCGGGATACGTCTGCCGAAAGCGCTCCAATCCCGTACCGTCCGCCATGGCTGCGGTAACGGCGAGAATCCGTTCATCCTCTCTTGCCAGATCGATCAAGGTAGAAGAAAATACATCCGTATAGGAGGGCGCTTCTTTGTCAGGATCACCGGTCCTGCCGGTTTCCCTGTCAAAAGCCGCGATACCGTGGAAAGCGGTAGCATTCTCAACAGCCGGTTTATACCCCTTACCTTTCTGCGTCAGCACATGCAGGATAACCGGGCCTTTTCGCTCTTTCACCTGTCGGAGTATCTCGATCAGGTTTTTGATATCATGTCCGTCCACCGGGCCATAGTATTGATACCCAAGCTCAGTGAATACAACGCCATTGACCAGAATATAGCGTAAACTGTCCTTTATGGCTTCAATGACCTTGATGGCGGCGGCGCCCAGAAAAGGAATCCGCGAAAGAAATCGCCTGACCGCCTCTTTACTGCCCGTATAGGCGGAAGAAGCGCGTATCCGGTTGAGATAATGGGATAATCCGCCAATGTTGGCCGCGATAGACAGTTGATTATCGTTCAGAATGACCAGAATATCCGTATCCAGTTCGGCGGTCAGGTTCAGCGATTCAAAGGCCTGCCCGCCGGTCATAGAACCATCGCCGATCACGGCGATGACTTTGTGCTGCCCGCCCTGTAAGTCCCGCGCTTTCGCAAAACCCAGCGCGGCAGCGATCGAAGTGCTGCTGTGACCGGTATCATAAGGGTCGCAGATGCTTTCCGACCGTTTCGGAAAGCCGGATAAACCATTGCGCTGCCTGAGCGTAGCAAAGCTCTCCTTTCTGCCGGTAAGGATTTTGTGGGTATACGACTGATGCCCCACATCCCAGACCAGGCGGTCCGTTCTTGTGTCAAACACATACTCGAGGGCGACAGACAGTTCGACGACGCCCAGATTGGACGCCAGGTGGCCCCCATTCTGGCTTACTACGGACAAAATGTAGTTTCGCAGATCCTGACTCAGCTCTGTCAGTTCCTGTATGCTCAGCGCTTTTAAATCCTCGATACCCTTGACCTTCTCCAACATTATGGATGCATACCTTCCGTCAGAATTTCCACTTCTTTCGCGATGCGGTCCAAGCTTTTTTGGCAATGGCCGACCAGCGCAACCCCCTCCTGATAGCATAGCAGCGCGTTCTCAAGGCTTAATTCTCCCCGTTCAAGCTGGCGGACCAGCGTTTCGAGCCTTGTCATGTTTTCCTCAAATGATTTTTCTGCGACTTCAGCGGTATCCATCTGTTCTTCCTGTACTCCTTTCGTACATTTACTAAACGAAGATTCGTTTAAATTGGCGGTGTTTCTGCCGGATCCGTTTCTTCGACACGGCAGGAAAGGCTGCCTTTCGACAAACGGACTTCAATGCTTTGGTCAACGGCGACCTGAGCGGCGTCGTCGATCACCCTGCCGGACGCGTCCCGGCAGATGGCATAGCCTCTTGCCAGTGTAGCCAGGGGAGATAAAGCCTCCATTTTGGCGACAGTGTGCTTCAGCCGGTTCTGCGTATCGGAGAGGAGGTAAAACATACGTTCCCTCATCTTCTCCTGTATGCGGGACAAACGATCCCGCTGCGGATCCAGAAGACGGCCGGATTGTACAAATACGGTACTGCTTTGGATACGCCCCAGCCTTTCCCGCTGAAGGCGGAGATCCCGTAACAAAGCGGCGGAAAGCCTTTCCCTTTGCTGGGATAGCAGAGCGGTCAATTCCTCTTTAATCGGTACGGATAATTCCGCGGCCATGGAAGGCGTTGCCGCGCGCAGGTCAGCCGCCAGATCGGCCAGGGTAACGTCCGTTTCGTGCCCGACAGCGGAAATAACCGGTTTCGTACATCGATAAATGGCTTCCACGATTTCTTCCCGGTTGAAAACCGACAGATCTTCCGCGCTTCCTCCGCCTCTGGCCAGGATCACTACGCTGACCGCCGCTTGATCCATTGCGGCCAAACCCCGAACGAGAGAATCCGCCGCTTCCTTTCCTTGCACCGCGGACGGATAGAGAAGAATGGGCATTCCCGGGTAGCGTCTCCATACGACCTTTTGGATATCCTGGATCACGGCGCCTGTCGGCGAAGAGATCACGCCGACCGCTGCAGGCAGTTTCGGTACGCCCTTCTTGACAGACGGGTCGAAATAGCCTTTCGCGGTGAGTTTCTTTTTCAGCTCCTCCAAAGCAAGCGCTTCCGCGCCTAAGCCTGCCGCTTCTATCTCTTCCACATAGAATTGCAGCTGCGTTTCTCTGGCATAAACCGATACATAACCACGAAAAAAACAATCCTGTCCGTCTTCGGGCCGGAATCGAAGCTTATCCGCGTTGCCTCTGAACATGACGGCCCTGATCACCGTTTCCTTATCTTTCAAGGAGAAATACAGGTGACCTGAGCTATGTCGTTTGAAATTGGTGATTTCTCCCCTTACCCATAGTCCCTTCAGAAGCGGTTCGCGGCTCAGGGTACTTTGGATGAGATCAGAAAGCTGCGTAACGCTCAGCGCGTTCTCTTTGATCATACTCGTATTCCCGGTTTCTCTTCTTCCCTTTCGTTACGACAGGCACAGGATAAGCCGCAACAGCAAGCTGCGGCTTTATTATACCATGTTTAGATGCGTTTTCCGAATAAATATACACTTTAAAAAACTTAACTNCTTTTGCCGCTCAAGTACCTGTCGATGGCGCGGGCGGATATTTTTCCGGCGCCCATAGCCAGGATGACTGTCGCCGCGCCGGTAACGATATCTCCGCCCGCAAAAACAGCTTCTCTGGAAGTCTGTCCGGTCTCTTCGTCCGCGGAAATATTGCCTCTCCTTGTGGTATCGAGGCCGGGCGTCGTGCTGGTAATCAGGGGATTCGGCCCCTGCCCGATCGCCATAACAATGGTATCGATGGGGATTTCTTCTATCGCGCCGGGGATCGGCACGGGACTCTTTCTGCCGGATTCATCCGGTTCGCCAAGTTCATACTTTTGGCAGCGCATAGACGTCAGCATCCTGTTTTCGTCGCCGAGGAGTTCGATCGGGCTGGTGAGCATTTTAAACCGGACGCCTTCCTCTTCCGCATGCTCTACTTCTTCCGCTCTCGCGGGCATTTCCGCCGCGGTACGCCGGTAAACGATCCAGCTTTCTTCCGCGCCAAGGCGTAAGGCTGTTCTTGCCGCGTCCATCGCCACGTTACCGCCGCCGATGACGGCGACTTTCCTCCCTATCTTCAGCGGCGTCAATGCCTCAGGGAAACGGTAGGCTTTCATTAAATTATTTCTGGTCAGGAATTCGTTGGCCGAATAGACGCCCGTCAGATTTTCGCCGGGGATATCCATGAAATAAGGCAGGCCCGCGCCGGTGCCGATAAACAAAGCCTCATAGCCCATGGAGAGGATATCGTCAACAAGGAGGGTTTTCCCGCCGACTACATTGCACTCGATTTCCACGCCTAAGGCTTTGATATAGTCGATTTCCTTTTGCACGACAGCCTTGGGCAGACGGAATTCCGGAATGCCATACATCAGGACGCCGCCGGGAACATGCAGGCTTTCAAAAATGGTAACGTCATAGCCCATTTTCGCCAGATCGCCCGACACGGTCAGCCCTGCGGGCCCGGCGCCGATGACGGCGACTTTTTTCTCTTTACGGGCAGGTTTGGGAGGGATTTCCATACCTCTGGCCATTTCCCAGTCCGCGATAAAGCGTTCCAGGCGACCGACCGCGACCGGTTCTGCTTTTATCCCCCGGATACACTTCGCCTCGCACTGGGTTTCCTGAGGACAAACTCTGCCGCAAATCGCGGGAAGGCTATTTTTGTCCTTNAGGTTTTTGGCAGCGCCGTCAAAGTCTTTTTCNTTAATTTTAGAGATAAAACCGGGAATATCCACTTCTACCGGGCAGCCTTTCACGCATTGAGGGTTTTTGCATAGCAGACAGCGGCTTGCCTCGGTCAAAGCCATTTCTTCCGTAAACCCGAGAGCGACTTCATTGAAATTCTTATTTCTCACCATGGGATCCTGGGCCGGCATAGCCACCCTTGCCGCTACTTCGTTTGACATTGGCAGTTCCCCCTCTCAAGCCTTGCTTCAAACGCTTCCAACGCGGCTTTTTCATCCTCTTTAAACATAGCCGCCCTTTTCATCGCCAGGTCAAAATCCACGGCATGCCCGTCAAATTCAGGCCCGTCCACACAAGCAAACTTTGTCTGCCCGCCGACAGATACCCGGCACGCGCCGCACATGCCTGTGCCATCCACCATAACCGGATTCATACTGACAATGGTCTTTGTACCGTAGGGCTTTGTCATATTCGTGACCGCCCGCATCATGACCATAGGCCCGATCGCCCAAACTCTGGCAATATCTTCTGTTTTGATTAAATCTTCCAGCAAGGTCGTCACAAAGCCCGGATGGCCGTATGAGCCGTCGTCGGTAGCGACCAGAAGCCTTGTACTGGCTTCCCGCATTCTGTCTTCCCAGAAAAGCAGATTTTTGCTTCGCGCGCCGATAATGGAAATGACTTCATTCCCGACTTCTTTCAGCGCTTTGGCGATCGGATAGATCGGCGCTATCCCCACGCCGCCGCCAACCAGGACCACCTTACCCAGCTTTTCAATTTCTGAAGGCTGACCCAAAGGACCGACCATATCTGTGACCGAATCGCCGGTTTCCAGTAAGGATAAAGCTAAAGTAGAAGCCCCGACAGCTTGAAAAACCATCGTAATCGTATTCTTTTGGCGATCAAAATCCGCGATGGTCAGAGGGATTCTTTCATAACCTTCTCCCTGCCGGACGATAAAAAACTGGCCCGGTTTTGCTTTGGCGGCGATTCTCGGGGCTTCCATAACGAAGCCATAGACTTTGTTTCCCAGGTCTTCCTTATCCAGTATCTTGAACAATGTCACTCCTCCTTGCTTTCCTGCAGAAGATTCCCGGCAGGCAGTTCCTCTGCTTTTTTGCCGAGAATACCGTTAACGAACTTGGCGGCTTCCGATGTTCCATACTTCTTGATCAGATCAACAGCTTCATTGATGGCTATAGCAGGCGGCAGCTTCTCGTCAAACAGCATTTCGTAAAAACCCATACGAAGTATGCTTCGCTCGGCGCCGCCAAGCCGCTCGACATTCCAGTCCAGGGAATAACTGCCTATGATTTCGTCCAATTCGATTTTTCTGGACAGTACACCGGAAGTCAAGCGTCTTGCATATCGATTTTCGGACACGGACAGTTTCGTTGGCTGATAGGCGGCCTCCCTTCCGGCCATTTCCCTGTCTTTCGTGATATACTCCAATAACAGGAAAGGATCGGTATCATTTCCAAGATCACAGGCAAATAGCGTTTTAAACACCAATTCTCGTACTTCTCGTCGTTTCACCTGAGGAGAGTCCTCCCGTTCGTCTTACCTGGTATGGGCTGTGTGTTCTGTAACGGTTAATGTATCGATTGCTTTTTTTCGGTATAGGAAGGATTCCTGATCGAAGCGGACGCTGTCAACCCAGACATTTACCGCGGAAAGCTGCAAATCCGGATACGATCGTAAGAGGAACTCTTTTGCGTCTTTTTGGATTTGCCGGGCAAGCTCAGGGATCGATTTTCCAAACCGGATCACAATATGGATGTTCAACAGGAGGGAATTATTCCGGATCGTTACCCGAACGCCCTTTGATGTTTTTTTTTCGGTTTTTTTTCTGTTCAGCCCGGTCACTGCCCGGCGGGACAGTTTCTCTACCCCGGGCGTGTTTAAAACCATCTGATGGATGCTTTCCGCAATCACCGACGCGGCTTTTTTTTGTTGCTCTTCCGCTATGCTGTCTTGATCGGCTATGCTTCCGGGATCCTTTCTGCTCATCGTGAGCCGCCGTTGATATCGATGCAGGCGCCGCTGACATAGTGCGCCTCGTCCGTGCATAGGTAGCAAACCAGGCTGGCAATATCCTTCGGCTGCGCTATGCGCCGCTGCCCGCCGCCGGATCCTGCGCCGGGCGGCGGTCCGCTGCCGGGCGCGGGTCCGCCGCCGGCGATTCCCGCGCTTCTGGTCATATCGGTATCTACACCGCCGGGGATGATGCAATTGACGGTAATGTTTTTGCCCATTTGTTCCCTGGCCAAGGTTTTGGTGAGTACGGACAGGGCGCCCTTAGACGCGGCGTAGTTGCTTTGTCCGACAGCGCCGTATATCGCGATGGAAGAAGTGAAGATGATCCTGCCGAATTCCTGATCGCGCATTTGCTGAATCACCTGTTTGGTACAGTTGTAAGAGCCTTTCAGGTTGACGTCAATCACGATATCCCATTGATCATCTTCCATTCGATGAAACATTTTATCCCTGATTATGCCGGCGTTGTTAATCATAAAATCTACCCGGCCGAAAGAAGCATAGATTTTTTGAAATGCTTCGGCAACCGCCTTTCGATCCGCAATGTTACACAGAATCGGAAGCACTTTGCTGCCGGAGGGATCCAGTTCCTTTGCCAGCGCTTCCGCGTTAATGACGTCCAGTATCGCTACGCCTGAAGCCTGATCCGCAACCAGGCGCCGAACGATCCCTTCGCCTATCCCTTTCGCTCCCCCGGTGACCACCGCATACCTGCCGCTAAAGTCAAACATACGATATACCTCCTTATATGATCCTCATGGAAGAAGCGTTCTATTCCTCATCCTCATCCTCGTCTTCTTCGTCATCATCATCATCATCATCATCATCATCATCATCATCGTCGTCGTCATCAAAGTCCTCGTCGTCGTCTTCGTCATCAAAGTCGTCGTCGTCCTCGTCGTCATCATCATCATCATCATCATCATCATCATCATCAAAATTCAGAAAATCAAACATTCCGAATCCGTTCTCGTCGTCCTCTTCATCTCCATCGTCCTCATGATCGAAATCCATGTGATCGTCAAGATCCAGCATGTCTTCCAGATCCTCTAAATCTTCATCCAGGGCGTCAACAAATTCTTCCAGTTCATCCAGATTATCCTTTACTTCATCTATTTCCTCAGCGATTACTTCAAGGACTTCAATGATGGCTTCAAACATCTTCGCTTCTTTTGATTCCTGATCGAACGAAAGTCCCTTCATTAATCCGGAGGCATATGCCACTTTTTCGCTTATACTCATTTCGCTCCTCTTTTCCTCTCGATTATAGCTCTCCCGCTGCAGACAAACCTGTCAGGTTCTGCTGACATAGTTCCCTGTACGCGTATCAATCACCAGTACATCGTCTTCATTGATAAAAAATGGCACCTGTACGATTAGCCCGGTTTCCAGCGTCGCGGGTTTACTGCCGCCGGAAGCGGTATCGCCTTTGATTCCCGGCTCTGTCATGACGACTCTCAGCTCCACTTGCTTCGGCAGGTCCATGCCGATAACCTGGTCCTGATAAAACATAATGCCTGTTGTCATGTTCTCCTTGAGGTATTTGGGCGCGTCTTCGAGTAAGCTTTCATCAATGGGAACCTGATCATAGGTCTCGGTGTCCATAAAAGTCCAGTTGTTATCTTCTTTGTAGAGATATTGCATTTCTTTTCGTTCCACATGCGCCCTTTGGAATTTTTCACCGGGGCGGAAGGTTTTCTCCACTGTAGAACCGGTAGTAAAGCTGCGCAGCTTACAACGTACAAAAGCTGCCCCTTTCCCCGGCTTTACATGTTGAAATTCAACCAGGGTAACCACTTCTCCTTCGTACTCAAAGGTGAGGCCGGTTCGAAAATCAGACGTCGTTATCATGGAAAGCCTCCTTCTGCAAATGCATCATGAATAAGATACATTCTATCAAATAATAGTCATTTCATCCAGTGTTTTAGGAAACTGTGTCAAAGTTTTCATCGCGTCTCCGGTGATCACAACCGTTTCTTCAATCCGGAGCCCGCCTTTACCGGGTATATACACACCCGGCTCAACGGACATGACCATGCCCGGCGCCAGCGGAACGTCCTCTGCCAGTTGGCTGAACCGGGGGTCTTCGTGTATCTCAAGCCCCATACTGTGACCAAGCCCATGGCTGAAATACTCTCCGTATCCTTTACTATTTAAATAGTCTCTGGCAAAACTGTCAATCCTTCGCACGTTGATTTTTGGCTTGATTTCCTTCAGCGCGATTTGCTGCGCCTCCAAAACGGTCTCATACAGTTCGGCCTGTGATTTGTCCGGGGCGCCTAGGATGAAGGTACGGGTCATATCCGAACGATAGCCCTGTACGACTGCACCGAAATCGATGGTAAGGAAATCACCCCGCTGCAGCCGGTACGCCGTCGGTTTCGCATGGGGCATAGCGCTCTGTGGTCCCGCCGCCATGATGGTATCAAAGGCCAGGCCTTCGCTGCCCAGTTTGTGCAATTGATAGTTCAGCTCCCCGGCCAGTTCTTTCTCCGTCACATCCGGGGCAATCCTCTTCTTCAATAGAAACAGGGCTTCATCCGCGATGGAGGCGGCTTTGGCAATTTGCGCAATCTCCCAGTCATCCTTGATCTGACGCAGAAGATAACAAGGATCCGTTTCCCCGTATAGGGGCAGACGGGCGCCCAAGGATTGCAGCATTCTTTGGTGATTCGCGACAGTGAAATACCCGGCGTCGAAAGCTAAGTCCCGAAAGCCGATTTTCGTTTGATATTCTTTCAGCGCATCCATCAGGCCGGTTTTGGTTTCGATGATTGCCCAGTCCGGGCATTCCGCACGGGCCTGCTCGGTATAACGCCCGTCGGTAATCAGCGTTTGCTGCCCGCCGGTGATGACAAGCCAGGTGGAATCGCCGGTAAATCCGGATAAATACTGCACATTACGGGGCATTGCGACCAGGAAAGCTTCCCTTCCCCGTTTCTTCACTTCCGCGCGAAAACGTTCCATTCTTNGGGAATACAATGGTTCCATNGGATCAATCCCTCTCCGTTCGTTTAACTTTACCGGGCTGNATCCGGTCAAGAAGCCCTGCCCTTCTTCCGGCAAGATGTCTTTCCAGTAGCCGGAGCAGCCTGGTTCCCTTAAATTCCCGCTTTGTCAGCGGGGATACTAATGCGGTTCTGCATCCTGATAAGTTTCCTCCCAATACATCGGTAAATAGTTGATCCCCGATCATCATGATTTCCTGAGCGTTATAAGAAAGGTCGTGCATGACTTGCCTGTATCGATAAGGAAAAGGTTTTTTCGCTGCGGCATAGTAACTGATTCCCGCGTTCCATGCGGCTTCGCGGGTCCTTTCTTCTGTCGCGTTGCTGAAAAGGACTGCCGTAATACCGGCTTCTTTGGATTTTCTGATCAGTTCCTTTGCGGCGCCGCTGATTTCCAAACTGTGCCAGGGGGTTATGGTGTTATCCAAATCAATCAAAAAGCAACGAATGCCGATGGCATAGCAATTGGCAATATCGATATCCCTTAAGCTTTCGACGATCAAGTCCGGTTTTAAGAATGGCATTGTCGGGTTTTCCTCCTAAGGAAAGCAGTCTGTCCCGCCAGCGGGAAGCAGTTTTGAAAGAAAAAAGGCGCTTTCCAGTCAAAACTGCGGAAGCGTCCGTTTCATCCTCATATTAGCGATATTCAAGCATGATTTAAGCGTCTTTATGCGCCTCATAATGCTCGCAGCTTGCACAGCTATCGCTCATGCTATCGGCGCTTGCGCAGGCGCTGCCATGGTCTGTGTTATAAAAGCCCGTGGTCCTGTAGATCACATTGATATTTTTGCCGATGATGCGTTTCACAGGCTGCCCGCAGGACGGGCATTCGGATATAGGCTCGTCTTTGATAGACTGATCCAGGGTAAATACGCCGCATTCCGGGCAACGGTAGCTATACTTCATAGTATGCCTTCTTTCGCCAAAGTTTGTCATCTCAAATCGAATGT
>JGI24702J35022_10002942_pt1 | contig 10306 bp, 12 predicted proteins | sample TergutTh196P4_FD_35022 | JGI IMG/M metagenome (IMG submission 35022)
TAAGAGCGATTTAGTATCAAATCAATGTTTTCTTTATCTAATCCGTTCAGATTGGAGAAGGCAAATCCCACTCCCGTCCAATGGGATTGGGTCGGTTTTTTCTTCCAAAAGGAAATAAAATTGTAAGATGAACCATCGAAAAGAATATGGCTTTCTTCTTTTTGAATAATACAATCTTTTTCTTGTGTATTCCTTATTTCTTCACTTGTTTCTTCTTGGGCAAAAACAGACACTGTAAATGACAATAGGCCAATTAAAAATAAAACTTTTTTCATGATTGTTATAATTTTATACGTTTATTATTCACTTTGATAAATAAATCTTTTAGTTTGTTTAATTCGTTTTCCAATTGATTGGGCGGAAATGTCCCTTTGAGATAAATCAAAGTCATTTTTCGAGATTTATCGGTATACAGGATATATTCATAATGTGTAGAATTTGGCTCTTTCAGGACGTAATATCCTGTTTCGATTTTTCCGTCTTTCTTGTTTTCCATCAGTATTTTACCGTTTTTCAAATCCCTTTGAATCGCGTTTATTGTTGCGTTTACGGCTCCTGTATCGGACAGAAGAATCAGGCTTTTATAACGGCTTATTTGCGTACGATGGCCCAATACATCTTTTGCCAGTTCGATTAATATCGCCCCTTTTTGTTTTCCGTGATCCTGAAAAATGGTTTCAATATTCAAATCATTTTGGGCGCCGGCGAATATGTACGTGAGCAAAAAAACTGCCGAGAGAAATATTTTCTTTAATGTATTCATATTGTGCATAATTTATTTGGTAAAAATTTCTAATGCTTCAATCTGAGAGGAATATGCATCTTCGCTCCCTTCTGAGAGGTTTTCCAGACTTTTCAGAGCTTCAATCCGGATGAGTTCAATATCGGTATATTTTATTCCGTCAATATAGGCTTGAGATGTTTCGGGCAATGTTCTGCCGGTGTTCAAAAACAACCTTAAACTGATGAATAACAGCAGACAAGCCGCTGCCGCAATGCTTCCCCAACGCAGTAAGAATGAAAATCTATTCGTCGTCCTCGCAATGACGTTGTTGGCTTCTCTTTCGGAATTAAAATATTGAAACAAGGACTTATACATTTCCCATTCTTGTGGAACATTTTCCTGTTGGAAATAATCTCTGAGTTTTTGTTCTTCATCCAAAGAAGTCAGCCCTTCAAAGTATTTTTCAATCAGTATTTTTATATTATTCATAATTCTCAATTGTTAATTTTGACTACGTCGATTTACAATTCAATGCTAATAAGCGTGTCCCGCACTTTTTTACGCGCCCGCGAGAGATTGACGGTTACCGTACCAACCTGCGTTCCTGTGATGTCGGCTATTTCTTGTAATTCATATCCTTCCACGTCCCGCAGTTGAATGACTGTCCGTTGCAATTCGGGCAGGTGCTCAATNATNNTTTTTANTATGGCAATCGTATCATTTCTTTCTGCCTTTGAATAAGGCGTTTCATTGTCTGCCCCAAAATAAAAATCAATCGTTTCCGTATGTTCTTTTGCTGTTCTCAAACGATCGATGCAAATATTTTTAGTCGTTTGAGAAGCAAAAGCGCCGATATTGGCAACCGCATCCAATTGGTTACGGATTTTCCATAAGCGGAGCAGCGTTTCTTGCACCGCATCTTCGGCATCTGCTTCGTTTTGCAGCCATTTCAAAGCAGTGTAAAAAAGCATCTGCCGAAGTGGGATTATATCCGTTTTGAATCCTTCTATTTGCATATCTGTTTAAATGACGATGTAAAGGGGAAAATATTACATTGGAAAGGTTATTTGAATAAAAAAATATCCAATTCTCAGTTAAAAATGTTATCTTTGCGTTGTTAATAGTTTAATATAGAAAGCATGAATACAGCGAGAAGTTTGATAATAGATAATCAGTTATTAGAAACTGCGATGCTTTTGGGAGGGAAGAGGACACCCAAAGAAACAGTTAGTATGGCACTCGAAGAATTTATTAAAAAACGTAAAACAGAAGAATTGATAGCGATGTTTCATACTTTAGATTTCGATCCAGATTACGATTATAAAGCTATGCGCAAACGAAAATGAGAAAAGTGTTGGGTATACAGGGTTCGCACACTGATTTTCTGATATGCTCTATTGCTGTGAAAAACGGTTGGNATATATTTACCGATGATCAAGATTTTCTAAACTATCAAAAATATCTACCCATAGAATTGTATTTGGCAACAACTTAAAACTCTTTCGATGATAAGGCGTTATCCCGATTTCGGCGATAGCTTTCCGGTGTTTTTCGGTTGGATAACCTTTATTGTTGCACCAGTCATATTGCGGAAATTCTTCATGCAGGCGAAGTATATACTCGTCGCGGTGAGTTTTTGCCAAAATAGAAGCGGCGGCAATAGAGAGGTATTTTCCATCTCCTTTTACGATGGTGGTATGTGGAATGTCTTGGTATTTTTTGAAACGATTGCCGTCGATTAATATATGTTGCGGTTGTATATTCAATTGATCTAAGGCTCTGTGCATGGCAAGTATAGATGCATTGAGAATATTTATTTTGTCTATTTCGCGGGGAGATGTGATTCCTACTGCCCAAGCCAAGGCTGCTTTTTCAATCACCGGACGCAAAGCATCCCGTTGTTTTTCGGTCAGTTGTTTTGAATCGTTCAGTTCTTCGCATCGGAAATCCGGCGGAAGGATAACGGCTGCTGCAAAAACCGCACCGGCAAGGCATCCTCGTCCGGCTTCATCGCAACCGGCTTCAATCAGGTTTTTATTTAAATAATGTAAAAGCATTGTCTTGTATTAAACTATCGGCATCTACTTTTTCGTTTTTTACAAGTCCACATCCGAATGTTCATCCGTTTTTTGGCTATTGGGATACAATATTTCGGGATCTATATCAGCATTATTTGCCCATGCTACCGTTTTAAAATAAACTCGTACCGTAACAAAGCAGGATCTTTCAATGCTTTGAAAACAGTCCCGAAGTCCAAATAGGGTTTCATGTCAAAAATACGCTGTTCGTTGTTCTCAAAAGTGAGTAACAACCGATAATTATCTTGCGGCACTACCGCTTTAACGCCCATGTACATAACTATAATTTATCTTAATGGCTCTATTTTAAACTAAAACTGTTCCAACACCCGTATTCGCTCTTCAATCGGAGGATGAGTAGCAAACATTCCGGATAAGCCGAAAGGAGCCTTTTTCTTATCGGGATGTTCGATAAACAATTGAGCGATATTGTCTCGGGTAAGCGCTTCAACATAAGGATCTTTTGCTATTTTCTTAAGAGCGTTTGCCAAAGCCTGGGGTCGACGGGTCATTTCTGCCGATCCGGCATCAGCCATGTATTCACGGTTTCGGGAAATAGCGAAGCGCATCAGGCTGGCAAAGAAATAACCAATGGCTGTTACAAGTAAAGCAATCAGAAGAATTGAGAGGTGGTTATTGTTTCTGTTGTTGTGATTTCTTATTGTGCTGCGGGATAACATTCGTATTGTAATTTCCGTCAACATGGAAAATATCCCTACAAAGACAATGGAAATAATCAATAAGCGCACGTCACGGTTACGAATATGCGACAATTCGTGTGCAATAACCGCTTCCAGTTCATCGTCATCCAGTTGATTAATGATACCGCGTGAAAGGGTGATGGTATAAGTTTTGTCGTCGATTCCACTGGCAAAAGCATTCAAGGCGTCCTCATTGATAATGTTTATCCGGGGCATTTTCATACCTTGCGACATGCAGAGATTTTCCACCAGATTGTACACCCGTTTATTGTCCTTGCGCTCCAAAGGATGTGCCCGCGTGATCAACCGGATCATACCTGCGTTCGTAAAATAAGCAATCACAAACCACAAGGCGATTCCACCAAGCATATAAAGTGAAAAGCGTCTGAAAACAGGTATCGTTTGTTCCCAGATTCCATTATATCCGTCGTCCGTTACCCAAACAAACAACCATGAAAAAAGAAATGTAAGAAAAACCACGAGACAAGGAAACAAACAAAGCAATAGTACCGACCGGACATTATTTTGCATTTGCTGTGTATGTATCCCGATGTATTGCATGGATTAGAACTTGATTTCAGGCGTTTTATCCAATTCTTTCCGTTCTGCTTCGCCTACGTCAAACATTACTTCTTTATGAAATCCGAACATACCGGCAATGATGTTGGAAGGAAACATTTCTATCGCCGTATTGAGTTCTTTGGTCGCAGAATTGAAGAAACGTCTTACGGAAGCCAGCTTGTTTTCAATGTCTGCAATTTCGTCCTGTAATTGGAGGAAATTGGTGTTGGCTTTCAGGTTGGGATATGCTTCTACGGTAATCTTCAACCCGGCAAGCGCAGAACTAAGTGCATTTTCCGCTGCGATTTTATCGCCGATAGTCTTGGCATTCATTGCGCCGCTACGTGCACTAACTACCATGTCAAGCGTTTCTTTTTCATGATCGGCATAACCTTTTACGGTAGCGACCAATTGTGGAATCAGATCGTGTCTTTGTTTCAGTTGCACGTCAATGTCGGCAAAAGCATTTTCACGATTGTTTCTCAATTTCACCAATAANTTGTATTTGGATATAAGCCATAGTACAAAAAGAACTATAATCCCTAAAATAATCAATGTGGTCATAATATTTGTTTTTATATTTTTTACAAAGTTAAGTATTTTCTTTTATATTTCTTACTTCGACTCTAAGGTAATAATCGGCACTAACATTTCTTCCAACGAAATACCGCCGTGTTGAAACGTATTCATGTAGTACTGAACGTAATAATTGTAATTATTGGGATAAGCGAAAAAGTCGTTGTTCAGGGCAAAAATATACTTTGTGCTGATATTGGGCGACGGAAGTCCCACTGTTTCAGGCTCTTTGATTTCAAAAATTTCCTTGGGGTTGTAAGCCAAGTTCTTACCTAATTTATACCGCAGATTGGTATTGGTGTTTTTGTCGCCAATTACTTTTATCGGTTCCGTTACGCGGATGGTGCCGTGATCGGTCGTAAGAACAATTTTTCCTCCTTTTTCCGAAATTTTCCTGAAAAGTTCGAGTGTTGTAGAATGTCTGAACCATGAACGGGTTAAAGAGCGATAAGCCGCTTCGGTAGAAGCCAGTTCGCGCATCATCTTCGATTCGGTGCGCGCGTGCGAAAGCATATCCACAAAATTCAGCACAATAACATTTAATTGGTGGTTATCCAATTGGTTGAAGTTTTGCAATATTTTTTCGCCGTGAGCCGAATCGTTAATCTTGTTGTAAGAAAAGGTATATTTCTTACGGAAACGTTCAATTTGTGTTTTAATCAAAGGCGCTTCGTTCAGGTTTTTACCTTCTTCCGATTCTTCGTCTACCCAAAATTCGGGGAACATTTTTTCAATTTGTGCCGGCATCAGTCCGGAAAAAATGGCATTCCGCGCGTATTGTGTCGCTGTGGGCAGAATGGAATAATATAAATCTTCGTTGAAGGTGAAAAACTCGGACAACATGTCTTTGATTTCCCGCCATTGGTCTAAACGAAAATTATCGATCAGAATGAAAAAGAGGTTTTCGCCGTTGTCGAGTAAGGGGAACAGCTTGGTCTTGAAAATATCGGGACTCATTAGCGGCCGTTTGTCCGGGTCGGAAATCCAGGAAACATAATTGCTTTTCACGAATTTACCAAAAAGCCGGTTCGCCTCCTCTTTTTGCATACGGAGTAAGTCAAGCATTCCGGGTTGCAATTCTTCTAATTCCAATTCCCAGTAAACCAATTTTTTATAGACTTCTTTCCAATCTTCGGCGGTGAAAGAATCGTTGATTTGCATGCCGATTTTGGTAAAGTCCTGTTGGTAACTCGAAGTCGTTGTCTGCGTGATGATTTCGTTCTTATGTAAATTTTTCTTGATGGAAAGAAGGATTTGATTCGGATTGACGGGCTTAATCAGATAATCCGCTATTTTGCTTCCAATGGCTTGATTCATAATCCCTTCGTCTTCACTTTTGGTAATCATCACGACAGGCACATCGGGATTGATTTCCTTGATGAGCGCCAAGGTTTCCAGGCCGCTCAAACCCGGCATGTTCTCGTCCAGAAAGATGAGGTCGAAAGTATGTTCGCGGCAACTGTCGATGGCGTCTTGGCCGCTGCAAACGGTAACTACTTCAAAACCTTTTTCTTCCAAAAACAGGATATGAGGTTTTAAAAGATCAATCTCATCGTCGGCCCATAAGAGTCTGTCTTTTTTCATCCGGATTATTTTATTGTTTTAATTCGTTCAATAATAATTTATATATTTCCTGCCACGTTTTTTTATAAAATTCGGTGCTTTGGTCGGAGAGTAAAGCAAAAGTTTTAGATGAATAAAACACATCTGTGGCTTCAATTTCGTTTAGATTTCTTTCTATCATTAGCGTTTCGAGAATCGATTCTCCGATTATTCTAACATTTAAATTTGGTTCATCATCTATCAATTCTATCATTTGTAATGATTTTCGAGTGCAAAAACAAATCTGATGAGTTTGTTCGTGATATTTTAGTTCAGTTAAAAAATCGGTTTTTGATATTTTCCCTTTTAAATATAATTCTATTTTATTCTGTACTTTATCATCAGCAACAGGTCCCTCTACTATGTCATAATCGTGTCGTTGTTCCTGTGTTGACATATCTCTGTTTAGAACAACAAAATTTAACCATTCTTCGTTGTAATCATCAAATCGAAGAGTTTTGTATGTCTTATCCGTAAAGGCTCTTTCGTAAAACATACATTCGGTAACAAAGCCTTCTGTGCCTCGTTTTCCACCAATCACTCTTGCCCAAGTTTCGGCGTGTTTACGAAATCTGGTTACATAAAATCCTTTTCCAAAATCTCTGTTGTCTTGCCCTTTAGTCAAATCAACAGCATCGATTTTTGTATAACTGCCGTGATAAACCTGCAAAATCATTAGCGTTCTCCTCCATTTTTATAACATACATCATACAAATCGCGAACCGCCCAAAAACCGCTGTATGTGTGCAATGCCCACCAATGCTCCATTAAAAAATCCAATCCGCCATATTTTTTTAAATAAAAATAGGTGTCTTGCATATTCATTTTGTAGGATTCTGCAAATTTGGGAATAATATAACTAATAAAACTTACTTTATCACTTGTTTCTTTATCTAAACTATTGTTTTTCATATTTTTATATGCCTTCTTTTGTGTTGGTTAGCACCGGTTGTATAATGTTGTTTGTTAATTTTATATAAAGTACAAATGTATTGTTTTTTCTTCACAAAACATATTTTCATTGTAATTTCTTTACTAATTCCTATTTTCTTTTTCGTTTTTCCTCGCGCATTTTGTCTTTTGCTTTTTGAGCTGCTTTGCGCGCAATTTCTCTCTCTTTCCGCTCTTTTTCCTTTATTTTTTGTTGTTCTTTGAGCTTCCTTGCTTTTTCTTCACGGTCTAATTTTCGTTGTTTTTCCTTTTCTTTTTGTTGCTCTTTTTTCAGTTTGGCCGTCGCTTTCCGCGCGTCTTCTTTTTCTTTTGCAGCGCGTTTTTTGTCGGCTTCCTGTTGCTTCTTTTCATTGGCCTTCAACTTAGCCAAATCTTCTTCCTGCTTCTTTTGGGCTTTCAATACAGCTTCATCCTCTGCTTGCTGTTTTTTGAGCAACTCTTTTTGTTCTTTTTCCTTTTGTTTGGCCAATTCACGATCGACTTTATCCTTTTCCGCTTGTTCTTGCTTCCTTTGTTTTGCTAATTCTTTTTCTTCCTTTTCTTTTTGCTTGGCATATTCGTCGATAAAATTGGAAGTTGTATTTTTCTTTTTGAACAAACCCAAAATACCGCGAATCGGATCGGATGCAATTTCATTGTAAGCGCTTTCCAAATTACCTATTTTTTCGGTCGCTTCATTGTAGATATTGTCGATGGCTTCGTCATATTTATCGGTCGCTTCTTCTTGTATTTTAACCGAATCCACCACGATTGCCGGAATCGAATCAAACAGTATCGAATCAACCGGAATTTCTACAATTGGCTCTTCTTTCTTCGATTCTTCCAATACTGCTATTGCTTTTTGGGTTGCTTCTTCTTCCTCTTTCATTTTTTCCACAACTCTGACTTCATCTTCTTCTTTCTCCAGTTCCCATCGCTCAATCAGGCTCTCGTTGCCTTTGCCAAAATGTTCTTCAAAGAAAAGCATATAGTCGTTCAGGCTTTTCCCTTGCATCAAAACAGTATAATTTTCAAGTGAAATAGGTACTGGAATGACAGCTCGATTTAAGTCCTGCGCATAACCCGAAGGTTGATGAATCATCTTGTAATACTGCATCACTTCGGATAAATTGTTGAAATCGCTTATTTCCAACATGCCGACTTCATCATTGATTTCCGTTTTCTGCAAGCCAAAATCACTGACCATGAAGTTCCCGGCATTGAAGCTGAATACGGTAAACAGCAACATATTTTCATTGATGCTTCCCTTCGGATAAATGAGGAGCAGTTTGTGTGGCGTATTTATACCGGTACTATCGGAGAAAACCAAAGCGGAATCGGCAACAACCTCGCCTGCAAGACCAAACCGCATATTGAACAATCCGCTTCTTGCCAAGGAGTTATCACCCGTACCGAGGAGTAATCCTCTTTGGAATCCTTTCATAATTTCCCCCGCTAAAACCGAGACATCTTCGGTGGGATATTTTTCAATCAATTGTTTTAACAAAACTTTAAATGTATCGGCCTCATTGGTTTGTACAAAACTCAAAGCATTCAGAAACATGAACTGAGGCATCAATTTCGATTGATTGTATTTGGTCGAAACTTCTTCGTATGTTTCCCTGATAGCCAGAGGCGTTCCGTCTAAATAATCATTGTAAACTTTTTGATACAGAGAGTCTTGTATCACATTCATCATCTTCCGGTTGTATTCGTAATTCGGATCGGCCATTGCCAGGGCTAAATCACTTTCGGGAAATTCCGCCCGAATTTTGGATTTATAAAGATTAGCCATTGTCCTGTCGTCTTGTTTCCAGTAAATCAAGTAGATATGATGATAACCGTCCAATCTGTTTTCATTTTCGGGATAGCGGGTATTGAACTCGTCGAAAGTTTCCAATGCCAGATTGTCATCTTCAAGCATATCCTTGTAAATCACAGCCATATTAAATAAGCCGTCGGCAACGATAAGATTGGCCGCTTCAATGTCTTCCTCTGTTTCAGGAATTTGTTGCAGATAATATTGCGGATCTTTCGGATCTGAGGAAAGTTGGATATTTTCCTTAGCAGCTATAAATTCCGTATTGTCATCCAGAAATTCCAGCGAATCGATTTCCATCGCCAAATCTTCGCCTTCAATCATATCCGACAGCGGATTCGCTTTGTTCCTTCTTCGCCAGTCATCTTCTAATTTCCGCCTTCCCCACTTTTGTTGGAAAGCATTTTTACCGTAGGCTACAACCTGTTTGTTGTAAAAATAAAATGATTCTTCCGACGAAGCAGATCCCGGCATCATGGGTTGCATAGGTTGTCTGACATTTGTCTGTCGTTCAGCCTGTAAGTCCCTTTGTTGCGTCAGGTATTCATCCATTTCGGCTTTTTTCCTCTCTTCTTCTTCTTTTTTAATCAAATCGGCAATGATTTTGTTGACAATCACCAAACGTTCTTCATCCGTCATTTGGGAAAGGCGCAAAAGGCTGTCTTGCAATTCAACTGCTTCAAAATGAATAACTAAGGCGTCCAAAACTTCCGAACGTTTAGATACGCGCGGAAAAGCCTCGTCCTCTTTTTTCAATTGGGACAGTGCTTCTGAATAATTCGGTTGTGCTTTCACGTATTCCCGCAGGTTGAAATAAACATCGCCTAACCGGATTTGATTCATGGCTTTGGCAATCCCGCCTTGTGTACTTTTTTCCACGCCTAATTCATAGCTTTCGATGGCCTTGGTGGTATCGGGAACTGTCATGTAGATATTTCCCAGAGCATAATAGATTTGGTCTAAATAGTCTTTGTTCTTTGAACTTTTGGTCATTCTTTCCAACTTCTTGCTTATGTTTTTAATATTGCCGCCCGGATGAACTTCCGTTTGACGAATTGCAGCGCTTAATTGAAGAATATACGGGACAGTCGAATTTGAAACTTCCCCGAATATTTTGTATGCCAAATCTTTTTGACCATTCATTGCATATATTTGTCCCAAAAGATATTTTTCGCGGTTGCGCTGGTACTTGTTCTTCTCTGACTTTATAGCACTTTGCAGGTACGGAATCGCTTCCGGATGCTGTTTTTGCTTAATCAATAGATCGGCATAAACAGTTGAAAACCAGTCGGTTTGATTTTTAGGTAATTGGTCA
>JGI24702J35022_10002943_pt1 | contig 10304 bp, 7 predicted proteins | sample TergutTh196P4_FD_35022 | JGI IMG/M metagenome (IMG submission 35022)
GAGAATGGTTAGTTACGCGGAAAGCCAGGGAAAAAATGTGCTCGCGGCGATAAACCTGGATTTTTTCTCACAGAGCACGGTGCCGCTGGGTATAGTGATCGAGGACGGAGTTTACAAATCCAGTGTGGGGGAAAGGAACGCGGTGACTATCGGTTATGATGGGGGCATAAGCATAATTGAATCACCGTCTGTATGGATATCGCTGCGTAATGAAGGCGGCGAGGATCGAACTAATGCCGGCAAGTCGGTCAATATGAGAAATTTCAACAAGATTCGCACGGATTTGGGCGGGCTGGTTTTGTATTCTGAAGACTTTTCAACCATTTCAACAAGGACGTCATCACCGGGATGGTTTGTCAGGTTCAAGGTATTGGAAGGCTTTATGTCTGTCTCCGGGGTCATGGAGCTTGAAGTGGTTGAAACCCTGACGTCGGAAGACGCTGTTCAAATCGGAGAAGGGTACCTTGTTCTGACTGCGGCGGACAAAAGCAATCTATCCCAGGAGTATGAAAAATTTGCGGTTGGGGATAGGGTCACGCTTACGACCACATGCACGGACAATAGGCTTGCAGACGCTCAATACGCGAGCGGCGGCGGAGATATTATCATCTCCGACGGGTTTATCACCGATCCCGCCGACTGGACAAATTCGCTTATGTCAAGGGCGCCGAGGACAGCGTTCGGGGTGCTGGAAAACGGCCTTGTGGTATGCTATGTCGTCGATGGGCGGAATTCCGAGCATTCAGTCGGGCTTACCATGACCGAGCTGGCGGAGGAGATGGAACGGCAGGGTTGCGTCTATGCGGTGAACATGGATGGAGGGGGTTCATCAGCTCTCAGCATTCGNACCCCGGGAAATGAAAAAGCGGCGGTAGTCAGCCGCCCATCAGACGGGTCGGAGCGCGGCTGCGCGACATACCTGTTGTTCGTGACGGATGCTGTGCCCGATGGCATGGTAAGAAACCTCAGCCTCAAAAACGACGGGGTCATCCTGCTTGCGAACTCGTCTGTCGATCTGGAGTACTCAGCGACAGACGGCGGATGCAAACCTGTTGCCCCGCCGGCGGATATTATAGCGGAGGTTATGGATCCGGAAGCGTCTGTCAACGGTGTGACGTATACCGCAGGCAGCACAGCGGGCACTGAGACGGTCTTGCTGTACTCCGCATCGACGGGGGCATACGGTTATGGCGAGGTTTATGTCATCACAAGGCCAACATCTATCACAGTCACGGGAAAGGGTTCGGCGAAACCGCTGACTTCGGTGAGGCTTGCGCCCGGCGCCAATCTCGAACTTGGGGTCACGGCGACATATCACCGCCGCAATGTCATAGCGCAGATTGATTCTTTCACATATGAGGTTTCGGGCGATATCGGGGAAATGACTGAGCCGGGTCTGTTTACCGCCGGGCTGACGGCGGGCAACGCGGGCACGATAACAGTCTCCGCAGGCGGGAGAGATGTTGAGATAAGAGTCGAAATAAGCGGGTTTGCCGATATGGAGAACCACTGGGCAAAGGAATACGTCGAGTTTTTATTGCAAATCGGCATCACAAACGGCATTACTGCAACTGAGTACGGGCCTTCTGCCTTAATGAAGCGGGGCGATTTCATTCTGATGCTGCATAGGGCGGCGGGGACTCCCGACGCCGGTAATGTCAACGCATTTGATGATGTGCCGGAAGATATGTATTATTCGCAAGCGCTGCTATGGGCAAAGAAAATTGGTATCGCAGAAGGGGCGGATGGCAATAACTTCTATCCGGAAGAGCCGCTGACAAGGCAGGATGCGTTTACATTTACATACCGCGCGCTGGCTGCCCTGAACAAAGAGTATGTTGACGGGACGGAGGCGGATCTGGAAGGGTTCCCGGATGCCGATTCAGTTGATGATTATGCGATAATTCCGACGGCGACTCTGATCAAGCTTGGTATTGTGGATGGTTCAAACGGTATGTTGTCGCCGCACAGTACCTTGACTCGCGCGCAAATGGCAAAGGTGCTGGCGACTACATTATGGGGGAACTAAATGTTTGTTGATAAGGCTGTTATTGAGGTCAAAGCGGGGAAGGGCGGAAATGGCTCCGTTTCATTCCGGCGTGAAAAATATGTCCCGGCGGGCGGGCCGGACGGGGGTGACGGCGGGCGCGGTGGGGATGTGATTCTCAAAGTGGAGGCAAATATGTCAACACTGATGGACTTCAGGTATAAACGGAAATATGTCGCTGATAACGGGGCCGATGGTTCCGGCGGGAACCGCACCGGGAAAGACGGGGCGGATCTTATCATCCGGGTTCCGGCGGGGACGGTCATAAGGGAAAAAGAGAGCGGCGCGATAATTGCAGACATGACGGAATCCACCAAGCAGGGGGACGCCAAGCAGGGGGACGGTTCTTCTGCTTGGTCATCCACCAAGCAGGGGGGCGGTTCTTTCTGCCTTGCGCGAGGCGGCTCCGGCGGGTGGGGCAATAAGCATTTCGCCACTCCGAGCCGCCAGGCGCCGCGGTTTGCAAAGGCCGGGCTGCCGGGCGAGGAACTGGAAGTAATCCTTGAACTGAAACTGCTTGCGGATGTCGGATTGGTCGGGTTTCCGAACGTCGGGAAATCATCGTTGCTTTCAGTTGTCTCCAAAGCGCATCCAAAGATTGCGGACTACCATTTTACGACATTGTACCCGAACCTGGGCGTCGTATATGTCGATGAGGGCAGCTCATTTGTTTTGGCGGATATTCCCGGTATTATTGAGGGCGCATCGGATGGAGCGGGGCTTGGTTTTGATTTTCTTCGCCACATCGACCGTTGCAGGCTGATAATCCATGTGGTGGACATTTCCGGCAGCGAGGGCCGCGATCCGATTTCTGATTTTGAGAAAATAAATGAAGAACTCCGGAGGTATAATCCGGAGCTTGCAAAACGGCCGCAGATCGTCGCGGCGAACAAAAACGACATAGCAAATGACGATGAATTGACGGAAAGATTCAAAAAATATATTGAGGGACAGGGCTTGATGATGTTTCCGGTTTCCGCCGCAACGAGCGCCGGCCTGAGAGACCTGATATATGCGGCTGCGCAGGAACTCAGCAAGCTCCCGCCAATCGCCGTGTTCGAGCCGGATTATGTGCCGAAGCAGCGGATGCTGGGAAGGCCGGATGATCTTGTCATAGAGGTCTATGGAGATGTCTGGACAATAGACGGGCCATGGATGGAGCGGCTTGTGCAGAATGTGAATTTCTCTGACTACGAATCGAGAATGTTTTTTGAGAGGGTATTGAGAAATGCAGGCGTGTATCAGCGCCTCGAGGATATGGGCATAAAGGAAGGGGACACGGTGAGTATCTACAACCTGGAATTTGAGTATGTGCCGTGAATAGTGGATAGTGGATAGTGGATAGTGGATAGTGGATAGTGGATAGTGGATAGTGGATAGTGGATAGTGGACGGGGAGACGAGGGGGAACCACCCCGCCCGCTGCGCGGGCACCCCTCCCCAGAGGGGAATTGGTCTCGTTTGTAGGGGCGGTTATTAATCGTTCGCAATGACGGGGAATCCCGTTTTTTATGTCAATAATAGGTAGACTATCAGGGGGATTGTCACGGCGGACAGGAGCGTCGTCAGGAAGACTCCGCTTGAAGCCACTTCTTCATTGCCCCTATATTCGACCGCAACCATCGGTACTGCCGCCGCGATCGGCATGCCGGATAGAATCACGAGCACGCCGAGCAGCATGTTTTCCGTGACGAAGCGCTTAAAAATAAGCCATGTGACTACAGGTATCACAATAGTCTTCAACAAAGCCACGGGATATAGCTGCCACTTGGTGAATACATTCTTTACAGGTATTTGGGCAAGGGTGGCGCCTATTACGAGCATGGCGCACGGCGTATTGATGCCGGTTGCAAGCCTGATTGATTCAGTGACAACATATGGTGCCCGGAAGCCCGTAAATGCGATAATCAGAGATACCAGCGAGACGATGAAATTGACGTTTACAATCAGCCTGAGCTTGACTTTTTCGCCGCTTTCGGAAATCATCACTATTCCGGTTGAATAGACCAGCATATTGAAAATGATGTTCAAAAGGACTGCATAGAACATGGCGTCATCGCCGAAAATAGTCTGGACCACGGGATAACCCATGAAGCCGACGTTGCCGAATACGACCATGGATGTGAATAATCCGCTGTTGTTACGTGTGACAGCAGAACCGTCCCCCTGTCTCACCCCCTCGCTTGCGCCGAGGGCGCGGGCGCATGGTATTGCGACAAGGAAAAAGAGTATATAAACAAGCATAACCATTAGTATGAAATATCCGGTTTTGCTGACGGTTATGCCTTCCGTGTCGCCAAGGACAGAATTCAGGATAACACTGGGCGTGGAGATGTTGATGACGACCTTAGACAGTGTTTTCACGCCGTCAGAAGTCAGCATTTTTATTTTACGCGAAATATAACCAGCCGCTATTAAGATGAACAGCACAGCCATCTGGCTGAGAACAACCTGTATGTCCATGGCTCCCTATTTCTTCAAATCGCCCCAGAGGGTGTCGTACAAATCAAGAATATTGGTTGGGAGGTTCGTGAATACGTCGCAGTTTGCGCGCGTTTCTTCGCTTGCGAATACGATCTCGTAATCCTCCGGGTCCATATCCTCGCCATATTGTCTGCTTGCCTCGAAGTTGGCGGATGCGTAGCAGGTTTCATACATGTTTGCAAGGCTTATGTCAGTCCTGCACATGAAGTTTATGAAAAGCTCGGCGTTCGTCTTGTTTTTTGCGCCCTTTGGGATACACATCGCGTCAACGAAATAGTTGGAGCCCTCGACCGGGCGCACGAATTTCAGGTCGGGGTTGTTTTCAAGCATAATGAGATAGTCCCCGGCATAATATGGGCCGATTGCCGCCTCGCCTTTTTCAAGTTTGTCGAAAATCTTGTCCATGAGGTATGTCTGCAATATCGGCTTTTGCTGCACAAGCAGGTCATATGCCTCGCGTATTTGGCTCTCGCTGGTCGTATTTTGATTATAACCCAGATATTTTAGCGCGATGCCAAACGCGTCGCGGGGGTTGTCGAACATTAGTATCTGCCCGGCGTATTTGCTGTTGAAAAGGGCTTCCCAGCTTGTTATCTCATCAGTTATTATTGTTGAGTTATAAATGAGTCCGACTGTACCCGCCATGTATGCGACCGAGTATTTGCCGTATGGGTCATACTCAAGGTTTTTGTAGATGTTGTCAATCAGGGAATAATTCGGGATATTGGAAAAGTCCAGCTCTTCCAGCATGTTTTCGTCTATCAGCCTCGATACCATATAATCGGAGGGCAAAATAACATCATAACTTGCCGTGCCCAATTTCAAGGTCGAATACATTTCCTCGTTGTTCTGGAATTCAGTGTATCTGACTCTGATCCCTGTTTCTTTCTGAAATACTTTAAAAATGCTCTCGTCTATGTATTCGCCCCAGTTATACACATAGACTTCTCCGTTGGGCGCCCTGTTGCATCCGCTGACAACTGCGGCAAGAACCAAAGAGAGCGCCAATAGTACAGGTATGAATTTTTTCATTGTATGTTAAACCCCTTTCCGGTTTGTCGCGTTTTTCAGTTTTTCTTCCTGACGGCTTTCCCTGATGTTTATAATAAGAAGCAGTATCAGCACAGACAGGAAAAGAATTGTGGACAGAGCGTTTATCTCCGGGCTGACGCGCTTGCGTGTCATTGCAAAAATCTTCATTGGAAGAGTCATGACGTTTTTGCCTGCCGTGAAGTAGCTGATGACGAAATCATCGATCGACAGCGTGAAAGCGATTATCATGCCATTTATTATACCCGGCATTATTTCGGGAATTATGACCTTGCCGAATGCCTTCATCCATGTGCACCCGAGATCCATCGCGGCGTCTACGAGATTGCTGTCGAGCTGACGCAGTTTCGGCATAATGGACAAAATGACATATGGGATGTTGAACGTGATATGCGCTATAAGGAGCGTGCCGAACCCGAACTCAAATTTGAGAATAGAGCCTATGGATACAAAGAGGAGGGCAAGCGATACGCCGGTCACAATGTCGGCGTTTATCATTGGGATATTTCCCACCTGAGTCAGCGGGGAGCGCCAGCGCTTTCGCATGTTAAACAGGCCCACGGCTGCGAATGTTCCGGCGACGGTGGCTGTTACCGCCGCGATAAACGAGACGGCGAGCGTGACATAGAAGGAATTGAGTATCGAAGCGTCCTGAAAAAGCTGCTTGTACCAGCCCAATGAGAATCCGGACCAAACGGCCTGGCTTTTTGAGCTGTTGAACGAAAACACGACCAGCACAAGTATCGGGGCATAGAGAAAGAACAGTATAAAGGCGCTATATAACCGCCCCGGCAACCCCGGCTTTCTGGTCATGACATATCCTCCTCTCAACAATTCACAATTCACAATTCACAATGCACAATTCACAATTCACAATTCGCAACGACTCCATACTCCATACTCCACACTCCACACTCCACACTCCACACTCCACACTCCACACTCCACACTCCACACTCCACACTCCACACTCCGCACTCCGCACTCCGCACTCTATAGCCCCGCCGCCATTTCCTCGCCCTCGCCGAACCTGTTCATTATATACATGAATGCGATTACGATAATCATCATAACGAGCGATATTGCGGAACCAAGGTGCGGATTATACGCCGCGCCGAGGAACTGAAGCTCTATGAGGTCGCCGAGCAGCATCTCTTTGCCGCCGCCAAGGAGCTGCGAAATGACGAATGTCGAGACTCCGGGAACAAAAACCATCGTCAGGCCCGACAGGACGCCGGGCAGGCTGAGCGGGAATATCAGCTTGCGGAAGACAGCGGCGGAGCCGGCGCCGAGGTCCTGGGCCGCCTCGACGAGGCTTCTGTCGATTTTCACAATAACAGAGTAGATAGGCAGTATCATGAATGGGAGGAAATTATACACCATCCCTATTACAACGGCCGCCTGCGTATTGATTATCCTAATGCCGGGCAGCCCCAAAAATCCGAGCAGCCGGTTCAATAGTCCGGTGTTTTCCAGAATTGACATCCATGCATATGTGCGAAGAAGGAAGTTCATCCACATCGGGAGCATGATGAGCATAATCATGACCCTTTGCACCCTTTGGCCTTCCCGCGAAAGGATATAGGCGATGGGGTAGCCTATGATTATACATACGACGGTCGAAATAAATGACAGCCAAAACGATCGGATGAATACCGAGGCATAGCGGCCCATCGCGGAGAAGTTCGCGAAAGTAATCGTTCCGTCGCGAGCTGTAAAGGCGAACACAAAAACAAGGATTATCGGCGCGACAACAAAAACGGCCATCCATCCGACATAGGGGTAGGCAAAGTATTTAGGTTTCATACCCTTCCTCCATATCTTCCGGTTCGTATTCATGCCCGGCGTCGCTGATTTCGTCATATTCCGCGCTATATGAGCTATAGTCGCCAAACATGCCCGAAAACGGGCCCTTTTTCATGACGTGAATCCCGTCCGGGTCGATCTTTATGCCTATTTTTGACCCTATCGGGCTGAGGTCTGTTGTCTGTATAAGCCACTTGAAGCCCTTAAAATCGACTATGATGTCGTAGAGGACGCCACGGAAAGTTATGTTCGTAACGGTGCCGGTCAGCATGCCGGATTTCACGTCCACTATGTCGATATCTTCGGGGCGGATTACTACGTCGACAGGCTCCCTTGGACCAAACCCGCTGTCAAGGCACTTGAATTTTCGCCCGAATATCTCGACGAGGCCGTCGGAAAACATGATGCCGTCGACGATATTGCTCTCGCCGATGAAGTCTGCGACAAAAGCGTTTTTGGGTTCGTTGTATATGTCCTCAGGCGTGCCTATTTGCTGGATGACGCCGCCCTCCATGACGACGACCGTGTCGGACATGGCGAGCGCCTCTTCCTGATCGTGGGTCACGTATACGAATGTTATTCCCGTCACCTGCTGGATGTCCTTAAGCTCGTTTTGCATGTCTTTACGGAGGCGCATGTCGAGAGCCCCCAGCGGTTCATCGAGAAGCAGCACCTTCGGGCGGTTCACGAGGGCGCGCGCGATCGCTACACGCTGCTGCTGCCCGCCGGATAGGGTGGAGACAGCGCGCTTTTCAAACCCTTTAAGACTGACGACGCCAAGTATATCCAAAACACGTGAATTTATCTCGCTTTTTTCAAGCCTTTTTCCGTCGGGGCGCTGCAGCCGCAGGCCAAAAGCGACGTTTTCAAAGACATTCAGGTGTGTGAACAACGCATATTTCTGAAAGACTGTATTTATCATCCTTTTATGGGGGGGTACGTCATTAATCCTCACACCGTCAAAAAAGACGTCTCCGGAAGTTGGCTTCTGGAAACCGCCGATGATTCGCAGCGTCGTGGTTTTGCCACAGCCGCTCGGACCCAACAGTGTGAGGAATTCTTTGTCGTTTATGTATAGATTAATGTTGTTTAAAACAACTTCATCGTCAAACGCCATCAAACAATTCGACAGGCGAATCAACTCTTTGGACACTTATCTACCCCCTTTATTCAAAAAGTACAAGGTTTGCGCCGACGCGGCGGGCTGCCGTCGCGCATTCATCGGAAAACCCGGACCTGGAGAACAAATATAAATACCTATTAGCGTAACGGAACAATCTGCTTCGTTCAAAAAGCGAGTTGAGCGCACTGACCTGCATCGGGTCTTCCGACCACTCACAGTCGGCAAATATTGCGTTGTCGTCGTCGGAATACGCTATGATCGGGACAGACGCATTTGTCTTCCATACCGGGTCGACGCCCCACCAGCGCCCGATGTCGACGAATTCTATCGGCAAGCGCCCTGTTTGATTTCGCTGCAGGAGCCATTGATAACAGATGTTTTCAAACACTTTGCTCATAAACGATGAAATCTCGTTTGCGACGCCGCGCCATATCCTGTCAGCCATCCCGCTTTGAATAAGCGATATGTTGCCGTATACGAACCGGTACCAGAACCGGAACATATTGTCGTCTATCTCATAAATCGTCTTTTTTCCGGCTTGTTCAGTCATCGGGGTGTATTTACCGACAAATCCGAGGGATATGAGGTTTTTGAGATAGGCAGTGCATGCGCTTGTCTCCAAACCGACGGCTGAGGCGATTTCCGAGTTTTTTTCGTTCCCGACGGCAATTGCGCGCAAGACCGCGTTATAGTATGTGGGATCGCGTATCTCCCTGCGCAGGATGTTCGTGGGTTCTTCAAAAAGAAATGACGACGGGTCAAAGAAATTGCGGCGTATATTGTCCTCAATTGTTTGCTCGGGGTCCATCAGCTCAAGATATTTTGGGACGCCGCCTGTTAATCCGTATATTATTGCGATGTCGAAAGGAGAAAAAGACGAATACAACCGCTTTGTCTCAAAAAAATCAAAAGGTTTGAGATTTATGTTGGCGGTGCGGTAACCGTGGAATGGGCTGGCATATCCGAGGGTTTTGTTTTCGGCGAGCGGCGCCGGCGAACCGCAGATTACCAGCATCAGCCTGCTGTTCCGCAAGTATTGGTCGATTTTCCCGCAGATCAGCTCCGCGATGCCTCTAAACGCCGCGACAAGATATTGATAATCGTCGATAATCAGCAGGAGGCGGTCCGAACGCGCAAGACTATATATATAATCAAAGAGGTCGTCATAGGTGCCGATTTTTTGCTCGTCCGCCGCCGGTTCATGCGGGAGCATGTTGATGCAGCGAATGAAGTTGACCAGGTTTTCCCGGCTGTTTGTCTCCTGGGCAGAGAAGTATATTGCCTTTTTATTTGACATGAACTGACGCAACAGCGCAGTTTTGCCTGAACGGCGGCGACCGTGTATCACCACGCACTCAAACTTTTCACTGTTATGGATCATTTGGAGCCTTTTCAGCTCTTCTTGACGTCCCAAAAACATTGAAACACCACCTGAATTAGGGGTTAGGGGTTGATACCTTATAGAACATTTTCTGCAATATAAACAAGAAAATCAAATCCGTTTGCGAAGCGGACACCACAATTGTGCATTGTGCATTGTGAATTGTGAATTGCGGTCGAAGACCGCCTTAGGGGTTAGGGGTGCCGGGTTTGTTTTGGCCGCGGCCGCCCTTGTTATAGCGTTTAAAATATGGTTTCTTGGCCTGTGTACCGCCGGGCTGCTGCCGGGGAGGTTTGGGGTTTTTGTCGCTTTCTTTCATGTGCCGGTCGGCCAAGGCGGGAGGCGGCGGCTTTTTTTTCTGGCCGGGGGCGGGTTTGCGCTCGGTACGCTCGGCCGCTGTCCGGATCGGCGGGG
>JGI24702J35022_10002944_pt1 | contig 10303 bp, 10 predicted proteins | sample TergutTh196P4_FD_35022 | JGI IMG/M metagenome (IMG submission 35022)
CTCAAATGAGGCATCCTTGCCTCAGTTTCGCACCGCTCCGCATCCTTGCTGCGCTAAATGAAGCAAAAATAAACGTCTACCTCACCGGGCGTGAATTGTAGTACTAAAAATCCCATCAGCGGAGGAAATCCATTAATGTGGGCTGTATGACCCTGGCGCCGGCAGACAATGCCGCTTGATAGACCGCTTCCGCCATTTTTTGATACATGATGACATCCGCCATGTCCGCGTCCTCGGCATCGGACTTCATCTGCTCGTAGTTCAACTCGTCCTGTTTATATCTGGCAGTCAGGAGATCGAGCCTGTTCGTCCTCCCGCCGATCTCCGCGGTTTTTGCCAAAAGATGATTCTGCGCGTATTGCAACGATGTTATGAAACTCCCGATTTCATCGGCCGGGGCTCCGCTCGACGTGGCCTGATACACCTCGTGCAAGAGGTTGAAGACATTCAATGTGGTATTGTCGGGAGCTTGGTACATCACAAGGTCTATGCCATTATACGTTACTGCCATGCTGACTCCCGGCCCGACATCGAATGTCAATACATCAGCTTTGAGCGTGTCCATCATCTCAAGCATCGACTGCAGGTATTCGATGCTCCCCGCCGTGGGATTGAGCGGATCGAGGCTGCTGTTGGCGACAGTTGCAATTACGGGCACGGCAGCCGGAGCCGTGTCATACCCTATCAGCGATACGCCGCCTATCGACAACGCGACTCGCCCGCAGGGGTCATATTGCGCATCGACGTTCGCAACATTGTTTAAGTCCGCAAGAAAACTATCGCGCGTTGCCTTCATTTCGGTCAACTCAGCGTTCTTCTCAGAGTCCAGCAACCGCAGCTCTTTGAGCCCGCCCGGCCCATTGAGTATCGCTTCCTTCTGCCCGTTAAGGGCATTTAACGTATCAAGGTCGCCATATTTCTCCATGATCTCCTTGTCGATACCCGCAATTTGGTTCTCCATTGTGGTGATTTCGATAGCCAACAGGCCGATTTCGTCGGATTTATTCCCAATGTCGGTATTCACCGCAGCGATTTTATATAGCAACCCATCGCCGGGAATTGTGCCGTTGATTGCATCGAGCGCCGCCTGCGCATCGGCGGCTGCCTTTGCCGCGCCGGAGGAGGCATCGATCCTCAATCCCCCAAAAATCCCGCTGACATCTCCGGAATAGACAGTGCTGCCATTTACCGTCAACCCGAGTAAGTCCGAAAGATTGTGTCCGTTATAATGCAGGTTCCAGTTATCGTCGAGCGTAAACGGCCCTGTGATCTTTTTGGTCGCAGCGTTATCCCCCGGGGTGTTATATCCGGCAAACATGTACTTGTCTCCGAATGTGGCATTGAGCGTATCGAGGTAGTGGTCGCGAAGCTGCGCGATCAATTGCGCAACGTTGTTTTTGTCTGCGGCGCCCTTTACGTCCGTTGCGGCATCGATGACCGAAGTATACACATCCGCAACGCGTCCTTGAAGCTCCATCAACCCGCTCTCGACGGAAGCCAGCCAATCTTGGGCAGTTCCGATGGTTGCTTGATAGTGCGAAAGGCGGGTGAGCCTGCTTCGAGCCGCCTGCGCATATATCAGAGCAACAGGGTCGTCGCTGATGTGCGCATATTTCCTGCCGCTGGCAAGCTGGCTCTCCAGCTTGTCCATTCTTGCAAGGTTCGTATTGAGATTGTTCATCAAATTGTTGACGAGCATTGAATTTGTAACGCGCATAATAGCCTCCCGGAATTCATTGCTGCATAAGCAGCCATTATATTTACAGCCCGACTCTGCCTGTGTTGTTGATGAGCCTGTCGAGCGCTTCGTCCATCGCAGTGATGACGCGGGACGCGCCGGAATATGCATGCTGATATTTGACCATATTGACCATTTCCTCGTCGAGCGAGACCCCGGACACCGATATCCTTTGATTCTCAGCGGCGATCAGCAGCGTCGTGCTATTGACCGTCGTTTTCTTAGCGAAGCTGAGCGTGTTTGCGACATCGAAGCGGATGCTCGTGATGAAGCCGTCAAAGCTGCCAATGTCGATGCTTTTGCCGTTTATCGACATGTTGATGTCCTTTTTCAGGAACAGCTCATAAAGCAGGTTCATGTTCTCGTTGTTGCCGCGTTGCAGTTCGTCAGGCTCGCCGTGTTTGACGATCTCTTTCGTCGAGCATGCGATGTTGTATTCGCTTTCCGCGACTTCCCTGCTCAGACGGATGTTTTTGGCCGTGACTTGCGAGAGGTCATAGACAATCGTCGTGAACCCATCGCCGTCCGGATCGGCAACGACATTGCCGTCTTTGTCGATCCATTGGCCCAAATCGTTCGCTGTAAGCCTTTCGTGACTGGCATTCTCCCTGAACCATGCAACGGATTCGTCAAAGAAGTTTATGCCTGTCTCGGAGCCATTGGGGTTGTCGTTCCAGCCCTCACGATGGACGGCGTTGACCTCCTGGACAAGCGACCGCGCGAGGTTGTTGAGCATTTCGATATAATATGGGATGCCGGGCGTCGGCGTGTTGACGGTGCCTGCCTCATAATTGTCGCGCATGTCGAGATAAGCTTTTAATTCGCCACCCTTGACGATGAGGTCCTCCGCAGGGACATCGACGTTGTGCGGCTCGATACTGACGCGCGCGCGATTGCTCTGGGCGTTCTTGTCGTCGCTGCAAGCATAGACGAACGGAATGCCGCCAATTGCAAGCCCTGTATGAACGCACCAGTCCCAATCCGGCGGCGGACCATCCATTTCAAATACGGAAACGCCGCCTCCGACGATTTCATTAAGCTCGTCGAAAAGCTTGAGCGGCTCTTCGAGTATCGATGACAGCTCCGCAAGTCTTGCTATATCCTCAGGATCTATAAGCGGGCTTGACATCACAAGATTCTGATACTCCTCCACATCTTCCCATCTCGGCGTGATTTTCGCGAACCTTGCGGCGATTTCATTGATCCTGTCGATGGAAGACTGCACGGCTTTCAGATCCTGCATATCGACGTTTTCATAATCCGGGGGAACGGCTGCGGGGTTAAACGCGTACAATTGCATTAACTGCGTATATGACCCATCAAGCCCTCTGAAATACGGCACATATTGATTTAATACCGGATCCATGCCCGGCTCTTTTGTTTTCGCCCATATAGGCGCCCAGACATCGGCCTCGCCGGCGATGGAGTTAGGCCGCAGCTCGACATCGAGAAGGTCGCGCTTGTCGTGGTCCAGCAAGGTGCGCCCGCCGATTTCAACGACCAACTTTTGCCCGCCCTTACCGTCAGACTCCTCCCTATACTCGATATCGATAAGAGCTGACAGCTCGTCGAGCAAAAGGTTTCGTTTATCGCGCAAATCATTGGCGATGTAACCCGTGACTTCAAAACCGTAGATGCTCTTGTTGAGCTCGACGATCTCGTTGGCAATCCTGTTAATGTCCTCGACAGTCACCTTGACGGCTTGGTTTTGCGAATCCTGCAGGTCTATGAGCCCTTCATAAATAGAATGAAGCTGCTGCGCCAAATCGTTGCCGGCAGTTTGCAGCAACTTGCGCGGTGAGCCTTCGACGGGGTCTTCCGCAAGGACTTTGATAGCCTTGAAAAACTGCCCGATGCTGAAGTTCAAGCTCGTCTCCTCGACGACATTGTCAAAATACGACTCCAGATACGTGAGCCCTTCCGTCCGTTTGAGCCAATAAGCGTTAATCGTGTTCTCAGTCCTATACCGTCTGTCGAGATAAGCGCTGCGTATCTGGTCCAGAATCTTGACGCGGACGCCGCCTCCGACGAGCGCCTCGGAAACAGGTATGGCCCTGCCGATAGTCGCAAACGGATCATATGCGGTCTGAACGATGCGCTGGCGGGTATAGCCCTCCGTCTCAACGTTCGCGATATTGTGACCCGTGACATCAAGGCCAAGCTGAGCGATGTTCAGCCCGGTCCTGCCTATTTCTATTCCCGCAAAAGTTGCTCTCATATCATTAATCAGTCCTTTGGAAATTCATGGTTATTGTTCATCGAGGCTTCCGTGAGCGAGCTGTCCCGATGGGCTATGGGGACGGAGCTCACACGTTAGTAATTTATGCATGGCCGTCGAAAAACCCCGTATTCTTCTTCTTGTCTTCGGTCGCCCTGCCGTCCCCTCCATAAAAATTATTGAGCGGATCCTCGGAATCTACTATTAAATTCAACATAGCATCGGAATATTCTATATGCGCCTTTATAAGCTCGCGGTTCTCCATGTTCAGCTCCGTATGTTCGCCGATCAGCTTCGTAAGCTCCGTTTGAAGCCTAACGATCTCGTCGCGTTCATACGGCTTGGCTTTATCTGCAATAGCGCTGACCGTCACATCATCCGGAAGCAGCCCGAACTCCTCCGCGAGGTCATCGTGCATCGCCAAACGCTTTTTTTCGATAGAATTCAGTTTAGACAGTTCCCGGAACTGCCGGCGAACGACATCCTCCAATGACACTGCATCGCTGCTTATAATAATGCCGCGCTCTTCCCACGAAAGCTCGAGCATTGTTTCCAAAACGCTCTTTTGCTCTGTGAGAAGACCGCACAAATCCGAAAGCACTTGTCTCACCATGACCCTCCTTTGAACAGAAGCCCCGTTCGCAGCAATGGTCAGGGGCGCCGCAAGACGCTGTCGAGAATCTTGTCGGCGATTTTGTCGCTATCGATCTTATAGTCGCCCTGCCTGACAGCGTTGGTAACACTGGCGATATGAGCCCGCTCTTCTTGGGTGCGAGTCTCAACCTCTGTCATAACCTTGGCAAAGCTGAGCGCCTCTTCCGAAAAGACGACCTCATCGCGGCCGCTCGCAACGCGGTTTTTGATCGGCGTGGCTTTGGACGCTTGATAGCTCCTTAAGATATTCGGATTAGAAATCGGATTGATTTTCATAGTGTCCACCTTCCAATGACCCCTGTCGATCTCGTTCGTAACAGATATTTCATAGCTGCCACGGAAACGAAAACTAAACAGTCGGTCATTTTATCCCCCCGGGCACATATGCCCGAAATAGTTGTTAACGTCTGATGCCGTCCGTATGCATCTTTGCATTATGCTTGCTGGCCTTCTTGTCGTTGGGCAACGGCTGGGCAGGTTTGGAGCCCTCCAAGCTTTTGCTCATGGTATTAGCGACCTTGCCTTTGCAGTCCTTGCACATGCGGCCTGTGTTGATAGGCGTCTTGCATAATTCGCAAAACAGCAGCCCATCGCTGTCCGGGTTATCAAGAATGAGCCGCCCCTCCCTTAAGAGATGCAGGATGACCGCACGCTCAACGCCCGTCTCCTCGGACACTTTATCGATTTTTGAACTCGCATTCGGGTTGTCGTATATATAATCCCTGACAGTGATGAAATCCCTATCAATTTTGTCCAGGCAGTCGGGGCAAGTCCTGCTCCCGAGGCTCTGGAAAGGTTTGTTGCACATTTTGCATTGAATGATGTTCATAGTCCCAACCCCCTCACAAAAGTCGTGCGTCAAGCTCCGCGATGCAACAAGGATGCATTATCGCCTCATGTTGTTGGCTATGCCTTCCATCTCGTCCGCAGTCGTAAGAGCGCGGGAAGCAAGCGAGAACGTCCTTTGCGTTCTGATCATGCGAGTCATTTCTTCGGCAAGATTGACATTGGAAATCTCGAGCGTCCCCTGCCTGATGACCGCAGACTCGGCGGTCATTTTTTCGCCGGAAGCGACAGTTTCGGAGTAGTTGCCGTCGCCAACGGATGAAAGACCGGTAATATTTCTGAATGTATAAAGCCCAAGAGCGACGGAATAGTCGTCCTCGCCGAGCGAGAAGGTAACGACGCCCCTCTCATCGATCGTCATATCCTCGAAAAAATCCGGAACGCGGATCCTCTCGCCATTGACATCGTGGATGTAACAACCATCGCCGTTGACGAGATAAAAACCATCGAACTCATTGCCGATGTTTAAGCTACCATTTCTCGAATAGACAAGATTGCCGTTGGAATCCTCCAGCTCGAGAAAACCCTCGCCCTCAATGGCGACATCGAGCTTCCTTTCGGTCTTTTGCATACTGCCCGTCGAAAAATCCTTTGTGATGCCGGCGACCATGACGCCATGGCCTTTTTGCTGGTTGCCCTCAGGAGTCCTCGGCAGCGCAGGAACGATTCCCGCAGTATACAGCGCATCTTTAAAGTCCAACCTGGCGCTTTTATACGCCGCCGAGTTGATGTTGGCGACGTTGTTGGCGATAGTATCCAGTCTGCGTTGCTGGTTCGTGAGCCCCGTTGCGGCAATATAGACTGCTTCGTACATTATCTCAATCTCCCGATCTCATTGACGGCCTTGCCGACTGTCTCATCTATCATCGTCAGCATGCGCTGGTTAGTCTCATATGTGCGGAAAACCGTAAGCATATCGACCATCTCGCGCCCAATATCGACATTCGATGTCTCCAGGAATCCTTGGAGCATCCTGTGCTGCTTCGTGTCGGCCTCTGGGGCGTCGATGGAGAAATAGAGGTTGCTGCCCTGCTTTCTGAGAGAATCGTTGTCGGCAAACGAGACGACGCGGATGCGGTCGATGTATTCCGCACCGTTCCAAACCCCGCCCGTGGCATCGACGGAGAAGTTCAGCCCGCCGACAAGGATAGGCCCGTTCTCGCCGAGCAGGAAATGCCCCTCGCCATCGACAAGATAACCCAGCTCGTCGATGTAGAACGCGCCGCTCCTGGTATAACGCTCGCCGCCGTCGGTCTGCATCACGAAAAACACATCGCCGATGAGCGCAATGTCTGTGCTGCGCTCCGTGCCTTCCAGCGAGCCGGTGTCGAAGTTAATATATAGCTGGTCGATCTGAGTGCCCCAATCGAGCGGGCCGACAAGAGGGCGCTGGCCAATGACTCTTGTGTCCTTGATGCGCTCTATCATGACATCGTCGAAGCTGTGGGAAACGAGATGTTCTTTTTTATACCCTGTGGTGTCGGCATTGGCGATGTTGTTCGTGATGTTTTCCATCAGCCTGCGCTGCAGCAGCATGCCTGTCCCCGCGATATATGTCCCTCGAACCATGTGCGATCGCTCCTTGGATTTTCAATAGTTTCGCGTGGTTTTGCGATGCTCGGCGGTTATATGTTTATACGCAAAAGCATAGAAATATCTTTCATATAGAAGATATCGTACTTTTGCGCATAAACTTAATAGTATTCGATGATTTTTAAGAGAAAAATCGTGTATTTAATTGTGTAGGATAGACCGCTTTGACGGCATTTGCGGGTGACTGTTCACGCCTTTAATGCGATGCGTCTAGTGCGAGCCGTTCAGGCCTATCACCAGCATGACTTCATTCTGCGTGATGCCGAGCTCCTGAGCGATTTGCGCATGCGACTTTCCGCTCGACGCCAACGCCAGAATCGACTCCCTCCTGCCATTCTTTATGGATGAATCATCGCGCTCATTTTCCGAAAGGCGCTCGCTTGAAGCATCGTCAAAAAGCCTTTGGATCACCTCTCCGCCATCCTTCTTCGCAGCAGGCGCGTTGCTCTTCTTTCCGCCGCTCTTCACCATCCGCTCGGCCCTCTCCAGGACTTCGCTGGCGGCTCTAATCCGGCTGGAATCGACAGTCATAGACCTTGGCGGGGAGCTATCTGCAGAAGAGGACGCAGGCCCGGAGGAATCGGCACGAGCCGGAATCTGGGACGGCGTCTGGATCTGTTGCTGTGAGGACGGCGCATTTGCCGCCTGCGCATATTGCTGCGGCTGCGGCTGCTGGGCCTGTTGCAAGGCGGAAGCTGCCATATGAGCGACAGCGCGGCTTTCATATTCCTTGATGTCATCGATCGATGCTCTTATCTGATCGTTGAACTCATCCATGATGCTCTCGACATTGTTATATAACTGCAGCAGTTTTGTTTCTTTTTCATCAAGCAACTTATGCTGCCTCTTCACATTTGCAAAGAGCACTTTGAACAAAATCGCGATCAAACAAATGAGCGCTGCAATGAACAATGCAAAAGAGTAGTATTCTATACCCATCTTACACCTTTATATCAATTATGTGATCATCTGCGGGGACAAGCAGGTCCGCATCATCTTTCCTTTTTCTGCCATCAGGGTCGGACCCTTGGCCGTCATATCCGCCGTTTCCGCCGCCCTCTTCGTCCGGACGCAGTTCCGACAATCTGGTATCGAGCGTTTTCGCAATCCTCGACTGGTCTTGCTCGTCATTGATTTTTTCACGGACTGCCAGATACTCCTGCGCGATTTCCGGTTTTTTTTGAATCGCGCTGGTGTCCTTTGCCATGTCGGCTGTCCTGGCCACCATTATTTGCGTATCGATGCTTTTTATGGACATTGTCTATCCCCCCAATCGATATTCGGCATCAAACCCTGTTCAATCATTTTTCCTGATTTCGCATGGAACATAGACAACCTGTCCGTCGCGGTATTTGAACGTTGCATATTGGATGTCGTCGTTCACCCTGTATGTGTCTGAAGAAATGACGATGCGCGCCCCTCTGTAAGCAGTGTCAAACACATGCACCTTGCCTTCCGTCGCATGCTCCAGCTCATTTTGCAGGCTCACCGACTCCACAGCATATTCTTCCAGCAGCTCCTTGTAGATGCGCCTGTTCTCGATGCCGGAGAGATAAAGTTTGTCCCAAGTGGCCGGATCTAGTTTCTCCTTTGTCTTTTGCAGATATGCATCAAGCTGGTCGAGCTTAATCAATTCGCCATCCAGGCGTTCAGTATCCTTTTCGATGAAAGCAATGCGCTCACGCTTTTGAGGCATTCCGCCCACTTCGACCTCCGTCTGGGTTTGCGAGACAGACCCGATCGTGTTGGCGATGACTTCGGTGGCGGCGCTTACCCTGCCCCCGATGATGCCGCCGCGCTTGCCCTTGGCATAAAGTCCGCCGCCGGCTTCAATCACACTGTGTATGCAAGCATCGACTGTCACCGATCCTCCGGCGATCGCGGTTCCCCGCTCGATATACAGCATGGAAATTGCGCCGCCTGCTTCAATCCTGCCTTTGTCCATCCCCTGCATGCCGCGCTTGACTTCGACGCTCCCGCCTGCAATGACCTCCGCAGCTTCAACAACGCCGCCGATCACGACCCCTCCCGATGCCTTCACGCTATAGCCTGCCATGACATTTCCGGAAACATTGACACTCCCGTCAAAATCTATGTTTCCGATGGCGGGGCCGACATCGCCTTCGATATTATACATATTTGAAACGGTGACGATTCCCTTTATCAGTTCGACCATGCCGGAATTGATCGCGCTCATTTCAGTCTTTTCGGCATTGATATTTACATTCTTTCCCTTTGGCATCGTGGTATCTTTACCATGCTTTTGCTTGAGCGGCCTGCCTTTGACGGTCGTCCCGGGAGTCCCCTCCGTCGCAAGCACCCTCTCGACCAATACCTGGTCCTTGCTCACAGGCTCAAAGAGGTCGAGCGATTTATAATCTACCCTGCCTCCGTCTATCTCCTTTGGCCTTGCTGTCCTTTCGTCCTTATTGAAATGGTATATCAGCTTGCCGTCGGCTCCATCGATCGGAGGTGTCGCAGTGGCGACGACGCAACTGTCCCTATAGTCCCTTCTTGCGAGAAACTCCTCCAAAGCCTGTTCATCAAGCCCGTGCACGACTCCCGCATCGATGATTTTTTGCTTCGCTGCTGCAATGTCGATAGCGGCCCCTCCGGGTTCGGGCGCCAACAGCATGATTCTGGCCTCGGATTCGTCCTTTGAAATCTCGACCGAAATATCCTCCCCGACGAATGATTCCTGCTGCGGGGGAGCTATTTTCGTGCGTCCGGCATTGCCGACGACCACAGTTTTATATGCGTTGTCATCTATCCCGGTTATGTTTTTTCTCCTGATATACGCTGCAGCTGCCGCGCGGTCAAGCGGTTCGCCCGCGCCTCTTTCTTTGAATATCTCCAAATAGACTCCGTCGCTGTCGTATATTATGCAGAAATCGCCTTTCATGTTGTCAAATTCCGATTTTCTCCCATTGAACGCAATTATCTGCAGCGGCATCCCTGTGTCTCCGCCACCGCTGATGTCTTCGGTGACAAGGCTTTCGATGTTCGTGACGAAATAGTCTTCGGCCATCGTTTCTGCGGCTGCGCGGTTTTCCGCGCTAAAATATCTTGATCGGGTTTTCATGTTTTGTCCTCCGATATACAAATAGCAGCCCTACATCGGCGCGCCGTGGGCATCGCGCCCTACATCGGCGCATCCGGGAAGCCGCGCCCTACATCGGCGCGTCTGGGAAGCCGCGCCCTACATCGGCGCGTCTGGGAAGCCGCGCCCTACATCGGCGCGTCTGGGAAGCCGC
>JGI24702J35022_10002945_pt1 | contig 10301 bp, 8 predicted proteins | sample TergutTh196P4_FD_35022 | JGI IMG/M metagenome (IMG submission 35022)
ATTATCGTGGGTCATGACGGTGGCAGCGAAACGTATGTTGCAGGTAAAATCCGTACTTGTGAAGAATTAGGTTTTAAATCAACCTTGATTCAGTACGAAGAAGACGTAACTGAAACCGAGCTTCTTGAAAAAATAATGGAATTGAATAATACCCCGGATATTGATGGGTTTATCGTTCAATTGCCTTTACCTAAACACGTTTCAGAACAAAAAGTAATCGAAGCCGTTGATTTTCGAAAGGATGTGGACGGATTTCATCCGGTTAATGTGGGACGTATGGCCATCGGTTTGCCTTGTTTTATTTCAGCTACTCCTTTCGGGATTATCGAATTATTGAGACGGTATAATATTGAAACTTCCGGTAAGAATTGTGTTGTTTTAGGCCGTAGCAATATTGTCGGAAAACCTGTAGCAACTTTGCTGATGCAAAAAAGCCATCCGGGCGATTGTACTGTTACGGTTTGTCACAGCCGTACCGTAAACATCGAAAAATACTGTCGCGAAGCCGATATTATTGTTGCCGCCTTGGGTTCTCCCGGATTTCTGAAAGGCGACATGGTGAAGGAAGGCGTCGTTGTGATTGATGTAGGAACCACCCGTATCCCCTCCACAGAAACAAAATCCGGATTCAGACTCAAAGGCGATGTGCTTTTTGAAGAAGTAGCTCCCAAATGTTCTTACATAACACCCGTTCCCGGAGGGGTAGGACCCATGACGATTATTTCTTTAATGAAAAATACATTACTTGCAGCGAAACGATCAATTTATCAATGAATAATAGTAAATGACAAAGAAGAACACTGTTTGCGGTTTCAAGTTGATATTTTTTGTTTCAGGTCTGATCATCGTAACAGGATGTATGGCTCCGACCGGTAATAAGGAAACGGAGAATCCGTCGGTGCCTGATAGTTCTTCTCAAACATACATAAAAGGAATAAAAATATTAACCGATGAAGAAATTAATAAAATAAAGTTTAATGAAGAAAATGAAGCATGGGTCAACAAACACGTGAATAAAGATTTCCTGCTGGGAAAAGTCAGACGCCAGGACAATCCGTTGTTTGTTAAAATAGAAAAAGAACATACTGAGCGGAATATTTTTCTGATCTATCCTGTATATGAAGCTTATAAAAAGATGTATGAAGCCGCATTAGCCGACAGTGTCAAACTGATTATCACATCAGGGCACCGCACATTTGTTGAACAGGTTTGCGAATGGGAACTCCGGTGGAACAATCCCGAAACAAATATAACTTTCGCAAACGATGTCGAAAAGGCAAAATATGTATTGCAATACCGTTCAATGCCCGGCACAACACGTCATCATTGGGGTACGGATATTGATTTAAATAGCCTCAAACTCGCCTATTATCAGACAACAGAAGGAGAAAAGGTTTATAATTGGTTAAAAGAAAATGCGGCAACTTTCGGCTTTTATCAATCGTATACCATATTCGACGAAAAACGTCCTACCGGTTATCGGGAAGAGAAATGGCATTGGAGTTATAAGCCGCTGGCGAGGCTTATGCTCATCAAATATCTTGAATTAGTTTCTATTAATGATATTACCGGATTCAAAGGCGATAAAGCGGCAAAAGTACTCCCTATTATAACCGATTGGGTTCTTGGAATCAATCCTCAAATTAACGAAGCGGATTGATGGGTGTAAACGTCGGTATTCGCTTCCTGAAAATTAAGCGAGGTATTGCTTAAATAAGTCAAAAATCGGATGGAATTTTTTTNAAGATAGGATTATTGAAATTTCCTATCAACATAAATATATCCGGGAATTGGACTCTATNCCCACGTCAAATGATTTTTTTCCCATAAATATGGGGACTCGATTATTAATTCCTGTAAAAGTACATATACAGGGAGAATGCATTGAGGACAATCTTCTTTTAGACACAGGAAACAATGGATATATATTTCTTGGTAAGTATTATGTTGACAAGTATTCAATAGATTTAACAACGGANGCACCCCTTANGTTCGCTATGACAGCCGGAGGATTCCATTCAAGCATTTCTCTTCCCGGAGACTCGGTTGTACTGGGAAAATTTGCTATCCCNGATGTGACTGTGAATTTTTCTACTTCGGGAAATCTTCGCTCAAGGATGCTTGGTAATAGAGTATTAGAACATTTTACTCTTATACTGGATTTAGAGAATTTTTATTTGTATTTAGCTACCTTGTAAAATCAGGTTTGGATAAAATGATTGTATCTCGCTGTATAGGAAGTCCCGGCAGACAGGCGGTAAATAAACGGAAGTACCGTATCAAAAAGAAAATGCGAGAAACTAAATGTGAAAATCTGTTTGAGGTGATTTTTGAAGGGTGAGGATGTAAATTGTTATTTGCTGTATTGTTGATAAGGCTGTTTTCTCCCTTGTCATGGCGAGCTTGACCTGCCATCTCCTGAAATGAAAACGTTGATTATCATTGAATTTCCAGTATTATTTTTTTCTTGTCACTCGTTACTTGTCACTTCTTATAATCTCAATCGCCTTCTCCAGAAGTTCATCACGTTCTTCACAAATCCCTTGGATGGTGGGTCTTATCTCAATATCGGGAATAATACCAATTCGTTGGGTTTCCCGACCATCAGGATAATAAGTACCATTCCCTGAAATCCATGTTTTTAGTCCTCCAGGCAGACTAATTTCCGACACATTTCCGTCGACTCCAGCTGTTTGGCTTCCGATAATCGTAGTATTATTTCCAGTTTGGAAAGCCATAGCTGTAAATTCCGCCAAACTTTGAGTTTCTTCATTGACAATAACAACTAATTTTCCTTGGTAATGCTCTTCTGATTTAAGAATTACATATTTGGAGTATAAATTAAATTCTCCTGGATTGTCAGGATTTACTTCAGTATGCCTAACAAAAACAGTATCTTTTGAAACGAAATATGAACCAAGGTTATATACAACTCTGGTAGAAGGATAGGCTCGTATATCAATTATAATTCCTTTAGTATTTAAAAATTCTTGTTTGATAACAGGAATATCTTCTTGTTTTATTGATTTTAAAGTGATGTAACCAATATCTTCATCTAAGAATTTATAACATTTTGTAGTATCATTTTTATATTGATAATAAAGCACTTTGCCTCTTGATTCCAGATTTATTGTTTTTTCTTTTAACTGATTTGACGATATGTAGTTTATGTGAATTTCCTGATTATTAGAGCGTAATAAATCACAAGCAATATCTCTCCTTCTTACAACTTCATTGGATGCAGGATAATATTTCTTGATACCGTTAACAATGGATTCAACTGATTGTCCATCAATATGGGTGATGATATCGCCTATTTTCAATCCGGTCCGCTCTTCTTTTTCGGAATCGGATAATATAGTATCCATGTAATAATCCGTTACTACCCATTTATTTTCTATAAATTGAATCCGAACAGGAACTTGTTTTTCCCCTCTAAATATTTCTATTTTATTCCTGCCAGCTATCAATTGGGCATGAGTATCGCATAATTCGCCCATAATTTGAGCGAAAATTAATTCATACTCCAATCTGTTTTCTGTTTTAATAAAATATGGAATATATTCCTTAAGTATATCGTTCCAATCTTTATCAGTCAAATATTTATACGGATAAAAATAATATATTATATTCCAATAACGGAATAAAGCCAGCAGTCGAAATCCCGCATCCGGATAAACCATTGTATCGTATGCTCTTTCATTCTCGAATAATGGATTATTAACAATTGGACTCGTCTGTATATAGTAGTGATTTCCTTGATTTCTATTTAAATAGATTTTATGTAACAAATCTTTTAATTGCCGGTTGATATTACTCCTTTCAATCCACGATAAATTAGGTTTTAAAAAAGCATTTTCAGAGGTAGCCCGACAGGAATTACAAATTGGTATCTTTCCGTATGTATTTATCCATTGTAATAGAATTTGGTCTCGTTGTTTATTGTCTGATACTTTCAAGTAAANTGGCAGTATTCTGAAAAGCTCATAATCCCAATTGTAATTTCCTTTGGCAATAACTGGGTGATGATATTTTAAGAATCCCCAAATTCTTCCCAACAACTCCAAATCGTCAATTTTTTTTTCAGTCAATTCAGGAAAAAAGATGTTTGAACCGGTATCAAATTCATAGTCATTTTTCGCCTTTTCCGAAAAAAATATTGTTTCTACTTTTTCAATATTCTTTCCGTCAATTGTTATTGTTAATTCGTCTAACCACATTTTACCTTTTCCTTCCAATTTTCCGCCAAAGACAATTAATTGGGAATTTCCCGAATCCATATTCAATGAAATTTCATATTTTTTCCAATTGGTGGTTCCGGTTATTCCATCTTGTTTCATATCAATGTATGCATTTTCTGGATCTATCCGCATCCATAATCCGGCATAACCGTCGGCAACATTCTCTGTTTTAATATATCCAGAAAGCGTGATTTTTTTCCCATCGTATTTTGAAGGAAGAACGAACTGAACAGCTTGAAAATGAGGATAATTTCCCTTAAATTCAATGGCAATAGAATATTTTCCGGATATTACTTCTACCGAGTCCAAAGAAACAGAGTAATCATTTAGTATGTGAAAAGTACGCCAACCTGCAGGCATTCCATTTTCTATATTTTCAAAACTTAAATTGAGCGTTGAGTAGGGAGGAATAAACCGATTACAACTGATTGCANATAAGAATAAAATGATAAACGAAATTAAATAATTGCCTTTCATAATACATTTAATTTGCATACAAAAATAAGAAATTTTTATTGAAATAGTAAGACGAATTAAAATTGTTATTTTATATTATCTAACAGGTTGAAATTCTGCGTATAAGAAAATCGCGTTGCTATCAATAACGAATTGTAATTAATTTTTTATTACTTTCGTACGTTTTTTATTTTTATTATGAAGACGTTTTTATTATCCTTAGCGGTAGTCATCTGTATAGTGTCTTTTACGCTCTATATTACAGGTGGCGTTAAGGTAAGCGCCGATAATGAGAGCATTAAGGAGAATNTTTCCGTTACCGACAGTATCCGGATAGTTTTCGCNGGCGACATGATGGGACATAGTACGCAATTTAAAGGCGCATGGCGTGATGGAGGCGATAGTTGCTACAATTATATTCCTGTCTTCCAATGGGTGAAAGATTATATATCCTCAGCCGGCCTTGCTGTTGCTAACCTTGAAGTAACTTTTGCAGGTGAACCCTATACAGGTTATCCGGCATTTTCAAGTCCTGTTTCATTCGCTGCTGCCTTACAGGATGCAGGATTTGATATGCTTTCAACGGCTAATAATCATATCTTCGACCGTGGAGTAAAAGGATTGGAGCGCACCCTTGATGTATTGGACAGCCTTAGGATTATGCATACCGGATCGTTTAAGGATTCGACTCAATTCACAAAAAATCATCCGTTGATGATAGAAAAAAATGGTTTCAGGTTGGCTTTTCTAAACTATACTTATAGTACCAATATTACTGCAGCCAAATCATCCATTATCGTTAATTACATAGATACTTTACGGATGGCTGAGGATTTAGCAAAAGCAGGGGAGATGAAAGCCGACTATATTATTACTCTAATCCATTGGGGGGAAGAATACCAAAACAAAGAAAACCAAACGCAATCTCAACTTGCCGATTTTCTTGCAAGGCACGGTTGCAACCTTATCGTAGGTACACATCCTCATGTAGTACAACCCATTAAAAAAATAGCCGGTAACACCACCGATTCTGTGCTTGTAGCCTATTCGCTTGGAAATTTTGTTTCGAACCAACGCTGGCGCTACAGCGATGGCGGCATCATACTCGAAGTAACATTAACCAAAACCGGCGGTATTGTCAACCTTGATTCTTATCGTTATGAACCGGTCTGGGTGCACCGTTATCCCGAAAGAGGCGTTCAGGTGTACCGGATAATCCCCGTTATTGATTATTTAAGCAATCCTGGGCGTTATCCAAACATGAGCGTCGGAGATGAAAAAATGTTGAAACAGTTTTACGAAGACACACAAAAAAATAATTATGAATTATGAATTATGAGTTATGAATTATGAATTATGAATGAAAATGTTTGTCATTGCGGGCTTGACCTGTAATCCCCTTAAAATAATAATTTTTTTAATTTTATTCCTTTAAAATTTGCTAATTGAGAATAAACAATGTAACTTTGCATCTTCATATACAAATGTATTATAAAATTTAACACGGTGGTCGTAGCTCAGTTGGTTAGAGCATCAGGTTGTGGTTCTGAGGGTCGTGGGTTCGAGCCCCATCTTCCACCCGAGAAAAGGCTTTACAAGAAAGCCTTTTTTTGTATACCATAGACAAATAACTTGGAAATTTTTTATGTATGATGCTATAGAAGCGCCGGAATTATATTACTTGATTTGTTCAAATCCTTCACCATAAACGCCAATTACAGAACTCTGTGAAATAAAAGCGTCCGGGTCTATGTTTTTTACAATTCGGAAAATAGTTACCGATTCGGTNTTTTTTGCCATTACGACGAGTACTTTAACCGGTTTTTTNGAATACCAACCGGTTCCATCTAATAGAGTACACCCCCGNTTTGCTTGTTCATTAATCGTATCGGCAATTTCTTCGTATTTTTCGGAAAAAATAAAAAACTGAACGGATTGCCGCGCGCCGTTCAGTACCATATCTATCGTATAAGTAGTGACTCCCATTACTACAATACCATACACAATTTTTTCAATGCTCTGGAAAACAAGATAAGAAGAACAGATAATCAGTAAATCGCATATCAATAGACCTTTGCCGATGGATATATTACGATATTTATGTATAATCAACGCAACAATGTCGGTGCCTCCCGTACTTCCCTTGAAATTAAAGACAAGTCCGAGTCCTAAACCGCACAATACTCCTCCCAGCACGCAACTCATAAAGGGTTCGCCTTTTACCAAAGGTTCTTTAATAATTGTTTGAAAAANAGATAAAAGAAAAGTAAGAATGATTACGTTAACAACGGTTTTAACGCTGAATTTAAATCCAAGTATTTTAATAGAAAATAACAAGAGAATTCCATTGATGCAAAAATAAGTAATCCCGACCGGAATTGCCGATGCGAAATATACCAACGCTCCAATACCCGTCACGCCGCCGGTTGTAATTCCGTTCGGCAGTAAAAATCCCGTCCAGCCAAGTGAGTACAAAAATAATCCGAAAACAATTATACTCCAATCCTGTATTTCTTGAAAAACGAACGCCCTACTAATCTTCAAATCCCTTTGCCCATTCATAATTCCTAATTCCTAATTCCTAATTCTTAATTCATAATTCATAATTCATAATTCTTAATACGCTTCCCTGTATTTTTTCCCATTGTCATCTTCCATAATATTCAAATAACTCCGGTAGCGCGATTCGCTGATATAATGCTCTTTCACTGCTTCTAACACTGCGCATCCGGGTTCTTTCCGGTGCGAACAATTATTATATCTACAGGATGCCGAGAACTTAAATATCTCAGGAAAATAATGGGATATTTCAAAACTTTCCATATCAAAAACGCCAAACCCTTTAATGCCGGGAGTGTCAATAATATATCCTCCTGCCGGCAATTCGATCATTTCAGAAAAAGTAGTTGTATGTACTCCTTTGTTATGGTATTCCGATATTTCTTGTGTTCGCAGTTGGATATCCGGTATAAACCGGTTGATCAGGGTTGATTTTCCTACGCCCGAATGTCCTGAAAAAAGCGTGGTTTTATTTTTCAGCAAGTCGAGCATAAACGACAAATCCTCTTCATCTTTCAGCGCAGAGATTTTATAGCAGGCATATCCGGTTGTCTCGTATAAGTGAATCAAAGCATCAACATATTCCATTTCTTCTGAAGAATAACGATCCATTTTATTAAAAAAGAGAAATGCAGGAATGCTGTACGCTTCTGTTGTAGCTAAAAAGCGATCTATAAATACGGTAGTAGTTACGGGGTAATTGACGGTTGCAATCAGAAAAGCCTGATCAATGTTGGCTGCAATAACGTGCGATTGCTTTGAAAGNTTGGANGAACGGCGGACAATGTAATTCTTCCGGTCTTCGATTTCATAAATAAAAGCGGTTCCTTCCTTGTTTTCCTCAATNAAAACAAAATCACCTACAGCAACCGGATTGGTACTTTTGATATCCTTCAAACGGAAATTCCCTTTGAGTTTTGTTTCAATGAGCCGTCCGTCGTCTGTTTTTACCAGATACCAACTGCCTGTATTTTTAACTACGAGACCTTTCATTGGAATTAAAAACTAAAAACTAAAAACTAAAAGGAATAACGGTTATTCTGCAAATAATTCTTAGTTTTTAACTTTTAGTTTTTAGTTTAAACAGTCATTATTTCTTTTTCCTTAGCGTTCAAAACCTCATCAATTTTTTTGATGTATTTGTCGTGCAATTTCTGGATAACCGCTTCTGTTTCATCGCCATCATCTTCCGGAGCGCCTTCTTTTACGATTTTTTTGATCGCTTCATTCGCATCGCGACGCGCGTTTCGAACGCCGACTTTTGCATTTTCCGCTTCTGATTTGGATTGCTTCACTAATTGTTTCCTACGTTCTTCGGTTAAAGGAGGAATTCCCAAACGAATAATTTCGCCGTTGTTTTCAGGCGTAATACCGACGTCGGAATTCATGATTGCTTTTTCAATCGGTTTCATCATGTTTTTATCCCAAGGCAAAATCGTAATTGTCTTTGCATCGGGAGTAGAAAGAGTAGCGACATTGGATAAGGGTGTAGGACTACCGTAGTATTCCACTTTTATGCCATCAAGGATATGAAGATTTGCTTTTCCTGCACGAATACGTGCCAACACTTCTTCCAAATAACGCAGCGATAGAGTCATTTTCTCTTCTGCCTGCTGTTCTACATTTTTAATGATACTCATAATGAATATGTTTATTTTATGCTTCGATTGTTATTAATTGCTTTCTATTCATTGCAACAAAGGTAGTAAAAAAATGTGAAAATCTGGATAACTTTTTTTTAATAGCTCCAGCAAAAATGATTTACCTAATACACTGAAGTTTACCAATTGGCACGATGTTTGCAGGGAGAAAATGAGAATTACTATTCATGACACACGAAATCGAATATAAACGAGAGATTAATACGAAAGCACCGATTGGGAAGATTTTCACCAATATGCATGTTATAGTTCATGGTAAAAAAAGTTAAACTTAAATTTTATTTAAAATGAAATTATCAAATTTTATTTATTTTTTATTGGGCACACTCTTGCTCTTCAGTTGTGAAGTTCAACAAAATGGGAAGAAATCCCCTGTTGACTATGTGAATCCAAATATTGGCGGTATTGGCCAAATAGGACATGGATTGTCATCCACTTCTCCTACAGTNTCAATGCCTTATGGAATGATGCGTATCTCGCCAACTACTACCCCGGGAGTTATTGACCGCTACTTGGCTGATAAGATTTATGGATTCCCTGCCGGGAATATGTCGCTAATGCCAATGAGCGGGACAGCAGATACGATACCGGACAGGTATGCTTCAATATATGATCATGATATTGAAACTATCACTCCGTACTACTGTTCAACACTTTTGGAAAAATACAACATTCAGGTAGAATATACGGTAACTTCTCATGCTGCTTATTATCGGCTCACATTCCCTAAAGAAGCGCCGGCCTATATGTTACTTACTTTGCCGCAGAATGCAACCATTGATCCGAATAGCAATACTGTCCTGAGCGGAGGTAGTAGAGAAGGCCGGGGTAGAGGCAGTTTTTTCTATGCTGAACTATCAAAACCTCTTACTTCATTCAAGACGCTTGCCGCCGGAAGTGGAGGTAACCAAAGAGTAACGACGGGCGGAACTAACCAAAGAATATTAGCAGAGTTTTCCCCTGATCAGGATGGACGGGTAGAAATACGCGTTGGTTTGTCAAGTATTGACTTAGAGCAAGCTCGACAGAATTTACAAAAACAAATCCCTCAATGGGAATTTGATAAAACAAGGGAACAGGGACGTAATGTCTGGAACGATGCGCTAAGTTACATCGAAGTAAAAGGAGGAACCGAAGAACAACTCACCATTTTCTATACTGCTCTTTATCGTGTATACATCAGTGTTTCAAATATCGTTGAGGAGGGAGATAAATTTTACGGATCGTTTGATCAAAAGGTACACGACGCTAATGGTCGTGGCTTTTATCCCATTGGAGCAGGAGCAGCCATGTGGGGAAATTACCGCTCGTTAGAACCGTTACATTTACTTCTGGATCCACAGCAACAAATTGACCTTATCCGTTCTTTTATTACATTATACGA
>JGI24702J35022_10002946_pt1 | contig 10298 bp, 10 predicted proteins | sample TergutTh196P4_FD_35022 | JGI IMG/M metagenome (IMG submission 35022)
GAATAGCATATACAAAATTTTTTAAACAGTAAAAACAGGTAAAATAAGTAAATAATTGTTAAAATAATAAATAAGATGAAGAAAGTAATTGTAATTTTGAGTTTTAGTTCCTTTGTAATAGGAACAGGAAAAGTGAACGCACAGTGCGATACGCTAAAAGATGCGACATGTAAGATGGTTGTATTTGATAATGGACCATTAACAGTTCCGGGGGTTCCAGAAATTTATGTACCGCCATCACCACCCGACCCCAATGAAGTGCGGAGAATTTATTTTATTCATGGGTTGGGAGGTGATGCTAAAGCATGGGCGAAAGCAGCAGAAGCATGCGACACCAAAATGAACCCACCCATATCAGGATTTCCTGCAAGATTATGTCTGACAGAACGACCCGAATATGCATACTCCAGTACCATTTCCTTAAGTTCAGCGGCTAAGGATATAAGAACTAAAATAAATGTGATAGGAACTGTGGACAGCATTAGTGGGCTCACAATACCCCGCAGGTCTATAATAATAGCACATAGCCAAGGCGGATTGGTAACAAGAGAACTTATGCATTTGGATATGGTAACAGAGACTTGGGCACTACCAAATCACGGAATGAATTATGGCGGAGTGGCAACGTTCGCATCGCCGTTGCAAGGTGCTGCAATATTGAAAAACCGAAGCAAAATTTTTGAAATGGTAAATGATGGCTGTAAAAAACTTGCAAAAGGACCCGAATATGAAGCAAATGTTTTATTGGTAAATGGTAAATTTCCATATCTTGTTACTCTTGCTATTTCAAAAACAGATATAAATAACTGGTTGAGGAACACATTGAATAATATAACAGAATCGGTTTGCGATATTGCTACCAATAATATAATGCCTATGTTTTTTAAAGAATATTATAATGGCATTACCGAAGATTATAATCCAGGAACCGTTCATGGAGTTGATCATATAAATGCGGTAAATCAAGATACAGTTAGTGTACAGTACAAAAATTTTCCAAAAGTGGCTTTTTATGCTGTGGAACCTCAAGACAATATTTTTTGGCGTACTTTAAATTGGATGGTATATGACCCAAACGGAAATAACGGAGCGAATGGACCTGTTGTTGACTATTTTGGAGCCAATGATGACTGGACTCTTTACAATAACGTAACCCAAATGATTTATTTATATAAGTCTAAGCAAGAACATTATTGGGATGCATACGAAGAACTTTCAAACATGAACCTTAATTGGACTGAAAAACTTTTGTTTGGCAGTTATTATTCTGATGCTACAGATAATGCATTTGCAAGTTGGGCTGCATGGAGCGAAGGTCTGTCTTGGTTTAGCAGTGTAAATTCAAATTGGCAAACAATTATCGGTGCGAGAAAACTTACGGATATTAAGCCGCTACCTTCTCTCGTTTCGATACCTCCTGGGTATTCGATACTTCCGGGGCTTCTAGGCTTACCTATCTATATAGGAAAATATGAAGTTGTCGAAAATGATGGAGTTGTACTCGCAGAAAGTGCTGCCAACCTGCCGTATGCACAAAAAAACATACGAATATATCCCAATGAAGATAAATCCATTGATATTGATAAAGGTTCATCACACATGCAAGTTCGTAATGACCAAGGATTAAAAGAACATTTGAAAAAATTGCTTGATGGTGATTATGGACAGTTTTTTAAAGTGAACGAACAACCATAAAAGTGTTATAAATAGTCTGACTTTGATTTGTCCGAACCACGATTTTAACAAGATTTTCAAGATGAACAGGATTAAGGAAATCAACGCTGTCATTCCGCATTTGATGCGGAATCTCCCGAAAGAAATAGATGCTGAAACAAGTTAAGCAAGACAAAAAAATCTTGTCAATCCCGTAAATCTTGTTAAAATCTTGGTTCGGACAAAAAATTCAAAAAAAAATTGTACCTTTGCATTTTGAATCAAAAATTAATAATAATGAAGAAAATAGCAGTTGTATTTACAGCAATAATTTGTATCAATAGCGTAATTCGGGCGCAGGATACACAGGAATTAAAATATTTCAAAAGCGATAATGCTTTTTATTTGGATAATAGTCGATTGTCAGATAGTGAAGTAGAAAGGACTTTGTTAAGCAATATTTCGGCTTTTGATATGTGGAAAAAGGGAAACTCTTTAAAAATAGCCAATACAACCATGAAAATATCAACAGGCGTACTAATACCTGTAGGAAGCGTGTTGATATTTATAGGGTTTATAGAAGCGGCAGCAATGGCAACAGCGACAGTCTCGTTAATTCCACTATACATTCTTTCTGGTACCCAGCCGCCAAGCAATGATAATTCTGTAAGCGGATGGTTTGTTGCCGGCATCACTTTATTTTCCGCAGGAGTTATAACAGGAATTATGATACCCATTACCAAGGCAAATTATAAATCCTGTTATTCCAATGCGGCAAGTATCTACAATAAATCAAAAAATGCTGTTAGTCTTCACATCGGAACGACGGGAAACGGCATTGGTTTTAGTTTGAAATTTTAAATTTGAGGTAAAATAGTATGAAAAAATTATTGATAGCCTTTTTATGTTTTCAATTGACGTTGGCAATGGGTGCTTGCAAAAAACCGCCGCCGTCGCCGCCACCACCCCCTAAACCTCCGTCAGAACAACCTGTTGATGGAGGTAAATTGTTTTTAATTTGGAGCAGGGATTTTCAACCTGATTCGGTTTCGGGCTATTTTCTTGACCCCGTTTTTTCGGGCGATTATATTGTTTATGCTACCGAAGGGGATGATGATGTAACAATGCCAGAGGCAGATGTACGCATTTTCCATAAACTTACAGGAGAACTGCATTCGGCGTGGCAACACAATCGAGGCAGTTTGATAGATAGAAAAACAATTGACGATTGCATTGTTGGCGGAAACAACCAAAATACAATTTTTATTGCAAACAAAAGAGAATTGTACGCTTTTGATGTGCAGACGAGACAGCGTTTGTGGAAAAAAATTTTTACAGGATCCATATATGCCTATCGCAGAATTTCCACTATGGGAACTTCTGTTTTACAAAATTATGGTGTGGATAAGTCTTGGTATAGAGTATCAGCCTTTGACCCTCTATCAGGACAGGAACGAATTATAACCCAATTGGAAATTAAAGATAATTATGAATTTGATATATCTCCTCCTGCGTGGACAATCAATGCGTCAGGCGATACTTTGTTATTATTTTTAAGCAGTGGATGGAATTTTTATTTGGGCAAGGGGCGTATGGAAGCCTACTGCTACAATGTAACTCAAAAGAAAATGGAGTGGCATCAGAAAGATTTAACTCCAGAAGGATGCAGCAGCGGAAGTAAATTTATTCCAATAATTATAGACAATAACAAAGTGATTTTTCAAGGATTATTTTCTATTCATTGTTTCGATATAGGCACGGGTGAATTGGTTTGGCAATACGATGTGAGTTGGCGAGATGCTTTTACCGACACTCCATTTTTATATTATAAAGGCAAATTGCTTGTCCGTGGAGATAATGGGAATAGTGGAATTTTGTATTGTTACGATGCACAAACGGGTCAATTGCTGTGGCAAAATTCGGCTATTAAAGCGTATTCTTGTCCTTGGGGCAGAATGGATGCCTATAACGATAGGCTATATTTTACGGCATGGCGGGGTTCCGAAACAGGTGCATTATATTGCGTATCTATCGCTACGGGCGAGGTGGAGTGGTATGAACTTCCCAATCGCGGCAAAATCGTTTTCGGTGTACTCATAGACCAACAAACAGGGTATTTATATTGCAGTACTGCGTGGTCGGTAATGTGCGTGGATTTGAATAAAACGCCGAAGGAATAGTGGTTAGTGGTTAATTTTGTCTGAACCATGATTTTAACAAGATTTATAAGATGGGCAGGATTAATCTTTCTAATCTTGAAAATCTTGTTAAAATCATGGTTCGGACAAAAAATTAAATAAAAAATTGTACCTTTGCAAAAATTTAAATATTCATTTAATAGTGATTGTATTATGTTTTATTCTAAGACAAGTTTAGAGTCTGATTTATCGCGGTTGTCGAAAGTGGATTTATTTTTGGATGATGTTATGCAACAATTCGGTATTGCAGACGATTTTTTGGGCGTGCTAAGCGTCCCGTTACGGGAGTGTGTGGAAAATGCGATTGTACACGGAAATAAATACGACAAAAACAAGAAGGTAAATATTGAGGTTCAATTAGATAGGTCTGATTTATCGTTTTCTGTTTCCGACGAAGGAAAAGGATTTGATTATAATTCTTTTCTGCGAAAACGGACAGAACAGCACAAAAAAAACGGACTTTTAAAGGTAAAATTGCTGACCAATGATTTGTCTTTTTCAAAAAACGGNTCGCAGGTATCTTATAAAATGAATGTTCCTTTTTCGTTACCCGTTAATAATGAACGCGTTGACGTTCTGAAACAGCCGCAAAAAGTATGTCTAAAAGCGGAACATTATTGCGATTGGAGCGAAACAATTCAAAGCAAGGAGGTGTTACTATGAAGATTTATTTCGGCAATGAAGATGTGCCGTATGTTCTTAAGCACAAAAGAAGCATTCGTTCGTGGTTATCGCAGGTTATTGAACAGGAAAACAAGGAGTTAGGTGATATTACCTGTGTTTTTTGTTCGGACAAATACTTGTTAAAATTGAATTATCAATATTTACATGCGTCTTATTTTACCGATGTGATAACGTTTGATTATACGAAAAACGGGCTCCTTTCGGGAGATGTTTTTATCAGTATTGACCGCGTAAAAGAGAATGCAAGACAGTACAAACAACCTCTTTTTCAAGAATTATTGCGCGTGATTTTGCACGGAATTTTGCATTTGTGCGGATATAAAGACAAAACCGAAGAAGAAATACAACAAATGCGGGAAAAAGAAGATTATTATTTACAAAAATTTAGTATAATTGATTAATTTACAGTTTATTCTACAGATATTTCACGTGAAACATATCATAAAATAAACAAAAAATATAACAATGAAATATAGAATAATATTTATTTTAATAATTGGGTTAGTTATTATTAGTTGTAATCAAGACAAAGAACCAGTTGTAACGGAAGAAGAACAAACAGAAACTTTGCAAAAAAAAGAACTTTCCAAAGATGAAGAAGAAATACAAAATTTAATACGACAGGTCTTAAAATGGGGAAATTCAAAAGTAAATCTCTGGACATTATTGGCAGATGACAAAGACAGTATTTGCATTGGACTTAACTTGAAAGAACACAAAAAGAATTTAGATGAATTAAAAAAAACCGATTTTTTTTCAATAGAATTTATAGAAAATTATAATCAAATTATTCTAACACTTGACAAAAAAATACAAAATAAAGAATTTGGAAATTTGTTGGTTGGTGATTTACCTCCGTTTAATTTTGCAAGTGATGTCAATCCTTGGTGTTTGTGTCAAGAAGAACCATGTGACCCAAATCTGTGGGAAGTAGATATAAACATCATTCGTTTAAGTAGTGAAAGTGGAGAATTGGAATATAAATGGGGAAAATCTGTATTAAACGCAGACCCATATTGGAAAGATTTTAGGTATAAATTTAAGGTAACAAAAGAAAACAATAAATGGAAAATTTCTTATATGGAAGGTTTCGATTTTGAAGAGGGCATAAAAGGATGGTAGAATAAAAATGAAGCAAAATTTTGATATTATAGTTGTAGGAGGCGGTCATGCTGGTTGTGAGGCTGTGATGGCGGCGGCAAATTTGGGATATAAGTCTTTGCTGATAACTATGAATATTGATACAATCGCCCAAATGTCGTGCAACCCTGCTATTGGCGGCGTGGCAAAGGGACAAATTGTTCGGGAAATTGATGCACTTGGCGGATATACAGGAATAGTTGCCGATAAATCAACCATACAATTTCGGATGCTTAACCGTTCAAAAGGTCATGCAATGTGGAGTCCTCGTGCGCAGTGTGATAAAATTAAGTTTTCGTTGGAGTGGCGGTCTTTGTTGGAGTCGAATAAAAACGTTTTTTTACGGGAAGATACGGTCGTAGATTTAATTGTGAAAGATAAAACAGTTCTCGGCGTAAAAACAAAATTAGGAGAAAAATTGTTTTCTAATGCGGTAATTCTTACTAACGGAACATTCTTAAATGGAATAGTACACGTTGGGGAAGTGCATTTTTCAGGTGGAAGAATAGGAGAATTATCTGCAGAGGGATTAACACAAAAACTACAAAAATTAGGGTTTTCAACCGCAAGATTAAAAACAGGTACCCCTGTACGAATTGACGGCAGAACGATTGATTTCTCTGAATTAGAAGAACAAATAGGTGATGATAATTTCATCGGATTTTCGTTTACAAACACAAAAACTAAACTAAAAAAAAGAAGTTGTTGGATAGCCTACACCTCGCCTGAAGTTCATGCTATTTTACGACAAGGATTTGAAAAATCACCCATGTTTCAAGGGAGAATACAGGGAGTAGGACCTCGATATTGTCCGTCTATAGAAGATAAAATTGAACGTTTTGCCGACAAAAACAGACATCATTTGTTTTTAGAACCCGAAACAGAAGATGAATATTCTTACTATTTAAACGGGTTTTCTTCCTCCCTACCTGAAGACATTCAAACGGAAGCCTTGCATTGTATTCCCGGATTTGAAAAAGTACACGTCTTAAAACCGGGTTACGCCATAGAATACGATTATTTCGACCCCACGCAATTAAAGATAAGTTTGGAAACAAAATCAGTGAAAAATCTGTATTTTGCCGGACAAATCAACGGAACTACCGGGTACGAAGAAGCCGCCGCACAAGGATTAATTGCCGGAATAAACGCCTGCAAAAAATTAGAAAACAAAGAACCGCTAATACTAAAAAGAGACCAAGCCTACATAGGCGTACTTATAGACGACTTGGTAACCAAAGGCGTGGACGAACCTTACCGTATGTTTACATCAAGGGCAGAATACAGAATATTGCTTCGTCAAGACAATGCGGATTTACGTCTAACTCCCATCGGTTACGAAACAGGTTTGATTGACAAAAAACAATTTTCCAAGTTTAAAAGAAAAAGAAATCAAATAAAAACGGCGGTTGATTTTCTAAAAAAACAAAACATTGACCCTGACGAAATAAATCCTTTTTTAATCCAAAAAGAACTCGCCCCTATTCCTCAACGAATAAAATTTTCTCAATTATTACTCCGCCCTCAAATTTCTTTAAATGAATTATTACAACAAATTTCCGCTATTAATTCGCATATTAAAAACAAAAACTACTCGCAAGAAGTTTTGGAAGAAGCAGAAATTTTAATTAAATACGAAAACTACATAGAAAAAGAAAAATCGTTGGCACAAAAAATAGTGGATTTGGAAGACATCAAATTATCTTCCGATTTTGATTATAATTCTTTGCAGTCTCTTTCCACCGAAGCCCGCCAAAAATTAAGCAAAATAAAACCCGCAACCATCGGGCAAGCGTCTCGCATTAGCGGCATTTCTCCATCAGACATTTCTGTTTTGTTAATTTTTTTAAAACGATAATATGTTTCACGTGAAACATATTATAATATATTGATTTACAAGAAAATACAAACATTTTATCTGAACTTTAATTGTTTTGATTATTGTGATTGTTTTGAAAAGATTTTCTATCATTTTCAAAACAAGCGATTTTTATGCGTTTTAAACAACTTTTTCCTTTCTATAAAGGTGTGTATCAAAAAACGCAAAATAATGGATTTTAAACGATGATTTTTATAGTGTTGATTTATAGGTAGATATGGAAACCCCATAAAACCATTCATAAATAACCCGTATCAGATATGACAATAGTTTCTAACGTTAGTAATATCTTTCAACATACAATTTTTTTTGAAATATGAAAGAAAAAATAATTTTTTCCTTTTTCTTTCTACTATTTTCCATATTCACTATCCCCCAAAAACCCCACCACATTCTTCTCATTCAGTGTGATATAGTTTGCTTTGTGGACGATTGTTCCGTTGTCGGAGAATAGGAGTACGGGCATGTGTCCGTCGGTGATGGTTAGAAATGTATCTACGCGGAATGTGGTGTATTCTGGCAAGGGAATTTTTTGTTCGGAATAAAAGTTATGTATCAGACTGTCAGGACTTCCCGTCCAAAATACGGTTTTTATTTTGTCTTCGGAAAGGTGGTTGTTTTTCATTATTAAATGCAACTTTGCGGCGGCACGTTTGCAAAATTTGCACGAGACGGAATATAGGCAAATTATCTGTTTCCCGTCTGTAAACGCCGTTTCTTTGCCGCTGTTTTGCAGGGCAGATTCGTATATCGGAACGTCTATCTGTATTTTTTCTTTATGTACCATCGTGTAGAGGTAATTCGGCGTGTTGATAATCATAAAAACGGCGAATGCGACCACTGATACGGCTATCGTAATCCACGTTTCCCATTTTTTGAACGTGTAAAATTTGGGCGAGACAAATGCCAGACAAACCATTAAAATAATATTCTTTCCGATTGATTCTGAACGACTTAATATGATTGCCTTTCCAAAACAGTGACAGTTTGTAATATCCACGTCGAAAAAGTAGGGCAGAAGGAATAAATAAATGGTAAATCCCGCAAGAAAAAACAAAACGGCATAATACGCCAGCCGTGCATATATGTTGAAAATCAGCATAATACCCAATACCAACTCTGCCGTAATCAGCAAACGGGTTAGAGTTTCGGTTACGGAAATGGAAAATAAATTGTGTTCAAACACGTATAAATCAAATATATCAATGGATAGATACTTCAATATTGCCGAAGTGATAAAAACCAGTCCGACAAAAATACGCAAAACGGCAGATACAATTTTATTGTGAATATTCATCATTTTTCTATTGTTAAATTATTTTTTTTTGTTAATTCGGCAATTTTCTTTTCCATATCGGCGATGGTTTTAGCATTATCGGCAAGGGTTTTGGCATTATCAGCGATGGTTTTATTTTTATCGGCGATGGTTTTGCCCATTTCAATAATCGTTTGTGCTTTATCTTCTATCACACGTTCTTTGTCTTGGAGTTCCCGTATAATATCGTCTTCTATTTCCATTTCTTTTCTCTTTTTGGGGTCTTCCATTGCCTTACGCAGACGCCGCATAATCTCCCGATATTTTTCAGGAAAAGACTCATCATCAACGTCTAAAATGTGCTGCATACTGGTAACATTACTCTGGTCAAAAACACTCAATAATTTTTCGAGGTCGTTTCTACGGTGCCGTTTCAGTTGTCGAATTTGCACTATCCACGAACGATGATGAAGCCCCGACACAAACTCGCCCGATGCAGGAAACTCATCGCCCGTGTAAGCGTCTTCCACCTTGTAGTTTACTTTCAACACGGGACGAGGTGGTAAATCCATTCCATAATCGAGAAAATAAATACAGTAAATTTGCCGTGCTTTATCCTGTTTATCGCCATAAATATTGTCCGAATTTTGGTAATGAACGCCCAAATATCGCCGAAAACGCATTAAGTCCGACAGAAATTTTGCTTTTTGGAGTTCTATAATCACCGTTTTCAATCCCGCTTCGGTCTTAATTTTTGCCGAAAAATCAAAATGGCATACCGTTAGCGGCGCCCGTTCTTTATTTTCAGTAGGTTTCACATCTACCGTATGTTCTTGGGCGCTGAAATCCAACTCCATAATATCCTCGCCGATAATAGCAGAAAGGAAGAGTTTTGCCACTCTATTGTCCTCAAGCATATATTTGAAGACTACATCATATATAGGATTTGCTATGTGCATACTGTTTTTGCTATAAAAATATTAGCGGGTGCAAAGGTAACATTTTTTTTTTAATTACAAAGAGGTAAAAAAATAAAAGCGACCCTTTTTGAAGCCGCTTTTTTCTCTTAGTTTAATCTCGTGTTGCTTACTTCCACTCGCATTTAATTGGGGCATCTGTACCCTCATAAAGTTTTTGAAAAGCATCGCAAAGGTCTTTACTATCTTGTGTACCAACTAACGGAAAATCCTTTCCGTCCGCAGTACATTTACACTCTTTTTTGCAAGATGTGAAAGCGAAACCGAACGCAACAACTCCTAATACTACCAATAATTTCTTCATTTTGTATAATTTAAATAAAAACGTGCCTACTCTTTACAGGATTTTCGGCTACCTCCTATAATTTTTAAAAACGCTGCAAAGGTACAATTTTTTTTTATACAAATTGCTTTTTTTGAAAAAAAATTTTTTATTTTTTTGCAGATGTAGTTGTTGGTTACTTTTTTACACATGTAATTAGTTATTATTTAAATAGTTATGCGATTTAGTG
>JGI24702J35022_10002947_pt1 | contig 10295 bp, 10 predicted proteins | sample TergutTh196P4_FD_35022 | JGI IMG/M metagenome (IMG submission 35022)
CGAGGGTATCATTTGCGGTTGTTCAGCGATTTATGCGGGGTTGGCGCAAGTGGTAAACAATGAATTNAAAAAGACAGTGTTCCCGCTTGGGTGAAAATAAACTATAAATTCACACCCGGCGCCTTTCGAGCGCAAGGGTGTGAATTTATATCGATGCGTGTTGCGCGTTTTTTATTTCTTTTTTTTGGGTGTTGAATTTTCTACATTATATGGTTATAATGAGGAAGAAAATTCACCAACTCAAGGAGGAAGCAGTATGAGAAGCAAGTCTTTAATGGCAATTCTTTTAATAGTAGTCGTTATGGCAGGAGTTTTGTCCGGATGCGGGGGCGGTAGCTCGAAGGACACCGGCAAGGTGTACTACCTGAACTTCAAACCGGAGCAGGATCAACAATGGCAGGACCTCGCAAAGGTTTACACTGAAAAAACCGGAGTGCCGGTTTCTGTACTTACAGCAGCTTCGGGGCAGTATGAGACGACAATGAGAGCGGAAGTCGCAAAGCGTGAGCCGCCCACTTTGTTCCAGGTCAACGGCCCGGTCGGGCTCGCCAGCTGGAATACCTACTGCTATGATTTGTCCGGCAGCAAGCTGTACGGAGAACTGGTCAGCGATGATTTCGCCCTGTACAACGGTTCTCAGGTGGCGGGAATCTCTTATGTCATCGAGACATATGGCATAATCTACAACAAGCCTCTGCTTGAGAAAGCGGGATATACTGCGGCTAATATCAAAAACTTTGCCGAGCTTAAAACGGTCGCGGAGGATATCACGGCGCGTTCGGATGAGCTCGGATTTGCTGCGTTTACGTCACCGGGCATGGACGGATCGTCCGACTGGCGCTTTAAGACGCACCTCGCCAATCTGCCGCTCTATTACGAGTACAAGGCAGATGGCATCGGCACGACCGACGCTATTAAGGGTACATATCTAGACAACTACAAGATGATCTGGGATTTGTATATCAACAATTCGCCGACGCCCCCGGCGCTTATCGGCAACAAAACCATGAATGACGTTATCGCGGAGTTTGTCAGCGGGCAGGCGGTGTTTTTCCAGAACGGCACCTGGGCATATGAGCAAGTCGGCGTGATCGGAGATGAGAATCTTGGGATGCTGCCGATATATATAGGTGTGCAAGGCGAAGAGAATCAGGGACTGTGCACCGGCACGGAAAACTACTGGTGCGTCAACAAAAACGCGCCGGCGCAAGACATTCAGGCGACGCTCGACTTCCTGTATTGGTGCGTGACCGATGCGGACGCGATCAAAGTCATTTGCGAGGATATGGGATTTGTCACCCCGTTCAAGAAGAACTTGCCGCCCGCAAACCCGCTCGTAAAAATAGCAGATAATTATGTCGCCAGCGGTTACACATCGGTCGCGTGGACGTTCCCGACAATGCCGTCAGAGGAGTGGAAAAACGGGGTCGGCTCCGCGCTGACGCTTTACGCTGCGGGCAGCGGATCGTGGGACGGTGTAGTTACAGCTTTTGTCGATGGTTGGGCAAGCGAATACGCGCTGGTTAACGGATAAGGAGGAAACTCCTTATCCCCGGCGCTTTACGCCACCCCCTTCTAATAGAAGGGGGCAAATAGGAAGGAGGACAACCCCCGGCGCTTTACGCCACCCCCTTCTGATAGAAGGGGGCAAATAGGAAGGAGGATATTTTGTTATGGAAAAGGCTCTTAAGCGGAGCTTCCCTTTATTTATACTGCCCACTTTGATTGCGTTCATTATTGGCTTCATTGTACCGTTCATCCTGGGGCTGTGGCTCTCCTTCAATGAGTTTATTGTTATAAAAGATGCAACGTTCGTGGGCTTCAGAAACTACGTCCGGGCTTTTGCGGACGGTAGGCTTTTGTATTCTCTGGGATTCACCGCTCTGTTTACGGTAGTCAGCTTGATCCTTATCAACGTAGTAGCGTTCGCACTCGCGATGATGCTCACAAGAAAGCTTAAAGGGACAAACATCTTTCGCACCATCTTTTTCCTGCCGAACTTGATAGGCGGGATCGTTCTGGGCTATATCTGGCAGCTCATCATCAACGGCGTGCTCATTAACTTTGGTCTTGTCCTCACGCTTCAGGCAAACTTCGGGTTTTGGGGGCTGATCATTCTTGTGTGTTGGCAGCAAATCGGGTATATGATGATCATATACATCGCCGGTTTGCAGACTATACCCGGCGATTTGAATGAAGCCGCCGCCATCGACGGGGCAAACGGGCGGCAAAAGCTCTTCAGGGTTACGCTGCCGATGATGATGCCATCGATAACTATTTGCACGTTTCTAACTGTGACAAACGGATTCAAGCTGTTCGACCAGAACCTCGCGCTCACGAACGGCGAGCCGGCAAAAGCCACAGAAATGCTCGCTTTGAATATATTCAATACATTTTACAGCAGAACCGGCTTCGCGGGTGTGGGGCAGGCAAAAGCTGTAATGTTCTTTATCCTCATCGTGGTTCTGGGCTTGCTGCAGTTGCGCATAACACGAGCGAAGGAGGTGCAGTATTGAGTGGACATGTAAAGGCGAGGAGGGGTTTCGCCTCTGCGCTGCTGGCTGTATTCAGCCTGATCTATGTTTCGCCGCTGTTTATCATTTTGGCAAATTCGTACAAACTCGAAACGAATATCAGCAATGAGCCGTTCCGTCTGCCCACTGCTCAAACATGGGTGGGCTTCGGGAACTACGGTTCCGCCATCAACGATTACGGATTGCTGTCCGGGGTCGGCTGGACGCTTATGATTACTATCGGATCTGTAGTGGCAATCTTGCTACTGTGCTCAATGTTTGCGTGGTTTATTACAAGGGTCAAGGCTATATATTCCAGGATACTATATACCTTGTGCGTGTTTTCGATGGTCGTCCCGTTCCAGATGGTGATGTTCACGCTGTCAAGGACGGCGGATACCCTGAGGCTGAACACCCCCTGGGGGATAATAATTGTTTACCTTGGCTTTGGCGCGGGGCTGGCGGTATTTATGTTCTGCGGTTTCGTGAAAGGCATACCGCTCGAAATCGAAGAAGCCGCCATGATCGACGGATGTACTCCGATCCGCACGTATTTCAGGGTCGTGCTTCCTATAATGCAGCCGACGTTCATTACGGTCGGAATACTCCAAACAATGTGGATATGGAACGATTACCTGCTCCCATATCTCGTTCTTGACAGGAATCGCTTCAATACGATTTCCTTGCTCATCCAATACATGAAGGGGAGCTTCGGCGTCGTAAACATGGGGGCGATAATGGCGAGCCTTGTTATGGCTGTCATCCCGGTCGTCATCCTCTATCTGTCTTCGCAGAAATATATCATTGAAGGCATCGCTGCCGGAGCGGTGAAGGGGTGAAAACAATGTACAATGTACAATTTACAATGTACAATTGAGACGGGAAAGACGGCAATTCACAATTCACAATTCATAATTCACAATTGGACGCGGCTTCCCGGTGATGCCGCCGCGGGTAGGTGTAGGAAAATAGATGAACAGTGATAGCCGGAACTTCAACAGATCTGCGGGGGTGCTGATGCATGTCAGCAGCTTGCCATCACCATATGGAATTGGCAGCTTTGGTCAAACTGCCCGCCGTTGGGTGGACTTTCTGCGCGATGCGGGCCAGAGCTACTGGCAGATACTGCCGCTGGATCCGACAGGGGATGGAGACAGCCCGTACCAGAGCTTTTCCGCTTTTGCCGGGAATTCCTATTTCATTGACCTTGATTCGCTTTGCGAGGATGGCTTACTAAAGCGCGAGGAATACGCAAATCTGCGCTGGGGCAGCAGCGATAAACAGGTAGATTTCGGACTTGTCCATAAAAACCGCGATTTAGTCCTTCGAAAGGCGTTCTCCGCGTTTTCGGACAATGCGGCTTTGGATGTCTTTATCAATGAAAACCCCTGGCTTGACAACTACTGCCTGTTTTTGGTGATAAAAGAAGAGCAGAAATTCCTTCCGTGGATGGAGTGGGACAAACCGCTGCGCAAGAGAGATCCGGAGGCGCTGGAACGGATCAGGAACACGTTTTCTGCCGATTTGCGCTATCACGCCTTTGTGCAATTCCTGTTTGAGTCTCAATGGAGCGCTTTGAGGGCTTACGCAAACGAGAAGCATGTTGATATCATTGGTGATATACCTATTTACGCGTCGCTTGACAGCGCGGATGTGTGGTCGAACCCCGAATTGTTCCAGGTGGGAGTCAACGGATACCCAATTGAGGTGTCCGGCTGTCCGCCCGACAGTTTTTCCGTCGACGGACAGATATGGGGAAATCCCATATATGACTGGGAGGCGATGGAAAAGTCTGGCTACCAGTGGTGGAGGCAACGTCTGCGCAGCAGCTTTGATTTATATGATGTTCTGCGCATCGATCATTTTCGCGGCCTCGAAAGCTATTTCGCCATACCCTACGGCGCGGAAACGGCGACGAAAGGCAAGTGGAGGCTCGGACCGGGAAAGGGATTTATAGATGCAATAAAAGAGACCCTGCCTGACGCGCGGATCATAGCGGAGGATCTTGGGTTTCTCACTGACGAGGTGCGCGATTTACTGGCGTACAGCGGTTATCCCGGCATGAAACTGCTGCAGTACGCATTCGATTCCCGGGAGGTGGGCGACTATATCCCATACGGTTACACTGCAAACACTGTGGTATATACCGGAACACACGATAATGACACGGTCATGGGATGGAGCAAAAACGCGCCCCGGGAATGCATCCAGGAGGCGATGGAGTACATGGGGGTCCGGCGCAGGAGCGATTTGCCGGGTGGCATGATACGTCTGGCTTTGCAGTCGGCTTCCGGGCTTGCCATAATCCCGATGCAGGATTGGCTGGGGCTTGGGAGCGAGGCGAGGATGAATACCCCGTCGACCGTTGGAGGCATCAACTGGAGATGGCGGCTGAGCAAGGGAGACATCAATGGCAAGCTGGCGGAAAAAATGGCAAGAATGACAGCTATGTACGGGAGAATGAACGATGAACGATGATTTCAATCGTTAATCATTAATTATTATTTTGGGGGATAATTGAATGTCAAATATTTCAATTCAGCATATCTATAAGGTCTACCCGGGGGACGTGTCGGTTATCGAGGACTGCAATCTTGAGATTGCGGACAAGGAGTTTATTGTGCTGGTAGGCCCTTCAGGCTGCGGGAAATCAACTATCCTCAGGATGATAGCAGGCCTGGAAGACATAACCAAAGGCGAGATGTATATCGGCGAAAAGCTTGTCAACAACGTCCCGCCGAAGGAGCGCAATATTGCCATGGTGTTCCAGAGTTACGCGCTATACCCTCATATGACTGTCTATAACAACATGGCTTTTTCGCTTGAGCTGTCAAAGACACCGAAGGATGAAATCGACCAGCGTGTGCGGGAAGCGGCGAAATCTCTTGATATCGAGCATCTGCTAAACAGAAAGCCGAAGGCGCTGTCCGGAGGTCAGAGGCAGCGCGTGGCGCTTGGGCGCGCGATGGTTCGAAACCCTGCGGTTTTCCTCCTTGACGAGCCATTGTCAAACCTCGACGCCAAGCTGCGCGCATCGATGCGCACCGAGCTAATCAAGCTGCACAAGCAGCTGGCGACCACGTTTGTGTACGTCACTCACGACCAAACGGAGGCCATGACGATGGGCGACCGGATAGTCGTCCTAAACGCGGGGTATATTCAGCAGGTCGACACCCCGCAGAACCTGTATGACAAACCGTGCAACATTTTTGTCGCCGGGTTTATTGGCAGCCCGCAGATGAACTTTATCGACGCAGTCCTGAACAAAGACGACAAGGGGTATTTCCTTGAAGTCAGCGCTGACAAATTATACATACCGTCCGGCAGAGCGAACGAAGCGCTGAGCGCGTTCGTCGGGAGCAAGGTTAAACTGGGTATAAGGCCGGAGAATATAAATGATGACCCGGCATTCGTAGCGGCAAATGAAATTTCCGCGATAAACACGACGGTCGAAGTCAGCGAGCTGATGGGCAACGAGGTCTATCTCTATCTGAAATACAATGACTCCGTCCTCACCGCAAGGGTGGCGCCGACCACAACGTCAAGAAGGGGCGACAATGTAAGAGTAAGCCTCGACATGAACAAAGCGCATTTGTTCAACGCCGAGACGGAGGAAGCGATACTTAATTAGGGATTAGGGATTAGGGATTAGGGATTAGAGGACGAGAGAGACGACTGTACACAGTGTACAGTGTACAAATATTATTCGCAATACCCTTATTCCCCTCTGGGGAGGGGTGGCGGCGAAGCCGACGGGGTGGTTGCCGCCTCCGGGCGGCAGGGTGTCGTACCAACTGAATTTTCTGGATGGGGGAGGAGCAGTGCGGAGTAAGGGGATAAGGCGGTTTTTTGAGATTCTGGTTGGGGAATTTCGCGGACTCATAAAGCTGAACCTACTGTTCTGTGCCTTTATCCTGCCGACCGCAGCCATTTTCCTGCTGGGGCTGTTCGGGTTTCACAACGAAATCGCCCTGATTGTGTCGCTGGCGGCCGCATTTCCGGTCGGAGGAGCCGTTGTCGCATATGTGTTTTGCCTGACAAAAATGCTTCGCGACGAGCCAGGCTATCTGTGGGAAGATTTCAGGCGCAAATTCAAAGAGAACAAAAGACAAGCGGCGGTGCCGGGCATACTGTGCGCCGCTTTCGTCTATGCGCAGATCTATCTGTGGGGGCCGGTTCTTTTCGGCGGAGGTAGCATTAACGCGATATGGCTGATCCCCGGAATCGGATTCCTTCTGGTATTCGGTATGATAGCGCCATATTTCTTTCTTCAAATCGCGTACATCGAGCTTGAAACAAAAAAAATCATTATTAACAGCGTGCTTATTTCATTCTCAAACGCCCTGCGAAGCTTTCTCGGGGCAGTGATGGGGGGGGTCATCTGGGTGGCCTTTTTCCTGCTGCTGCCGGAGTCGCTCGTGGTTGTGCCGGTGCTCTTGGTGTTTGGGTTTTCATTTTCGCTGCTCCTGGTTTTGATGTGGGTTTGGCCGCCGGTGAACAAGCTTTTCAGCATAGAAGAAACGCTTAAGGACAGGAGAGAGGGCTAGGCTTTTATCGCTATGACTTCGATTTCGACAAGCGCTCCCTTTGGCAAAGCGTTGACCCCAACGCAGGAACGTGCGGGTTTGTGCGTGAAAAAGCGTTCGTACACCTCGTTGAATTCTGAAAAGTCTCCCATATCCGCAAGAAAGCATGTGGCTTTGACCACGCTGTCCAATTTCATATCTGCGGCATCCAGAATTGCAAAAATGCTGTCGCAGACCTTTTCTGTCTGCGCGGCGATGCCGCCGCCAAGATCGTCAGCGGCGATTTGCCCGGAACAGTAAAGAGTCTCGTTCACCAGGATCGCCTGGGAATACGGCCCGACCGGAGCGGGTGCTTTTTCAGATAAAATAGTATTCTTCAAACCTTTAATCCTCCTATCAGCCCTCGGCTATGCAGTAGCCGGCGTTTTGTATGGCTCGCCTTATTTCCAGAAAATGGTTCTTGTTTTTTGTCTCCATCGATACGTTCAGGAAACAACCGTTGATGTCGGTGTTCTCGCCGCCCGGGTTATGCATAACTTTTGTCACGTTCGCACCCAAATCCGCTATGATAGCGGATACCTCTTTGAGCTGCCCGGGCTTGTCGAGCATCCCGATTTTTAATTCCGAAAGCCTCCCGGTCGTCAGGAGACCCCTGTTGATGACCCGCGAAAGGATGTTGACGTCGATGTTTCCGCCGGAAATGATGGCGCACACTTTTTTGCCCTCGATGGGGAGCTTGCCAAACATTGCCGCAGCCACAGCAACAACGCCCGCACCTTCGGCGACCAGCTTTTGCTGCTCCATCAGGGTCAGGATGGCGGTCGCGATTTCGTCGTCCGTGACGGTGACGATTTCGTCAACGTACTGTGAGCAGAGGTCATAGGTGATTACGCCGGGGGATTTGACGGCTATGCCGTCCGCGAAGGTGGATACATTTGCTATGCAGACGCGCTCTTTGTCGCAAAAAGACCTGTGCATGCTTCCGGCTCCCGCAGCCTGAACGCCGTAAACCTTGCACAATGGATTGAGCTTTTTCAAGGCAAAGGCTACGCCCGAAATAAGCCCGCCGCCGCCGACAGGCGCGATGACAGCGTCGGGGGCGGAAATCTGCTCCAATATCTCCAGTCCGATCGTGCCCTGCCCGGCGATTACGTCGATATCGTCATACGGATGGATGAATACCCCGCCGTTTTTCTTTTGGTGGGCGACAGCCGCCTCGTATGCGTCGTCATACACGCCGTCTATGATCTCGACTCTCGCGCCCATCTGGCGTGTAGCTTCGATTTTTGAAAGTGGAGCGACGCTGGGTATGAAAATAGTCGCGTTGATTCCCGCTCTCTGCGCCGACAGGGCTACGCCCTGGGCATGGTTGCCGGCGGAGCAGGCGATGACGCCATCTGCTTTTTCTTCGACAGACAGCACGGACATTTTGTAGTATGCGCCGCGCACCTTGAAGGACCCTGTGATTTGAAGGTTCTCGGCTTTAAGATACAGCTCGCAGTCGGGTACTATATCCCGCGATAGTATTAAATCCGTCGTCCTTACGATTCCCTTTAGTGTGTGCGCCGCCTGATAGATCCTGTCCAGTGTAAGCATAAAATCGCCTCCAAATAGTTCCTAAAAAATAAACCCCCTGCGGCGTATGCCGCAAGGGGTTTTTGAAACCAGCCCTTATCCAGCACAACGCAAATACTCGCTATCTTTAATAATGATAGCGATTTTGCCGATTATTACCATCGTGCCGATAAACTCGAATGACATTTTGTATCTCCTTAATTGTGCATTGCGGAAAGTGAATTGTGAATTGCGGTCGAAGACCGCCTTAGGCGTAGACGTCGACGTTCTGCCCCAGAAAGGGCATGAGAATTGTTTCCATTTCTTTTTGCAAATCTTGCATTCCATCGAGTAAAACGTCCATGCTCATTTTTGGCAAGTCGATTGCCATTTTCAGGACTCCTGTTTTAACTTGCTGGTCAGTTCTGATTGAACTGAGATCCATTGAAAGAGCTGCAATATCCACAGTACAGGCCCCCTGTCCGGTGAGTGTGGGTTTACGAATAATGTTACTATACCACACATCGCGGGAAAACGCCAGAGTTATTTTGACCAATTCATGAATTTCGCCGCAGTGTTGAGCATAAACCTCTTTGTTCCAATATCGTCGAATGCTATTTCCAGCAGCGCGTCCCCGCCGCCCGGTACGATGTTGGTAATGATTCCCCGGCCGAAGACGGTATGGTCCACGACGTCGCCTTTTTTGTAAGCGGGAAGCGATGCTTTTGGTTTGGAATCCGGGGCTTGCTGCCCGAGTGACAGGGGGACGGTTCTGCTGTCCCAATGGGGCTGTCTCTCCCAATGGGGCTGGCTGTCCCGTTTTGGGACAGCAGAACCGTCCCCCTGTCCCACAGAGTCGCTGAACCAGTTGAACGGTTCGTGAATTTCAATGTTTTCGTCATTGATTTCGCTTACGAAGCGTGAAAGCTGTGCTGCCGAAGTCTTCCCGAAAAGCATTCGCTGCTGCGCGCACGTAAAGTAGAGCCTGCGCTTTGCCCGCGTCATCGCAACGTAACAGAGGCGGCGCTCCTCCTCAAGTTCCGGAGGGTCCCCGATTGCGCGTATACCGGGGAAAACACCTTCTTCGGCGCCGACGATGAAGACAGTGTCGAACTCAAGCCCTTTTGCGCTGTGCATCGTCATCATGTTTACCCGGTCGATTTTGCTGTCATCGCGATCAAGGTCTGTATACAAAGCTGTCTCGCTGAGGAAATCAAACAATGAGCCGCCGTTTTCATTTTCATTCATAAAGCTTATAATATTAGTCTTCAGCTCTCTCACGTTCTCGAGGCGGGATAAGTTTTCGTGAGAATCCTTTTCTTGAAGCATGCGGACATATCCCGACCGGCTGAGCAGCAAGTCATAAAGCTCGTCAAGCGGCTTGCTTTCCGCGGCCTCCCGCAATCCGTCGATCATTTCGGCGAAACTGCGCAGCCGTTCGGAGGACTTTTTCAGGCTTTCATGCTTTTGCGATTCCCAAATTGCGTTGAAAACGGGAATATTCAATTCAGCGGCGAGGGCTGTGAGCCTGCCGACCGTGGTGTCCCCGATGCCGCGCGGCGGGTTGTTTATCACCCTGAGGAGCCGCACGTCATCGCCGGGGTTGTGTATAATACACAGGTACGCGAGCATGTCCTTGATTTCGGCGCGTTCATAAAAACCGGTTCCTCCAATGATTCGATATGGCAGCCCATGGCGTTTG
>JGI24702J35022_10002948_pt1 | contig 10292 bp, 8 predicted proteins | sample TergutTh196P4_FD_35022 | JGI IMG/M metagenome (IMG submission 35022)
CTGTGGCAGGGTTGATGGTGGGCCCTTACGGCTGGTGGATTAATTTCAAATATCAAGGCTATATGTGATAACATTGGTGTTCACATGGAAAGCTAAGCCTGCCAACTCAATAAGCCACCAAATTTTAAGGCCATGTAAAATAATCTATATGAGGAGGTTCTATGCACAAAGCAGCGGTTTTTATTGATGGCCGCTATCTCGGCAAGGTATTGGATCCATATCGTAGGGTGGATAGTTCGAATCAGCGCCGCATTGTTGAGCACCGAAAATTAATCGATAATATTGTCGCGAAGGCCGGAACCGAGCGGGAGATCATTCGCATTTACTATTATGACTGCCTGCCATATATCAATGACGAACCCACCGTTGAGCAAACCATGAAACTCAACGGCACGCAGCGTTTTCATGCGGCCCTTAGGCGCTTGCCCAGATTTGAGGTTAGATTGGGTAGAGTGGCGTATCGTGGCAGTGACTCCGACGGCAGGCCGATCTATGAACAAAAAAGGGTAGATTTGTTGCTGGGCATGGATATCATCCTGCATTCTGTAAAACACACCGTGGATGAAGTATTTCTGATTACCGGGGACAGCGACTTTATTCCGGCTATACAAGCTGTCAAGGCCGAGGGGGTGATTGCCTACCTCGCGTATGGGGGAACAGTCTACCAAGACTTATACGATGCGGCAGATGAGAGGATCGAGATTACATCGGATATTGTGGACGGGGCCCTGCTTGCTGAGTATCCGCTATTTACTCATCCCATTGGGCAGCCAGATTTGGCTGAATTATAATTAAGCGAGGGCGAGACGGGGGAGAGCGATCTGCGGTTACTGTTAACAGGCATAGCCTGGCAGATGACGCTTGGCTCGGAAAGCCCTCGGGAGGAGATGATATGTCCGAACTGAATCGTGAGATTGGTGAGCGCATTAAAGGCGTGCGTGGACTTAGCGAGCTCTCATGTGAGGAGTTTGCCAAACGGGTGGGTACCACGCCAGAGTTGCTGGTCCAGTACGAAGAAGGCGAGGCCGAGATCCCCGTAAGTTTTTTACATGACGTATCACATCGTTTTGATATCAGCATGACCGAGCTGTTGAGCGGGGAAAGCGCTAAGCTCTCAGTATACTCGGTGGTGCGTAAGGGCAAGGGTCTCGGCATCAGCCGACGGCAGGCCTATGATTACCAATCCCTGGCCTACAACTTTGCCGACCGCCTAATTGATCCTTTCTATATTACGGTTGAGCCTAAGCCGAAAGATGATGAGGCCTCGCTAGTCTGCCACGTGGGTCAGGAGTTCCATTATGTGCTGGAAGGCGTTGTGCGCATGACCATTGCTAAATACGAGACGACTTTGCACGAGGGGGATTCAATTTATTTTGATTCTACCTATCCGCATGGCATGGAGGCCGTAGGCGGCAAGCCGGCCCGCTTGCTGGTCGTCATTACCGGGAGGGAATAATGGGCATCATTCACAAATACTGCCAAACCGATTTCACTTCCTACGAGGATTTCTATAAGAATTTTCGGGTAAATATGCCTGATGGTTTTAACTTTGGCTATGATGTGGTGGATGAATTAGCCAAAGAAAAACCGGACAAGAAAGCACTGGTGTGGTGCAACGACCGAGGCGAGGAAAAGATCATCACTTTTGCCGAGATGAAACGTATGAGTGACAAGATGGCTAATGCCCTGCGCGGCTTGGGTATTGGCAAGGGGGATGCGGTGTTGGTCATGCTAAAGCGCCGCTACGAATATTGGTATTTCACTGTGGCTATGCATAAAATCGGGGCCATCCTAATTCCAGCCACGCATATGCTGACGGTAAAGGATCTCGTCTACCGCATCAAGGCGGCGGATATCAAGATGGTACTGACGGTGAATGAAGATGAACTATGCGGTAAAATCGATGCTGCCGAGGAGGCCACCGCCGATATTTTGAAGGTGAAAGCGGTGCTTGCGGGGGAGAGGGCGGGATATGTCCAGTTCAACAGACTAGCGGAGGAGAGCGGCGAGGTCTTTGTCCGCCCTACGGGGAAAGATGCGCCGGAGAGCCGCGAGGTGATGATTGCTTATTTTACCTCGGGCACTACCGGTCTGCCCAAAATCGTGGCTCATGATTATTATTATCCGCTGTGCCATATCACCACAGCTAAGTTTTGGCACAATCTTGATGATGGCGATCTGCACCTTACTGAGGCTGATACGGGTTGGGCCAAGACTTCCTGGGGTAGGATCTATGGACAATGGCTATGTGAAGCGGCTGTCTTCGTCTATGATTTCGATAAACGCTTCACACCCAGCGATTTTTTGGCCTTAATCGATAAATATGGCATCACCTCATTCTGCGCCCCGCCGACGATCTATCGTCTCCTAATCAAGGAGGATCTCGGAAAATTCAGTTTAAAATCGCTAAAAAAAGCTTCCATCGCGGGCGAGCCGCTCAACCCGGAGGTCTACTATCAATGGCTGCAAGCTACGGGCCTTAAGTTGCACGAAGGCTATGGGCAGACTGAGTGCACCGTGCTTTTTGCCACCAACCCCTGGTCAGAGCCGAAGCCGGGCTCCATGGGGTTGCCGATGCCGCTTACCTGCTGCAAAATCCTGGATGCGGATGGGCGGGAGTGCGAAGTGGGTGATGAAGGGGAGATCTGCATGCCAGTGCCAGATGCGGCGCACCGACCATTGGGTCTCTTTATGGGATATTACCGGGACGAAGCTCTCACCCAAAAGGTACTCTACAACGGCATTTATCACACTGGCGACATGGCTTGGCGCGATGAAGACGGGTATGTTTGGTTCAGTGGGCGTAACGATGACATCATCAAGAGCTCGGGATATCGCATCGGACCGTTTGAAGTGGAGAGTGCCCTCATTGAGCACCCCGCCGTGCTGGAAGCGGCCGTTACCGGTGTACCCGACCCAGAACGTGGCTTCAGCGTGAAGGCGACGGTGGTGCTGGCCAAGGGACATACGGGTTCGGAGGTATTGAAAAAAGAACTGCAAGATCACGTTAAAAAGGTGACTGCTCCCTATAAGTACCCGCGCATCATAGAATTTGTGGACGAGCTGCCCAAGACTATCAGCGGCAAAATCCGGCGGGTTGAGATCCGTGAACAGGATGCCAAAGGGGATGAGGCACATGACTGATGAAATTTTAGAAATAGCAGCCCGCATCCGCGAACTGCGCGAGATATCCGGCTATAGCTCGGAGCAACTGGCGGGGGAGTTGGGGGTTGAGCCCGCCTTGTACGAAAGTTATGAGGCCACGGGTAGCGATATCCCCATCAGCACTCTCTATCACCTCGCCAATCTTTTCGGGGTGAGTCTGGCAGAGATTCTCACCGGGCATGCCCCGCGCATTAACACCTTTTGTGTTGTGCCGGCCGGCAAGGGCGAGAAGGTGGATCGCTACCCGGGGTATAATTTCCAAGGCTTGGCCTACAAATTTGCCCACAAAACCATGGAGCCCATGGTGGTCACCGTGGATCCCAGCGACAACGATCCCGAGTTGGTGCAACACCGAGGGCAGGAACTGAACTATGTACTTGAGGGCAGCATTGAGGTGCTGTTTGATGATAAGCGCTTGGTGCTGGAGGCAGGCGACTCTATCTATTTCGACCCTACCCATCCCCACGGACAGAAAGCACGAAACAATCAGACGGCTAAGTTCCTGACGGTGATCACCGAATGAGCAGTGGAGGTTTGCTTACCAAATATCTGCCGCGTACCGAGTTCGACTCCTACGAAGACTTTAAGCAGAACTACCGCGTAAACGTGCCGGAGGACTTCAACTTTGCCTTTGATGTGGTGGATGAATGGGCACGGCTGGAGCCAGATAAGACAGCTCTGGTGTGGTGTGATGACCACGGCGGTAACGAGCGCTTTACTTTTGCTGACATCTCAGCGCTTTCCAACCGAGCTGCCCATTTTTTTGCCGGGCTGGGTATCGGCAAGGGCGATGTGGTGATGTTGATATTGCGTCGCCGTTGGGAGTATTGGGCGGTGGCCATGGGGCTCTGTAAACTGGGGGCGGTTTATGTGCCCGCTTCGCTGCAACTGACCCAGAAAGACATCACTTTCCGGGCAAACCAAGCTGGGGTAAAGGCTATCGTCTGTGTTACGGATTCCTTTGTGCTATCTCAAATTGAGGCCTCCTTGCCTAGCTGCCCTTCAGTTGGGCACGTCATCACTGTTGGGCAAAAATACGGTGATTACCTTTTTTTCAATGACGACCTTGCCAGGCAGCCAGCGAGTTTTCCGCGCCCCGAGGGGGCTGGTGCTACGCGTAGCACCGATACCATGCTTCTCTATTTTACCTCTGGCACCACCGGTATGCCCAAGATGGTTTGCCACAATTATACCCATCCCCTGGGACACATTGTCACCGCTAAATACTGGCAAAGAGTTCAGGAAAACAAGCTGCACATGTCGGTCTCCGATTCTGGCTGGGCTAAGTTTGGCTGGGGAAAGATCTTTGGCCAATGGCTCTGTGGAGCCGCCATTTTTGCTTATGACATGGATAAATTTGTAGCTGCCAAGATACTGGAGAAATTGGAACAGTACAGAGTAAACACCTTTTGCGCTCCACCCACCATGCTGCGCTTCATGCTGCTGGAGGATATGCGCCGATACGATCTCTCGGCGATTCAAACCTGTTGCATCGCAGGCGAGCCACTGAATCCAGAAGTATTCAGCCAGTGGCAGGAGGTTACGGGGCTAAAGTTGCATGAAGGCTTTGGGCAGAGTGAAAGCAGCGTTTTGATCGCTAATTTCCCCTGGATGGAGCCGAAGCCCGGCTCAATGGGTAAACCCTCGCCCTTGTATGACATTGAGATTGTAAATGCTATGGGTGAGCGCTGTGCCGATGGCGAAGAGGGGGAGATCGTGGTGCGTGGTCTGGACAGAGCTTGGCCTTGTGGTCTGTTTACGGGCTATTACCGCGACGCAGTCCTGACGGAGAAGACCTTTGGACAGGGCGCCTACAACACCGGTGATGTCGCCTGGCGGGATTCAGACGGATACTACTGGTTCGTCGGACGTAGCGACGACGTCATCAAATGCTCGGGATATCGCATTGGCCCCTTTGAGGTAGAAAGCGCTCTCATTGAGCACAGGGCGGTGGTTGAGTGTGCCGTTACGGCCGCTCCAGATCCTACCCGCGGGCAGGTGGTAAAGGCTACCGTGGTGCTCCGTCCGGGCTATGTGCCCAGCGCAGAGCTCATCAAGGAATTACAGGAACATGTTAAAAAAGTGACTGCTCCTTATAAATACCCCCGCATCATTGAGTTTGTGGACGAGTTGCCCAAGACAGTTAGCGGGAAGATCAAGCGCAAAGAACTGCGCGAGGCCGATGCTGAAAAATCTCGGGGATAGCTTAAACCCCGGCGACAACTGGAGGGAGTCAGTATGAAGCTTGCCTTTTCCACCCTGGCCTGCCCAAACTGGAGTTGGGAGGACATCACCTCTGCCGCCAAGGACTTCGGCTTTGATGGGGTAGAGGTGCGCGGTCTAGGTGAGGAGCTTTTTGCCGTCCGTGCCCGTCACTTTGCCGAAGAGGAACTGGGTGTCACGATTCGCAAACTTGGCGCACTTCACCTCTCTATTCCGTGTTTTTCCTCTGCCTGTTGCCTGAAATACCGAGAGCGTGAAGAGGAAAATCTGGCAGAGATCAGCGAGTACATCAAGCTGGCGAACAAATTATCCACGCCTTATGTACGCATCCTGGCCGACAGCGATCCCGCTCCCAAGGGAGACGAGGTGGACGATGCCTCTGTAGCGGCCCAGCTTAGAAAACTGGCCCCGGTGGCCGAGCAGCAGGGAGTTACTCTGCTGGTGGAAACCAACGGGGTCTATGCTGATACAGCGCGTTTATACAGGCTTTTGGAGCAGGTGGCCAGCGATGCGGTGGCTGCACTATGGGATATTCACCATCCATATCGCTTTGCCGGTGAAACAGCCGAGCGGACGGTGCAGAATCTGGGGGCTTATATCAAGCATGTGCACGTCAAAGACTCCGTGATGGATGCGGCAGGCAGTATCCGCTACCGCTTGATGGGCGAAGGGGACCTGCCTGTAGATGAAATGATGATGGCCCTGCGTAGCATCAACTATGAGGGCTTTGTGTCGCTGGAATGGGTGAAACGTTGGAGTGCAGACTTGGAGGATCCTGGGATTGTCATTCCCCACTATGCGCACTATATGGCGCGCTATACTAAAAAACCACCGGCCAGCACCTCGCTCTATAGCAACAAGGCGGGCACCGGCAAATATATCTGGGAAAAAGAGGCGCTGATCGACCTAACTTTCCCGCAACTTTTAGACCGCATTGTGGAGGAATTCCCCGATCAGTATGCTTTCCGCTACACAGTGCTGGATTATACCCGCACCTATGCAGAGTTTCGCGACGATGTGGACACTTTTGCCCGGGCGCTGATTACCCTAGGCGTAAAAAGGGGCGACAAAGTGGCTATTTGGGCCACCAATGTGCCCGAGTGGTTCATCACCTTTTGGGCGGCCACTAAAATCGGAGCCATTCTGGTAACCATCAACACGGCCTATAAGATCCATGAAGCTGAGTATTTGTTGCGCCAGAGTGACACTCATACATTGGTAATGATTGAGGGGCACAAAGATTCAGACTATCTGGGAATCATTCGGGAGATTTGCCCCGAGTTGGCCGAACTGGGAATGGGTGTGCCCCTGCACGCCCGGCGGTTGCCTTTTCTGCGCAATGTGATCACCGTGGGTTTTTCTGAAAAGGGCTGTCTCACCTTTGAGGAGGCGCTGGAGGGCGCTTCCCGGACATCGCTAGAGATGGTCTACCAACGCATGGCAATGCAAAACAGCCATGACGTGTGCAATATGCAGTATACCTCAGGCACCACCGGTTTTCCGAAAGGCGTGATGCTCACGCACTACAACGTGGTGAACAACGGCAAAAATATCGGTGACCGCATGGACCTTTCCACAGCTGACCGCATGCTGATCCATGTGCCCATGTTCCATTGCTTTGGTATGGTGCTGGCTATGACGGCGGCCGTAACCCATGGGACCACTATGTGTCCCGTACCGGCATTCTCCCCGCGCCTGGCGCTGGAAGCGATCAACAAAGAAAAGATTACGGCCTGCCATGGCGTACCCACCATGTTTATTGCCATGCTGGAACACAGTGATTTTGCCAAGACCGACTTTTCCAATATGCGTACGGGCATCATGGCGGGCAGTCCCTGCCCGGTGAAAGTGATGCGGGATGTGATCGACAAGATGAACATGAGTGAAATCACCATCGTCTTTGGTCAGACAGAGAGCAGCCCAGGCTGCACTATGAGTTCAGCCGATGACCCGCTGGAAATGAAAGTCAACACGGTAGGGCGTGCCTTGCCGGGTATTGAGTGTAAGATTGTAGACCCGCAAACTGGGGATGATTTGCCCGATAACACCGACGGTGAATTTGTCGCCCGAGGCTATAATATCATGAAAGGTTACTACAAAATGCCGGCGGCCACAGCCAATGCCATAGATGTTGACGGCTGGCTGCACACAGGTGATCTTTCCCGCCGCCTCCCTGACGGTACCTTTAAAATTACGGGTCGCATCAAGGATATGATCATCCGTGGCGGTGAGAATATCTATCCCAAGGAGATCGAAGATTTCCTGTACACACATCCTAAGGTAAAAGATGTCCAGGTGGTGGGGGTGCCGGATAAACAATACGGCGAAGAGATATTGGCTTGCGTGATTTTGAAAGACGGGACTGAGGCTACCGAGGAAGAGATTCGGGGCTACGTAAAAGACCACATGGCCAAACAGAAAACGCCGAAATATGTGCGCTTTGTGGTGGAGTTCCCCATGAATGCCGCGGGCAAGATTTTGAAATACAAAATGGTTGAGGAGGCCATTGAGCTATTAGGGTTGGAGGAGGCCAGCAAGATTGAAACTGCGTGAAGCACATACTGGCAGTGGCGCTTAAAAACAGTGCAGGTCTCAGCCAATAAGCCAGGGATATTACTGGGCTAGGTCGCGGCTCTGCTATGAATGGGCGCTGGCATTATGTTGTATCCAAGAAAAACCCAGGCCGGTTCAGCCAGCGATTGAAACCGGTGGTTTTTCTGTGAGATTATTTAGCAGAAAGCACTGAAAAAGGAAGCAGTTTGTATGTTTTGCTCAAAATGCGGAAGCCGGCAACCAGATGATGCCCAGTTTTGCGCAAGCTGCGGGAGCATTATGAACAGGGCTTATCAGCAGAAGACCATGGGGCTTCAAGAAAACGTTGCCAGCCTTTTATGTTATCTGATTGGATGGATAACGGGGCTCATTTTCTATTTGCTAGAACCGTCCAATAAAACTATCCGTTTTCATGCTTTACAATCTATACTCCTGTGCGTTACCGTGTTCATCATCTACGCTGTACTTGGAATACTGAGAGTGATATTTGAAATCAATATGCTGGGTTTCTTATTTTTTTCCATGTCTAGTTCAACCTTCGGGCTTCTTGTCTTTGTTTTGTGGATTTTGTTGATGGTGCAAGCATACCAGGGGCAGAAATGGAAGTTGCCCGTTATTGGCAATCTAGCCGAGCAGTGGGCAAGCAAATAAAGTACCCCAAGATACATCGTAAAGAGAGGATTAGAGACGCGATTTTTCAGAGACATCATGGAGAAATTGTAGAGAAGGAAGACGATGAGTTTCTTCGCAGCCAATCTTTGTATAGTGCATAACGAAGGTCATTCTTCTCCTAAGTCAAGTGTAATACACCCAAGCTCAATAGGCTGGAGATAACGGTTATGAAGTGGTTGAGAAATGCCGCCGCAAAGATTCTTGCCCTTTCTGTAATTTGGTTTATGTATGTTCTTCTCGTCATCGTGCCTTTTGCGGAAAAATTTGGCTTTTTCAATGAAGCATATCCTCCGCCAGCAGATAAAACACTGCCATACTTTTTGCTTACAACTCCATTGTTTTTGGCGTATGTCATCTATGTGATTATAAATTTTTCGAAGGTGTCATCTCTAAGAAGTCTCGTTTATCCTGCGCTAGTGTTTAATCTGTATACCGGATTCTTTGTGTGCTTGATGGTAGGGGGTGGGGTGGTACTGTGGTTTATGATCGCTACCATTATGTTTTTTGTGGTTGCATTGGTAATCAGTTTTTCCATAGGACTCGCCAGGGATTCACGTTCTAAAGAATTGAGCAAAAGAAATGTATCATTTTGCCCGAAATGCGGATCTTCGCAAACAGAAGATGCCCGCTTTTGTGCGAACTGCGGTGCTATTGTTAACATAACACAGAAACTGAATGCAGATGTATCTAGCGGCTAATCGCATAAGATCGAAAAGGTGCCTTTGAGTATAAGTTAGCCTTATCGAGAGAGCGGCAGACAACAGATGTCTGCCGCTCTCTCGATAAGCAACACTGTCTTTGCCGTGCCCTAATTGTTCCTGGCATTCTGGCGTTCGTCGCCCTCCCGCTTAAAGGCCAGTATGAGGCTGATGAGGCCCAGAACCAGGATAAGGGCATTCACGATAGTCCAGACATCAACCCAGGCCATATTGAGACTCACGTCTTGGGTCACGATGAATACTACCACCCCGGCAATACCCAAGATGGCTGCCATCAGTAACCATAAGGGCCTGATTTTCTTTTCTTTGTTCTTTCGTATTAGTGCCCAGACTAACCCCGCAAGCGCCAGCAGGGCACCCAGAACCGAGAGTATCAAATTAAGGAGAGCCCAGGTCTCCATTGGGTCATCTGTGCTCGGAGGCGTAGCGGTAGTTGGTGCCCCCGAAGACGTTGTAGCCGTGTGAGGCGTCGTTTGCGTTATCGTAGTAGGACTCGTGGGTAATGAAGGCTCAGGCGCTGTGGTAATCACTGGCGGTGGGGTTATGGTTGCGGTCGTTGGTGTTGGGTTGGTTGCCGTGGTTATCACCGGTGGGGTAGTCGCAGTGGTGGTTACCTCTGGCGGGGTGGGCTTATCAGAAGTCGTGATTACGGGGGTGGTCGGTACTACCGTAGGCCCCGTGGTCGCTGGCAGCCAATTAGCGGTAACGGTGACATCGTTCGCCGGCATGAAGAAATTGGCGGTGGCACTGCTTGGTAGACTTACTCCCCCCGCATTCACTGTCCAGCCAACAAAAATAAACCCTGGGCGAATGCCGGCTCTTACGGTTACCGCAACTCCTGCCGCATATGTCCCTGCCCCCGTGTTTCCTGATCCCGCATAGCTGCCGATAACGGTTAGGACGTACGAGCTGCGACTGTTGGTAAATACCGCCTCAGATTGTGTTCCGGATATGACGGTG
>JGI24702J35022_10002949_pt1 | contig 10292 bp, 7 predicted proteins | sample TergutTh196P4_FD_35022 | JGI IMG/M metagenome (IMG submission 35022)
GGCAAACAGACCTTCGTCGATCAGAAAATATTCCTGTTCCCATCCCAGAAACGTATTGACTTTCTTTACGTTCGTATCAAAATAGTTACATACGTTGGTAGCGGCGGTATCGATTGCATTTAAGGCTTTTAAGAGCGGTGCCTTGAAATCTAATGATTCGCCTGTATAGGAAACGAAAATGGTTGGGATACAGAGTGTATCGTCCATTACAAAAGCCGGCGAAGAAGGATCCCAAGCCGTATAACCACGTGCTTCGAACGTACTGCGTATGCCTCCGCTCGGAAAACTTGATGCGTCGGGTTCCTGCTGTACCAATAGTTTGCCTGAAAATTCCTCGATGATATTATCATCCGGCCCGTTGGCATAACTGATGAATGAGTCGTGTTTTTGAGCCGTTCCATCGGTCAAGGGTTGAAACCAGTGTGTGTAATGGGTTGCGCCTAATTCCATGGCCCAGTGTTGCATACCTGTAGCCACATCGTCGGCAATTTGTCTGTTCAGTGTTTCACCTTTTTCGATCGCGTTCCTGATGGATTTCATCACTTCATTCGAGAGGTATTGCGCCATGGTGGACGTGGTGAATACATTTTTCCCGAAAAAGTCGGAAATGTATTTGGAGGGAGGCTGAATGTCGATGGCTTTTTTCTTGAAAGCGGCTTCGACGGCATTGAATCTTAATTTACTCATGTTTTATTGAAATATTAGCTTCCTGAATTTTTTTATCGGAAATTGTGGAAGGGCTTCCGAACAGGATTTCTTCGCCCGACCCTGTTTTGGGAAAAGCGATGACTTCTCTGATGGATGATTTTTCTTCGAGAATCATCATCAACCGATCAACGCCCCACGCAATGCCTCCATGTGGAGGAGCGCCATACTGAAAAGCATCGAGCATATGTCCGACGCTTTTACGCATACCCTGTTCGTCGAATCCCATATTGCGATAGGTGGCTTCGAGGATCTCTTTCTTGTGTGCGCGGATTGAACCGCCCCCGATCTCATATCCGTTTAATACCAAATCGTATTGCTGTGCAAGGATATGTTCAAGGTTGACACCAAGGAGATGATCCTGCAAAAACGCTGTTTTTGGCATCGAAAAAGGATTATGGGAAAAAGTCCAGCCGCCGTCGTCCGTCTTTTCAAATTGCGGAAAGTCAACAATCCAGGCCGGATGTAATTCATTGGGTTTAATCAGATTCAATATCTTGCCCAATTCAAGACGCACAGCGCTCAATGCGCTATTTGCCGTATGGTAGTCGGCTGCAGAGAAGAATATCACATCGCCGACTACGGCTTCGGTCACAGCCGTTATCTCCCGACATATATCTTCACCCAAGTATTTGATGATCGGCGATTGCAATTCATCTTCTTTCACGATAATGTAGGCTAACCCGCCCAACCCGTTTTGTTGGGCGATAGCAGTTAGTTTTTCAATCTGCCCTTTCGTCAATCTTTTGTCGGACAGTTCGCCCGGCACCTTGATACACTTCACAATCCCACCTTCCTGAATCGGTTTGGCAAAAACGTTGAATGACGTCTTCTTGACAATATCCGTGATATCAGCCATCTCTAAGGCGAATCGTAAATCGGGACGGTCGGTCCCGTACTTCTGCATGGCGTCGCGGTAAGTCAATATGCGGAATGGATACAATTTCCATTTCTTGGGATAAATTTGATTGACTATCTCGTTAAAGAGGTTGGTATTCAAGGTGATCACATCTTGCATACTCACGAAAGCCATTTCTATATCCAACTGGGTAAACTCTGCCTGGCGGTCGCCGCGCGAATCTTCATCGCGGAAACAACGCGCTATCTGAAAATAACGGTCATAGCCGCTGACCATCAGCATTTGTTTGTATTGTTGCGGTGATTGAGGCAACGAATAGAATTTCCCGGGGAATTTTCGGCTGGGTACGATAAACTCTCTGGCGCCCTCATCGGTTCCGGCCGACAAGACAGGCGTTTCAATTTCGAGGAAATGATTCTTGTTCAATATTTCACGCATCAGAAATAACACGCGATGGCGATTGACGATGGCCTTATGGGTGGAAGCGTTTCTGTGGTCGAGAAATTTGTATTTCAGGCGGACGCCTTCCGTCACTTTATCGGCTTTCCGTATTTCAAACGGTACCGGCTGTGCGATGTTTAAGATATCAATCTGTTTGGCGTCTATTTCTATTTCGCCGGTACGAATCTTCGGATTATAATCATCCATATTGCGTTTGATGATTTTACCGGACACCATGATTACCGATTCNTGGGGTAGTTTGGCCATCGTATCAAAATCAGCCAGATTTTCCCGCGTCAGTCGAACCTGAAATATTTCCTGGCTTGAGTCGCGTAAGTCAATGAATATCAACTCGCCATGGTCGCGTACGCTGGATACCCACCCCGATAAGATGACCTCTTCAAATAAGTTGATAATCGATATCTCTGTGATTAAATGTGTCCGATATTGTTCTTTGATGATGACTACGTCGGATGATTGTTGCCGGTTGCCGGTTTTCGGTTGCCGGCTTTCGGAATCAGTTGCCGGCTGAATGTGTTGTGTACTGTCTGCCGACCATTGTTTGCTGTAACTTTCAATGATGCGTTCTTTGATTAATTTGCCTGAAACGGTTTTGCCGGTTGACTGGATGACCTGCCCCACTAAGATGCCGATTTTTGAAAAATTACCCGTTTGTATTTCTGCTGCAATGGGTGGGTTGTTGTGTAACGCTTCGTTGATTTTCTCGTCCAATATTTCGTTGGATACGCTTTTGCCGGCGATAAAGGTTTTATAATCGAATGGAGAGGCATTGTTGATTAAGTGATGTAACACTTCTTGCAGGACTACGATAGAGATGCGTTGGTTTTTATAGGCTTCAAACGCATAACTAAGTGCATCTATATCGCGCAAAGAGGCATAATCGTCTTCTTTTACATTGTTTACCAATGTTTTAGTAACGAAAAGCGGGTCGTTCAACTTATCATTCAATGCAGCGAACAGCGAAGAACGTTCTGTGGCGGATGTAAAGAATTTGGCATCTTGCGGACGAACACCAGCCTTAATCATAACTGTCTCTATTTCAAAAGGCAATAAAGATGCTACGATCGCATATTGTGTTATGGCATCTGTAATATCTACCGGTAGAACATCCGGGTCGGGTGTATACCGGTAATCGGCAGCATATTCCTTTTTGCGCATCGTTTTCGTTTGTTTCGTATCGGAATCAAACAAAACGGTGGTCTGTTCCGCTCTGAAATCGTTGTGTGCAACATAGTAATCGAATTGTTTTTCCACTTCATCCATAATTGCCTCAATCATGAATTTGAATGAGTTGAGGTTCTTTATTTCCGTCCGGGTGTTTAATGCGGTGCTTCCGATTTTGCGCAACGAAACGCTGACATCCGATTTAAATTCGCCTTTTTCGAGGTTGGCGTCAGATATTTTCAATGTTTGCACCATCCGTTGCAGGTTTTGTGCATAGATAGCCACATCCTCTATATCGTGAATACAGGGTTGGGTGACTACTTCGATCAGGGGAACGCCCGATTTGTTGAAATCAACGAGCGTTTGATTTTTTTCATGCATCAATTTGGCTGCATCTTCTTCAATATGAACCTGATGTAAATCGACGCGGAAGAAAGAGCCGTCCTTGCGATAACATTGTATGTATCCATCGGGAATGATGGGGCGTTGAAACTGGGTCAACTGGAAATTATTGGCCAAATCAGGATATTCGTAATGTTTTCTTTCCCAGCCAATTACTNTGTTTGTGAACGACGAATGAACGGCTTTGCCAAACAGGATGGCTTTTACGACAGCCTCTTTGTTCAGCGTCGGCAAAACACCCATCTGACCTGTGCAAACGGGACAGATATGTACGTTAGGCATATTTGTTTCGGCATTGGCGCAAGAACAAAACAATTTCGTAACCGTATTCAACCGGATATGCGTTTCCAATCCCAAAACCGGTTCTAAGTTGTGGGCTTTCAGCTGCTGTAATAAAGTCTGTATCTTGCTCATGGTTGAAGGTCTTTTAAAATGGTTGCAACATGAAGTATCCTGTCTTCATTGTTTTTACCGGCTGAAATCTGGATGCCTACAGGCGTAAAAAATGGGGCTGTCAGCGTGGGAAAGCCGCCCATACCAAACGCAACTGTGAAAGCATCCGACAGATACATAGCCAACGGATTGTCCTGACTGCTACCCAATTTGGGCGGCAGGATGGTAGATACAGGAGACAATATGATATCCACCTCTCCGAAATCCTGATTCATCTGTTGGATGATAGCATTCTTTAATTTGTTGGCCTTCAGGTATATTTCCGTATCGTATCCATGCGATGTCAATTGATATCCTGCCGTAATGCGACGTTTTGTTTCTTCCGTGAAATTTGCTGTGCGGGTTTGCGTATAACCCTCTTTCAAAGACTTGTTGTTGGATCTGACGCCAAAGACCGTTCCATCCAATTTGGCCAGATTGGAGGCTGTTTCCGCCATATCCAGCACATAAAATGTGGAAACCAACACATTGATATCGAAAAAATTGAGTGATTTGATGGATATACCTTTCGCAGATAAATTATCTATCATTTGTTGAAAATCATCTTTGATTGTTGTGTCCAAGTAATCATTGTTGAGAAAGCTGTTATAATAACCCACGGTTATATTTTTGTTCAGGTAACCGGCGTCAAAAACATTTTCCGGTATCGGCAGGGAATCATACGTCGTATGATCTTTGTTGTCTTTCCCGCTTATCGTGTTCATTATGATGCGGATATCTTCCAACGATGATGCAAAAGGTCCGATACAACCGGTTGATGAGGTCATACATCCATAACGCGAAACGCGGCCAAACGTAGGTTTTAGTCCGTATATTTTGTTATAACCGGCAGGTTGTCTGATTGATCCGCCCGAATCGTCGCCGATCGAAAACGCCGTCAGTTGTTTGGCTACATTGACTGCGCTGCCGCCGCCTGAGCCGCCGGCAACCTTTTCGACGTCATGCGCATTGCTGACGTCGCCAAAAACGGAATTTTCGTTCGTATTGCCATGTCCGAAACTGTCGCAATTTTCTTTCACCAAAGGAATTGCGCCTGCATCGATCAGTTTTTGTACGGATGTTGCCGTATACGGTGATACATAATTTCGCAGGAATTCAGAACTGCCTGTTGTTACTGTATGTTGCAGTAAAATTACGTCTTTGATTCCGAACGGGATGCCTTCGAGTAAGCCGATCGGTTCGCCTGCTGCAATTTTCCGGTCTGTTTGATCCGCTTTGGCGAGTGCAATATCGGTCAGTAGCAGGTTGACCGTTTCATATTCGTTCTTTTCCAATGCGGCTAATTTCCCGTTGACTATTTCACGGCATGAACGATTGCCGGATACAAGGTCATGATGTATTTTTTTAATCTTAGACTCCATTATTCTTCAATTACTTTGGGTACAATGAGGTAATTGTTTTTTTGATTGGGGAAGTTATCGATAATGAGTTGCTTTTCCAGCGCCGAAGCCTCCACAACATTATCTTCCCGTAAATCATCAACCGTGACAATTTGATTGGAAAGGATTTCATGAGTTGGCGTTACGACGGTAGTCTTTCTGACCATATCAAACAGTTCCTCAATTGCTTCTGATGAACATGCTCCTTTTATATTGGAGAAGATTTCAAGCGATGCTAACTTTTCCATTGGTTTGTTTTTTGTTAATCCTATCGTTTATTCCCGGCATAAAAATTCTTTCGAGAGGGCAAAGGTACGATTTTTTCGGCTAAGAAAAAGTTCGAGGTGCTATTTTTTTTTTAAGTGAACTCAACGTTAAATGGCAACGTCAATCGTGTTGGTAGTTTAATGAAAATCTACTGTAAACCGATGAAATCCATTTTCGAAACTGTAGTCTATTTTCCATCCGTGTAACAAACATATTTGTTGTGCGATGGCCAATCCTAATCCGCTGCCTTTTGTCGGGTGGCTTATGCGGGCGAAACGACGGAACAACATATCGCCGTCCAATTCGCCGCAATTGCCGGTGTTGAAGATGTCTAATCGACCGCTTTCGAGTTTGACAACGATTTTGCCGCCCTGTATATTATGTCTGATGGCATTGGTCAACAGGTTATTACACAGACTTTCCAATAACATCTTATTGACATGCAGGGTTAAGGTTTTGTCGGCGAGTTGTGTTTCGAGCGTTATATTGACCGCTTGGGTCTGTTCCCAATACGAGGGTAGCAACTCCTCCAATAAAGCGCTCACATTCAGCATTTGCATATCCGGAAATAACCGATTGTCCATTTTGGCAAGCAAAAGCAGGTTTTTGGTGATGCGCACCATCCGCGAAGTTGTTTCGTATAACTGTTGGATGATTTGCAGTTGTTCATGGGTCAAATCGGGTTGTTGAAGCAGCAGGTCGAGTTTGGAACGTAGTACTGCCAAGGGTGTTTGCATCTCGTGTGAAGCGTTTTCCGTAAATTCTTGTTGGATTTTGAATGCCTGCAGGTTGTTTTCAATCAACGTTGTTACTGCGCGATTCAACTGATTGAACTCCTGCGTATCGGTCTGGTCGAAATGTGGAATCTCCTGTTGCCGGATATTAAACTGTTCCGTTAGCGAAAGGGTTTGATAAAAAGGTTTCCATAATTTCTCGTGAATCAATCGGGTGATATAGGTCATGCCGNCTATCAGACAGACAAACAGCAACAGTTGCAACAATGCCGACGATTGAAGTATTTTTCGGGATTCGTAAATATTTAACCGTATATTCAGGATAAATTTTACACCTTCAATTTCAACCTGAGAATATAAAACACGGTAAGGTATAAAGCCTTTTTCATGTTCGTTGTAAAGGTTTTCGGTGACGAAAATATTGTTTTCCGATTGTCCGTTATAGGGTAAGATGGTTTCTTCTGCATTAAACAGGTTCCATGTAGGTATTTCGCTTATTTGAAGCGTATTGAATGTCTCTTTGGTAATCTTTTCACGTTGCAGGAATAAATACTCGTCAATCTCATGGAGATAATATTGTTTCATCAGCAGGTAAAAGACAGGTACAATAATAAATGCCATTAACAATCCATATCCCAGATAGTATCGCAGGGTTTTTTTTTGTAAGGTTTGTTCTTTCATCTTTCTAACCATTTGTAACCCATTCCATACAATGTTTTGATGGCGTTCCGGCAACCTGCCCTGTTTAGTTTTCCTTTCAGGTTTTTGATATGGGCATAGACAAAATCCATATTGTCGAACATGTCGGCCATATCTCCCGAAAGATGTTCAGCCAGCGCATTTTTAGATATTACCCTGTTTTTGTTTCCGACAAAGAACAACAGCAAATCGTATTCTTTTTTGGTCAGCATTACCTGTTCACCGCTTGCCGTTACTTCCTTTGAGCGTAAATTTATTTTCAAATCATTGGAACACACTATATTACTTCCATCATAAAACGAGCGTCTTATCAGTCCGTAGATGCGCGCGCTTAACTCAGCCAGATGAAAAGGTTTGGCTAAATAATCGTCGGCGCCAATATGAATCCCTTTGATTTTATCATCGAGTGAGCCTTTTGCCGAAATAATCAATACAGGAGTATGCGGGTCTGTTTTTCGCAGGCATTCCAACACGTCCATACCGTTACCGTCGGGAAGCATCAAATCCAACAGGATACAGTCGTACGAATACATTGCAATTTTATCTGTCGCCTCAAGATACGTAACCGCCTGTTCACAAAGGTATTCCTGCTCCGTGAGGTATTGTTTCATGCTTTGAGCCAGCGTTGGTTCGTCTTCTATAATCAGGATTTTCATAAGTACCTAAGACGAAGAGACGGGGCGCGCCACGTCTCTACAATCGCTAAAATGCTTTCAGATGTTTATCGTTAATCACTACCGTTTCGCCTACCTGTTTGATAATGGCGATGCCCTGCTTGATACATGCTTCTTCTAATTCGGGATAAAACGACAGGGTGGCAAGACCCAGATATACCTTGTGGCGCGAATATTTCGGGAAATTTACACGAAAGGTATTGACTTTATTCAGTACTTTCGGAATATCATTTTCGTGAGCCTTAAATTTTACTTCAACAATGCCTACACTGTGACCATTGGTCATCAAAATATCATATTCGTCCTTAAAGCCTTTTTCGATACCCTTTACGTCCTGATCAATATCGTCAAACTGCTCGCCAAAGAAATTTTGTTTGCCTTTTTCAAAGGAATTGAAAAAATATTCTTCTGCAAAACGTCCGTGATTATTAGCCCAAGAACCCAATGTTTCTCTTACTTTATCTATTTTCCTGTCGGTCTCTTTCATTTGCCGGTCAGTCTCTTTCATTTGCCGATCGGTCTCTTTCATTTGCTGACCGGTCTCTTTAATTAGCCGGTCGGTCTCTTTCTGACTTGCGGCTAATTCACGTAATGCTACCCATACGCTTTCAGGCGTTGCAGGTTGGATATTTGTATTATTTTCCATCTTTTATAACTTTTTGAAAATCCGACTCCGCAAAGATACAAATCAATTAGCAATTAGCAATTATAAATTACGAAGATAATCTTCGTAATGCGAAATATATGGAATGTTTAATGCGGATTGCAAATCCTTATATTCAAGAACGGCGGCATTACAAATGCCGCCGAACGAGACGGTCGTGTGAATAATACAGGTTAAATAGCGAAATTCAAAATTTCTTCAGAATTGGCGTTTATTTTTGTGGCGTTTAAATAGTAAGATTTGTAATCTATGAAACGTTCGTTAACCATCGTATTATTTTTCCTGTTCATGCTTTTGTCGTGTTTGTATGCGCAGACTAACGACTTGAACTACTATATCAACCGAGCGCTTGAAAATAGTCCGCTGTTGAAAGACTATCAGAATCAAATAGTTATAAACCGGTTGGACAGTTTGATAACGCAAGCGGAATACAAACCGCAAGTCGGTTTTGCGTCCGACAATCATTTTTCGCCTATCATCAATGGATACGGATACGACTATGCTATCTACAAAAGATACCATGTTACTGCCGTAATGACTGTGCGGCAAACCATCATCGGACGTGAAAATTTGAAAACACATCTGAATGAGTATGCCTTAGATAATCAATCGGTTGAGAAAGAGAAAAAGATAACGGAACAGGAACTGAAATTAGCCGTTTCGGCGCAATATATTGCCGCTTATGGTATGCTGGAAGATATCATGTTCGAAGAAGAACTTGAAAATCTGTTGGAAAAAGAGGAGGTTTTGCTGAAAAAATTGACGGAAAACACGGTATACAAACTGACCGATTACTTGAATTTTCAGGTAACGTTACAGCAACAACAATTGCTTATCAGTCAGCAAAAAGCAGAATATAAAAACCATATCGCCCTGCTCAATTATTTGTGCGGGATTGTGGATACTTCATTCGTTGCGCTCGCAAAACCCGATATAACGCTTCAACCGGCGCTAACGTTTGAAAATACGCTCGAATACGCAGTATTTCAAATTGACAGTCTGAAAATCCAAAACGACAATGCGTTGATAAACTTCTCTTACCGCCCGAAGTTGGATGTGTTTGCCGATGTAGGTTATCGGGGAACGTTTTTGATCGACCCTTACAAAAATTTTGGCGCAAGCATCGGGTTATCCCTTTCGATACCCATCTATGACGGAAACCAACGCAAACAGCAACAACTCAAATTGAAAGCCTCCGAGCAGACCCGCCAACACTATCAGGATTTTTCGCGTTTACAATACCGGCAACAAGTAGAACAGTTGTATCAACAGTTGGATGAGACCGAACGGCTGATTCGTCAGGCTCAGACGGTCGTCCAATCTACGCAAACATTAACGGAAGCCTACGGACGGCAATTGCAAACCGGCGACGCAACCGTTACCGATTATATCCTTTCCATTCATCAATGGATGAATGCGCAACAGGTCATCACCCAACAAACGAATCAGAAATTACAAATCATCAATCAAATAAACTATTGGAATCATGAATAGAGAATTATCCAATTTCCGCCTTTTTAGAAATGTAGAGATTCCTCCACTACGCATGCTCCACTGGCGCTCCACATGCTCCGGTCGGAATGACGGTGGGCGGGTTCGTCATAACGAGGAACGAAGTTATCCATACTTAATTCTTCTTCTCTGTCTGTTGTTGACTGCCTGTGCCGGTAGTCATCATGAAGAGGATGAAGAAGAAATGGAGATCGAAACGCCTGTGACTGTCACACATTGCACCATTGGCGATATGATGGATGTTGTGGATTTAAATGCGACTTCATCCTTTTTGCTTAAAAATCAGACCAAAGCGACAACAAACGGATATATTAAGTC
>JGI24702J35022_10002950_pt1 | contig 10291 bp, 8 predicted proteins | sample TergutTh196P4_FD_35022 | JGI IMG/M metagenome (IMG submission 35022)
GCGCCTGCCCCAGCGCCGCGTCGATGCGCTCGCGCATCTGCGCCGCCGCCGCCCGGGTGAAGGTGACCACCAGCAGCTCGTGCGCGCCGCAGGGGTCCGCCGGGTCGGTGATACGGCGCAGCACGCGCTCCACCAGCACCGCGGTTTTGCCCGAGCCCGCGGCTGCGCTGACCAGCAGCGAGCCGCCGCGGGCCTGGATGGCGTTCAATTGGGCAGGGGTCCATTCTACGGGCATGGTGTACTAACTCCTTCAAGAACGATTTCCGGGGGGCGGCATCCCCCCGGCCCCCCCGCAAGGGGGTCTATGGGACCCCCTTGGACCCCCTCATATCAGACATTACGGTACGGTCAGGCATAGTTCTCGAAAGCGTTTGGTGAGATTGCTCGCTCTTAACCCTCATCCCCCTCTGTGGAGGGATGGCCCCGCAGGGCCGAGGTCACGCCATTTCATCCAGCCGTTTTACCGCGTCCTCAAACTTCATCTCGCTCTCCATCTTTTCCGGCCCCCCTGGCTCATGCCCGCACACGGCCTGGTATTCGCAGCTGCCGCAGGGCGTAAACATCGCGCTGCGCAGGGGCACCGCAGGGATTTCCCCGCGCCGCTGCCGCCCGGCCATATCGGCCAGAACCTCATCCGCCGCGCGCTTGAGCTTGCCCAGCCGCGCCAGCGAGAGCACGCCCTGCTCCGGGCCGGCCCTGCCCATTTTCGCGGGGATATACAGCCCTAGGCCGTCCTCCTCCATGGCCAGCAGCACGTCGGCGTCCTCCAGCACAAAGCCCGCCGCCCGGGACCTCGCCTGCTTTTGCCGCTCGATCTCCTCTGGGGGCATGTCCCGCGCCTGGGCGGCCAGCACGGGGTCCCGCGCCTGCTCGTAGAGCACCCCTGCCGGCAGGCCCGCGAAGGCCGGATCGCCCGACTCCCACAGGGCGAACAGGTACACCAGCATCTGCAGCCCCAGGCCCTCGAAGACGTCCCCCAGCGAGAACTCCTTCCCGCCGGTCTTGTAGTCCACCACGCGGAAATAGCGCTGCCCGTTGATTTCGGCGCAGTCCACGCGGTCGGCCTGCCCCCCCAGCCGCAGGATATCCCCTCCCGGCAGCTTGACCTCATATGGCTTCACTTGAGCATCCTGCGAAATAAGCAACTCATACGCCACGGGCCGGAACCGGCTGACGCCGAACTGCGCCAGCATGCGCTCCAGCACCTGCGCGGCGATGTCGTGCAAACGGCGGTAGAGATAAGTCACCCGGGCTGGCAGCTGGCCCGCAGGGAAGTACCGCGCGGCGTATTCGTCCATACAGGCGTCCATTTTGGCGCGCCGGAGGGGCGGCGGCATGGCCAGCAGGGCGTCCACGCCGTGGGTGCGCAGCACCTGCTCCAAGGCCGCGTGGAGCGCGCTGCCCCGCAGCAGGGGATCGAAGTCGGCCGTCCTCTGTGGCCGCGCCCGCAGGCCGTACTGGCAGTAGTACCGGAACGCGCAGCGGGCGTAGCTCTCCACCCGGGAGGGCGACATCTCCCTCCCCCCCCGGTAGAGCTCTTTCGCGCTCTCTTGCGAAATATGCAGCGCCTCCGGCCTGGCGTTTACGGCCCGCTCCAGGGCGGCCAGGCGGGGGGCGTAATCCTCTTTGGCTTCGAAATATTCCTTCAACGCCCCATGGAGCGCGCTGTTTTCCCCATAGGTTTCGCACAGCAGGGCAAAGCCTTCGCTCTCGCCCTCCAGGCGCTCCTGTGCAGGCAAAAGTTGATAATCACAAACGCCCAGGACCGGAAATCGCTCCCGCAGCCAGTGCACCCAGCTGCAGGGCCGCAGCTCCTCCCCAGCGGCTCCGGAGGAGACGCCGCGCAACGCCCAGCTGACATACAGCCTTTCCCTCGCCGCCGTGAGCGAGCGGTACACCACCAGCCTCTCCAGCGCCAACTGCTTGGGCGCGGGGTCCTGCAGAACCATCTCCAGCGCCTCCAGCTGGGCGCGCTCGCGGTCGTTGATCAACCCCTCGCGGCCCGGCACCCGGGGGAACACGCCGTCGTTGAAGCCCAGCACGAACACCGCCCGGGGCGAGGGCAACCGCGCCCTGTCCGCCGCGCCGAAGGTGACGGCATCCAGGCATTGGGGCAGCTCGCCCAGCGTTTGATATGACAGCGACAGCGCAAACAGCGCGGCGAATCGCTGTGCGCCGATCCGCTGCTCCCCCACGGTTTCGGCGATCTGATCGAGCATGGACATGCACAACTCCCACACCCGGCCCAGCTCCAGGGCCTCGGCGGGTCGGCCGTTCGCCTCCAGGGAGGCCTTTTTGGTGCGCAGAGTTGCGGGAATTTGACATTCCTGCAACAGTGCGTCCAGGGCTTCCGCGCCCGTTACGCCCGTGCAGTCGCGCATCGTTTCACGCAGCCGTTCGAGGGGTTCCGCCGCCCGCCGCCGCAGCCGGTTGAGCGCGTCAAGCGCCCGGTCGGAGGCCTCGTCCGCGCGCTGCCCCAGGCCCTGCGGGTGGGCGGTCCAGTCCCGCAGCCAGGCGCTTCCCTGCACCCGCCAGAGCAGCGCGTAGTTCTCCAGCGCGGCGATGTCCTCCTCGCCCATGCCGGTCAAATCCGTCTTGAGCCAGCGCATCACGGCGTCCAGGGTGAACCCCTCCCCGGCGATCTCCAGCGCCGCCGTGAGCAGGCGCAGCAGCGGCTGACCGGCCACGGGCTGGCGGCGGTCCTCAAATACGGGCACGCCAGCTCTGCGCAACGCTGCGTAGAGTGGCCGCGCGTATACCTCGGTATCCCGGGCCAGCACGGCGATCTCGCGGCAGCGCAGGCCCTCCTCGCGCAGCAGGCGTTTGATATTGCGCGCCGCGCAGGCGCACTCAGCCTCGATATCCCCGCAGGCGAATAGTTCGCAGGGCTCGGCTGTATGATCATACGCATACCCGGACAGGGCTTTCTCCAACTCGGCCAGGCCATGATTTTCATAGAAGCGCGGCATGTCGTGCAGCACGACGGGCTGCGCCACGGGCACATTTGCCTGCTCGGCAACGCTGCGCAGCTGCGCCGCCGTGCGCCGTGTGTGGTCGAACACGCCCGTAGGCCCTTCTTCGCCTCGCAATTGATCCAGCGTAAGGGTCACGTAGACCGTCCCGGCCTGCTCCATCAGCCCCCCGAGAACCTTCAGCTCCTGTGGCGTGAAGCCCCAGAAGGCATCCACGGCGATGATCCTCCCCGCGAAATACGCCCGGCCCTGCGGGGTCTCCAGCTGCTCGCGCAGGGACTGCATGGCATCGCCTGCGCCGCCGAACCGCTCGATCAGCAGCGCGTCGTAGATTTGCAATATTTCGCCCAGCTCCGCCAATTTCCCCTGCCCAAGCCGCGACGCGGCATTCAGAAATTTATCCGGCGATACCCCCGAGACGCTCAGCTCCCGGCGCAGGCGCAGCAGGGCGGGCGTCATGCGCTCGTCCGCCTTGGCGAAGCGCTCCAGCCGCCCGCGGGCGGCCTCCAGAGCCAGGGCCATGCATAGGGCCTTCTGGCTGTCGTGCAGGCTGCGCCCGGCCTGCCCGCCGAACTCGCGGAACAGCGCGTCCCCCAGGCGTGTGAAGCTGAGCACCTCCACCGCGCCCGCTCCTTGCTCGCCCAACAGCTCCAGCATGGCGCGCTCGTGGGCAAAGGAGTCCTGCTCTGGCACAAGCAGGATAATGCCTTCATGGCCGTCACGCGCTTTCTCGCATAACAGCCTGTGCAAATATGTCGTCTTGCCGGCGCCGGACCGGCCCAAGATCAGTTGCAGCATGGATCAATTATACAATAAAAAACAGGGGAAATCAACCTCTCGCCTCATATTCTTCCACACGCCTTTGCAGCTGCTCATGCTCCGCCTCGGTGATGGGGTATTCGCCCCCTGGGAAACTCCGTCGCAGCATCAACCAGGCCGTGAGATCGGCGTATTCCTCGGCCTTCCCCGCGCCCAGGCGCTCCTGCACGGTGTGGCCCGCGGCGTTCCACATGCTCAGCAGCAGCCCCAGCCCCAGCGGAGCCAGCAGCCCGCGCGCCGTGCGCTGGGCGAAGTTCAGCCTGGGGAAATTCAGCTGCAGCGAAGGCTGCCCCGCCGTAAAGTCCACGAACGCGCCCTCGAAGCCCTCCTCCGGCGGATCTGTTGTCAGCAGCAGCCGGATGCCCGGCACGGGCGGGACCACCGTGCCCGCCGCGAAGGGCAGGATCTGCAGAAGCGGCAGGGCGCTACAATAGAGATCGTGGACCACCGCCTCGGCCAGGGCCTGCTGGTCCTCCCTGATTTTGCAGTGCAGGCAGGCCGCGCCGTCCAGACCGGCCAGCAGGGCGGCGTCCCGCAGGGCCTCCAGGAAGACGGCGTCCCGGGCCAGGGAGGGCGCCTCCTGCCGCCGGGGCAGCAGGGCCTCCAGGGCCCGCACGCGGTCCTCCCCGCGCATGTCGCCCAGGGGCGTTTTTTTCCAGTGATTGTCCTCTATATACGCAAACCAGGCTTGATTGTCGTCCTCGTAGCAGCAGAAACCCCAAACCAACATAGACGCCCCCTAATTGTGCATTGTAAATTGTGCATTTGAATCAGTTCCCCCCTATCACCAACCTGCCCTTTTCCGTGACGATGAACCCGGACTCCGTGCGCACGGTGATTGCCGGGACGACGCCCAGGATGGCGTGGCCCAGCACATTTTCCAGCCGCAGGGGGCTGCCGTGCCTGTCCTCCAGGGCGAACACGCATTCCAGGCACACGCTGCGCAGTACGGACTGCAGCACAAAGCTCGGCGGGGCAAAGTAGTCCACGTGGAGATACAGCCCGCCGGTCTCCTCTTCCAGGGAGAAAATCTGCCCCTTGGGGTTGGGCGCAAAGAGCGGGCGCACGCTGCCGCCGCCCAGCTGCTGCAGGGCGTCGCGGTTGCGCAGGCCCACCGTGCGGAAGCGCCCCCCCACGGGCAAGGCCCCCCTGCCGAGGAAGTACTCGCCGATCTGCGCCTGCAAATCCTCCAGCGCAGGCTCCGATGCGGTCTCCCAGGCCGTGCGCATGGTGATCTGCCGCACCAGCGCATCCTCGCTGGCGCGCACCACCCGCAGGCCGGGGAGCGTCGTCCCCTCCTGCACGACGCGGGGAAGCTCCTGCGTGTCCTCCATCATGGATACGGGCGAATCAACCCGCGCGGGCTTCTCTTTGGGCCTGCGGCGCGTTTTCACACGCGCAGAGAGCCCTGACCACAGGGCTGCGGCGATTTCCTTGATGCGCCGCCAGTGCATGTTGCCCAGCACCAGCGCCACCAGCAGCACCATCACCGCAAGCACGGCCAGGACATAGGCGCCCGGGTGAAGGCGCAGCGCGGGCGGCCCTGCGCCCTCTGCCTGCGCGGTCGATGCGTTCGCGGGCAGGGTGGCGGGCTCATCGGGGGCCGGGGCGTCCACGGGGGTGATTGTCACACCCTGGGACTGCGCCACCGGGAGCAAACGGCATTCGCCCTCCAGCGCCAGGGGGACCTCAAAGGCCGCCAGCTGGTTGCCCTCCGGCAGCGCGGTGAACCGCAGCGCGCCCCCGGCGCCAATGTCCACGGCCAGAGCCTCCAGCTTGCCGAACTCCTCGCGGGTGCCCAGCATGCACATGCCGAAGAAGCCGGTCCCCTTCGTGAGCACGGCGCGCACCCAGCTCTTGCCCTCCATGCGCAACGGCACCAGCGACAACGTGTAATTCCCGTCCGCCACGGCGATCAGGTCCAGGGTTTTGCCGCTGTCCACCCCGTCCAGGCGCGCCGACAGGCCCGCCAGGGGGATCTCCGCCCGCCAGCCCCCACCCTGCGCCGCGGCCGTGGGGCACGCCCAGAGGGCCAATACGGCTGCCATAAAAATAAATGCCCAAATCTTTCGAGCCACGCGCCTCCACCTTCCGTTAAAACGTTGAATCCGTAAATTGAATGAATTAAAGTGTTATTGCAATATTTTACCATATCATGGCGGTATGTCAAGCTGTTTTTTGTCGCAAAAAAGAAAGTCGCTTGACTTTTCTTGCGCGAGGAGCTAAAATTTATCTGTAGGAGGTGTTTTTCATGCTCGTCACCACAAAAAAGATGCTTCTCGCGGCCCGGGACAGCGGCTACGCCGTGGGGGCCTTCAACGCGGAAAACATGGAGATGATCGTGGCCGTGCTCGCCGCATCGCAGGAATTGCACGCGCCGATTATTCTGCAAAGCACGCCGTTGATGATGCGCTTCGCCTCGGCGGCGCTCTACGCGGCCATGACGAAGGCTGCCATGGAGCATATCACCATGCCGGTTGCGCTCCACCTGGACCACGGCGACAGCCACGAGGTGGCCGTGCAATCCCTGCGCGCGGGCTACACTTCCCTCATGCTTGACGGCTCGCGCCTGCCCTACGGGGAGAACATCGCCCTCACCCGCCGCGTGGTGGAGCTGGCCGCGCCCTGCGGCGTCCCCGTGGAGGCGGAGCTGGGCGCCGTGGGCGGCACGGAGGACGGCCTATCCGGGCAGGCCACCGGCACCGACCCGGACCAGGCCGCGGATTTCCTCGCCCGCACGGGGGCGGATTTCCTCGCCGTGGGCATCGGCACAGCCCACGGGGTTTATCGCGCGCAGCCAAAGCTTGATTTGGATCGCCTGGAGGCAATCCGGGCACGCGTGGATGTCCCCCTGGTGCTGCACGGGGCCTCAGGGCTCACTGAGAGGGATATTCAGGCCTGCGTGGCGCGGGGCATCTGCAAAATCAACTTTGCCACGGAGCTGCGCCTGGCCTATTCCGGGGGGATCAAGGAGCTGCTGGCGGAGCGGCCGGAGACCTTCGACCCGAAGGAGCTGGGCAGGGCCGCCATGGCGCGTGTGAAAGCGGCGGCGATGGAGAGCATACGGTATTGCGGGTGCGAGGGGAAGGCATCCGCGAGCGGCTGACCGCTTGCAATGGGAAGCAAATTCATAAAAATTTGCGCTGCCTCATATGATGTGAGGCAGTTTTATTCATATGGGGAGGCTTGCGTTATGGACCTCAGCAGGGAATCCGGTTTCCGGAAGCCGCAGAAACAGGAGAAGGAGCGCAAAAAAGAAAACAAGGCCCTGCTGACGCGGCTGGCGGTCAGCGCGGGCGTGGGGCTGGTGGTGTTCGCCCTGCTGATGCTGGCGGCCGCGGCGGTGTGCCTCGCGCTGGATCTGCCGCAGGAGCGCCTGGCTTGGGTGGGCATCCCCCTGGCGGCGCTGGCGGCCTTCACGGCGGGGTACTTGCACGTACGCCCGCTGCGCAAGCAGGGGCTGCTTTCGGGGCTGCTGTCCGGCGCGGCACTCTACGCGGGCGTGCTTCTGCTGGCTGTAATAGTCTCCCGGGCAGCCCTGGGTGTCAACGCGGTGCTGCTGCTGATGGCCGCACTGCTGGGCGGGGCGGCCGGCGGCGTTTTTGCGGCCAACCGCAGGCCGGCCGAGCGGCGCGGCAACGCACACCGCGGCAACGCCAAAAGGCGGCGTTAAAACAACAATAAATGTATTGACTTTTGTTGAATATTGGCTCATAATATGTGAGTAACGGGAAATCATGGGATATCTAAGGGGTTGTCTTCATGGCTCGACCAAAGCTGTATTACGCCTGCACGCCCCAGCTGCTGCAGGACAGCGACGGCAAACTCCGGAAAGCTTTCCGGCTCAACGTGCTGGATATCAGCGAGGGTACAGATAGGGCCCGGCTGCTGTGCACAGTCAACGACGTGTGCGGCAGCAAAAGCCGGGCCAGGCAGCTCGAGGCGCTGCTCTATCGCAATCAGGTATCGCCGAAGCACCTCATCGACGTGCTGGAGGACTGGCTGCCGTAGTTTTCACCCCCTCTGTCGCATTACGCCGCCTACGGCGTCTACGCAAGGGCAGATCAGGCGACAGAGGGGGTTATAAAGCTATATCCCATCGTAAGCCTTCGCCCAAGCCCGCACGGCATCCTCGTCGTATGCCCCGGGGATGCCCATGGCGTGGCGCTTGAGCCTTTGGCTGGCACCCAGCCGCCCCGCCATCTTGAGCATGGTGGGCATGTGCCCCGCGCCGCGCAGGCCCCGCAGGGCCATCTGCGGCGGGGTAAACGTGACCTCCCGCCCGGTGCGGGCCTTGGCCATGTCGGCGGCGTCCAGGATGCGGCGCTCCAGCAAAAAATCCACGGTCTCCGGCCCCATGCTGAGTACCATCGCCTTCAAGGGATCCAGGCAGGCGTGCGCAGCGCCGATTTTCTTCATATACTGCACCTGATAGGGCCACAACGACGCAGCTGACACATCTTTCGCAGCCAGAACGGTATCGGCCAGCATCTTCGCCGCCCGAATCGAATTTGTGATCCCCGAGCCGATGATGGGCACGGTCATGCCCGCGCTGTCGCCGATGGCGGCATAGCCACTGGTCGCCATGCGGCTCACGGGCCGCCGCACGGGGATTTTCACCACCTGCCCGCCCCGCAGGATGTCGTCGCCCATCTCCGGGTGACGCGGCAGCAGGGAGTGCCGCACCTCCTCGGCGTATTTCCGGGTTGTGTCCTCAAAGCAGCCGCACAGCAGATCGACATACCCCTCCTCCCTGGCGATCCACGCCACGGCCCTGCGGCCCAGGGGGTAGAAATACACGTTGAAGCGGTCATCGCTCAGCGGGGCGGCGTCCGTCCGGCTGTAGAAGGCCCGGAACACCGTGAAGTACTGGTCCCTGCGGTAGTCCCGCGTAAACCCCCATTCCTCCGGCAGCTGCCTGCGCACTGGGGAGTCCATCCCGGCGGCGTCAATCACCAGGTCGGCGGATAGTTCCCGCCGGCCTGCTTTATTTGTTACGGCCAGGCCGGTGACGCGATCACCTTCGATCAGAGGCCCCTCAACGCTCGCCTCAAACTCCAGAGCGACCCCGTTTTCCCGGGCAAAGCCGATGAGGTGCCGCAGGAGGTCGCGGCGCTCCATGCCCATCTCCGAGAGCTGCTCCGGTATCACGGCGGTGACGCTGGTGGTTTGCGCTGGATTGTGGAAGGTGAAATCGGGCACGGAGTGATACGTACCCGCCGGGGGCATGGGGATGCCCGCCTCGCCGAAGCAGCGCATATTGAAGATATCCGTCCAGTCGTAGCCCAGGTTTTCCTCGGGGCAGCGCTCAAACACGGTGACGCTGTGGCCGTGCCTGGCGAGGATGCCCCCCGCGGCCAGGCCGCCGTGGCCCGCGCCGGCGATGAGAATGGTCATGAGATTGCCTCCAAATCATACGGCGTCTGCTGATACACGAAGTAGTTCAGCCAGTTGGAGAACAGCAGGCTGGCCGCGCCGCGCCAGCGCATGGTAGGGGTGCGGCGGGGGTCGTCATCGGGGAAATAGTTGCAGGGCGCCTGGATGTCCAGGCCCTTCTTCACGTCCCGGAAATATTCCTTGGCCAGGGTTTCGCGGTCGTATTCCGAGTGGCCCGTGGCATAGATATTGCGGCAGCTGACGTCGCTGACCAGGTGCACCCCGGCCTCAAGGGAGCAGGAGATCACCCGCAGCTCCGGCACGTCCTCGATGTCCTGCCGGCGCACCTCGGTATAGCGCGAGTGCGGGGCATAGTATTCGTCGTCCATGCCGCGCACCAGAGGGTGCACGGGGTCGGTCAGGCGGTGGGTATACACCCCGGAGAGCTTGCGCGGCAGGGGCGCCTTCGGCACGCCGTGGTGGTAGTACAGCCCCGCCTGCGCCCCCCAGCAGATGTGGAAGACCGACCACACGTGCCTCTTGCTCCACTCAAAGATTTCGCACAGTTCCGGCCAGTAGTCCACCTCCTCGAAGGGCAGGTGCTCCACTGGGGCGCCGGTGACAATCATGCCGTCGTAGCGCCTGTCCTTGATCTCGTCGAAGGTTTGATAAAATTGCAATAAATGCTCCTGGGAGGTGTTTTTCGAGGTGTGGGTGGCCATCTGCAGCAGATCCACGTCCACCTGGATGGGGGTATTGCTCAGCAGGCGCAGCAGCTGGGTCTCGGTCTCGATTTTCGTGGGCATCAGGTTGAGGATGACGATGCGCAGGGGGCGTATGTCCTGGGACATGGCGCGTTCCCTGCTCATCACGAAAATATTCTCCATTTCCAGTACGCTGCGCGCGGGCAGCAGGGCATCGATTTTAATCGGGGGCATCGGGAACGCTCCTTTCGGTTGAAATTAGAGTATTATACGATTATAGCACAGCCCCCGTGGCAATGCAAGCGAAAATTGTGGTTAAGCACGGAAATTTAGTTTTGCAAACTCCAAGAAGACGTGGTAAAATGGGGAAATGAAAAGCGTCAGGGAATACTTCGAGGAAGTGGAAACGGTTGAAGAAAA
>JGI24702J35022_10002951_pt1 | contig 10291 bp, 6 predicted proteins | sample TergutTh196P4_FD_35022 | JGI IMG/M metagenome (IMG submission 35022)
ATACAGGGGGATCTATTTCCCGGTTATTAGCAAAATACAATTGAAATAGGCATAAAAATGGTATCAAGAGATGTACTTTTTTTATTTAGGACAGCATTGATTAAGAAACTACAAATTTTTAACTATACCTTTAATGAATATGAAAAAAATGCTATGTATTACGCTTGCTATTGTCTTTATATCCGGTATGTATGCACAGGATTATAGCAATTATGCACAAATCACGCAGCGNGTCAGGACGCTGAAAGACAAATATCCTGATAAAGTGCAATTNAAAAGTCTGGGCAAAACAGCCGGAGGCAAAGACATTTGGGTGATTACACTGGGTAAAGGCGACACGGATAAACACCCTGCAATGGTTATTGCGGGCGGAGTGGATGGACAGCATTTGTTGGGTGTTGAGATGGCCATGGGATTGGCGGAAAGGCTTCTTGCCCTGCCCAATATCGATACAATGCTGAATGTCAATACGTATTATGTTTTCCCCAATGTATCGCCCGATGCAACGGAACAGTATTTTGCGACGCTGCGTTATGAACGAACCGTGAATGCACGTGATACCGATAATGATCGGGATGGTATGGTGGGTGAAGACCCCTTCGAAGACCTCAACAATGACGGCATGATCACGAAAATGAGGGTTGAATCACCGAAAGGAACCCATATCGAATCGTCCAAAGACCCCAGGGTGCTGATTCCGGCAGATCCGGCAAAAGGCGAGATTGGTAAGTATCTGGTATTGAGCGAAGGAATAGACAACGACAAAGACGGACTTTTCAATGAAGACGGCGAAGGAGGGGTGAATTTTAACAGGAATTTTACGTTTGGATATCAAAACTTCCAATCCGAAACAGGTGAACATGCTGTCTCGGAAATAGAAAACCGTGCTGTTGCCGATTTCCTTTATGAGGCGTTTAATGTACACACCGTCTTGAGTTTCAGCTTAAACAATAACCTGTCGGAAGCGACCAAAGCCTATATGACGACCAACACAGGCGTCAATAGAAATCAGGAAAATACAGGCGACAGTAAGATATACGGTTATGTCAACACACTGTATACAAAATCTGTGCCCGAAATGGCCAATGTGACTGCCATACCACCCAATGAAGGAGGTGAATTTTACACATGGGTTTACCAGCATTATGGCAGGTATTCGTTTGTTACCCCTGCCTGGTGGCCTGTGTTGACTGATGAAAAAGATAGGGACATCACCGGAAATATAGAACTACTCTACCTCAAATGGGCTGAACAAAATGATATTACCGATAATTTTGTTTCGTGGACAACAATCAAACATCCCGATTTCCCAGACAATAGGGTTGAAGTAGGCGGTATCAAACCATTCGTCATGTACAATCCGCCTTATGGCATGGTTTCCCAATTGATAGACAGCCATGTAGAGTTTTTGCGTGCTTTGACGGAAACAGCGCCGCGTTTATCGATCGTTGATCTCAACAAAGAAGTATTGGACAAAGATTTGTTCCGCGTGACCTTAACCGTCAAAAATGAAGGATTGATGCCGACAATCAATCAGGTGGGCGAAAGATCGTATTACCTGAAATATGTGACGATCCAACTCAAGCCGGCTTCGCGACAAAGCCTGATACAGGGAAACCTCAAAGTTACCAGACCTGTATTGAACGGAGGCGAAACAGCCGAATATACATGGTTGGTCCGTGGAAGCGGCAAATTAACCATTGAAGCCGGTTGTCCGACAGCCGGTTACGCTACAGCTGAAATCACACTTTAGTAGTTTTCAGAATTTTTATTTTTAAATCATTAAATTTTTAAATCTTTACATAAAATAGTGGTTTTCAGTGATAAATGCTTTATTATTTTAAAATTCAAACACTTAAATATTTCTCAAAATGAACTCAATCATCAAATATACAATATTGGTCTTATTAAGTTTATCATCTTCAACGTTGATAAGCCAAACATACAGTGAATACTATTTTCAAGCTGTCGGTTCGCCTATGAATCCGAAAGTACAAGCCGTCTGGAACCATTATCACACCAACGCCGGATTGGAGAAAATATGTAAGGATATAGCCAAAGCCTATCCGCAGTTAGCTAAATTGGAAAGCATCGGCAAATCGGTAGGCGGTCGCGATATATGGGTGCTGACCATTTCCGATTTTTCAAAAGGCGATCCCAACCGCAAACCGGCCATGTGGGTCGATGGGAATATCCACGGAAATGAAATACAAGGCAGTGAGATGGCGTTATATATTGGCTGGTATCTGACGGAAATGTTCCCGGCCAATAAATTCATACAGGAATTGCTCGAACAAAAGACTTTCTATATCGCTCCTACAATCAACCCCGACGGGAGGGCATTTTTCACCGAAGGACCGGGAGTATTGCGGTCGGGAATCCTGCCGTTGGATAATGACAGGGACGGAATAGCCGATGAGGACGATGCACAGGACCTCAACGGAGACGGATTTATAACCCAGATGCGTAAGAAAAATCCTAACGGCCAATATATTGCCGATCCGAACTACCCCAATCGCTTAATACCTGCTCAGCAGGGCGTACAAGGTCAATATGATTTATTAGGTAACGAAGGAATAGATAACGATGGTGATGGCCGCATCAACGAAGATGGCCCGGGCGGTTATGACCCTAACCGTGATTGGGGATTCAATTGGCAACCCAACTTTATCCAAAGCGGAGCCTTGAAATATCCGTTCTGTCTACCCGAATCGCAGGCAATCAGGGATTTTATCATGAAACACAATAATATTGCCGGCGTACAGAGTTTTCATAATAATGGCGGACAGTTGTTAAGTCCGCCCGGCGCTGAGGGCGACTTAAATAAGATCAGTCGTTCGGATCGTGCCGTATATGATTTGATAGGCCAGAAAGGAGAAGAACTGGTTCCTGATTATAAATACTATATTCTTTACAGGGATTTATATACCGTTTATGGCGGCGAGATAGACTGGACTGCGTTTGGTCGCGGGATCTTTACCTTTTCGAACGAACTGTGGACAAATCCGACGATGTATCACGGTAAATTTTCAGGCGATCCGGCAACGATGCAATACGAATTTGATAAATCATTGCTGTTTTACGACTCTTTTGTTGAGTGGACACCATTCGATCATCCCGTATACGGACCCATTGAAATCGGAGGGTTAAAGAAGAATTCTACTTCGCGGTTGCACCCCGGGTTCCTGTTCGAAGGAGATAGCCACCGCAATGCAGCATTTGTGATATTTCATGCCTATAATACGCCTTATTTGACGATAAGTAATGTGACCGAAAGAGCCATTGAGGGTGGTTATAAGGAAATTACGGCTGAAATAACCAATCACCGCGCCATACCAACCCATTCAAGTTACGATATACAAAACAAGATTGAACGCCCCGACCGGGTATCAATCAGCGGACCACAGGTAATAGCCGGTTTAGTCATGCAAAATGTGTATAACAACCAGGGTGTCGAACAAAAAGTCAACCCGTCACAATTGGCAGTAAGTAATATTCCGGGAAACAGCACCGTTATCGTGCGATGGATCGTAAAGGGCAACCAGCCGTATACCATTACGGTTGATAGTGCAAAAGGAGGGTTGGTCGTAAAACGATAAATGTTTTACTTTTCTGACGCAGTCGATTGAGGTTCAGCCGTGTATCCGATTTTCTTGAATGCGGCAATCAACTTCTTTTCCGTTGTCTTTTCCGGATCAAATGTCACCTTAACAGTTTTAGTTGACAATTGGCATTGCAAATCGGTAACGCCCTTCTCGAAAGCGATATTCTTCTCAACCTTCTTCACACAATTGTCACAACTCATGTTAACAACAAAAGTTACGGTTTCTTTTGTATTTTTCTTTTTGGCATCTTGCGCAAAAGCTGTCGAAAATGCAAAAACCGCACAAAGCATAAATAATAAAATCCGTTTCATAACTATTATTTTTTATTAGACATATTCGTTTTTTAATTTTCAATTATTCAATTATTCAATTATTCAATTATTGAATTTAGTATCTTTCTAAATTAAATCGAAACCCTGCATATAGCTTTCGTCCATGCACAGGTCCCCAAATCATTGTCGCATCAAAATTATTGCCGCGCGGATTACCGGCGTCGATAATCGGATTTGACTGCGTAAAGTTAAACAAATTTTCCGAACCAACATACACCGACCACTTCCTAAAATATTTTGTCATTTGTGCACTCCACATTGTAAACGACTTAAAATCATTGTCCCACAACGGATTATCCACATCAGGCGCCGGCATTCGACCTCCTCCGTTAAATTGGGCAGTTACATCAAATTGCCATTTTTTGAGCGGTGTCTGGTACGAAACCGTGACCAATCCTTTGTAATCATTGAGTAACGGTTTTTTCAATAAGGTAGTGACTCCTTCCTGATTGTCGTAATCTGTTTGGGCATCCGTAAACCGGTAGGCCGCCGTCATGGTTAATCCCCGTAGCAATGGAAATGGATAAGTTGCCTCTATCTGAAAACTGCTTGCGTATGATTTTCCATTCAGGTTATAAAAACTGATGGCATGGGGATCGCTGTCCATATCGACGACAACCTGTTTCAGGAAATTTGTATAATACCATTCGGCATTGATTGTCAGGTCTTTTCCCAATAAAGGAATATAAAATGACAGATTCAACCCCGTATTCCATGCTTCTTCCTGATCCAAGTTATCCGCGATGTTTAATGTCCGGCTGCTGGCCAACAAAAAGTTGTTTTCCGCTAAGATATTGGCTGTCCGAAAACCTTTACCGACAGAAGCCCTCAAATGAAACCATTCGAACGGGTTATATTTCAGATGGATACGCGGGGTAATAAAAAAATCGTATAATGAACTGTAATCAGCACGGATGCCTGCCAGCAGAATAAATTTATCTTGCAGGGTATACGTATATTGCAAATAGGCGCCCGGAACAACTTCTTCCCTGTTCAATACGACAGGTTGTTGGTTTTGCGTCAGATTTTCATTGAATCCATCGTAATTCAAACTCAATCCTGAGCTAAAAGCATGTTCGGGTGTAAATTCTTTTTCGTACATCAGGCTGGCATACAGGTTTTGCTGATATACGTTGTAAGGTGTCATGTCGTACAGGGATTTTTGCTCGTGATACGAACCGGAAAGAATCATCGCCACACTTTCCACCTTATCGGGATTGATAATATAAGCTTGTTTGGTATAACCTTCTATTCTTTCGGTATTGAGTTGTATCCGGTAAAGATGCTGTTCGTAAGATGAACTGCTTTCTGAAAGTAATGGCGGCAATGAATGTCCATGCGACATGGTTGTCTGTCCGCCTGTCCGGTTCTCATGCAAAAACCGTATGCCATATTGTGCGATATATTGATTGGTCCGGTGTGCCCAGCGGTTCATCACATTAACCTGTTCCGTCAAAGGCATATCCAAAAATCCGTCGCCATTGGCATCGTGTTCTTTGCTTTCTTTCGAATAATGAACAAACAATCCGGTCGTTACGTTTTCGTTCAGATGCCATGAAGCATCTGCATTGCCCTCATACCTGCCGGCATCGTTCACAAAGAGATTGGTCGAAAAGATATCGGCTGTCTGCGGTTTTTTAAACTCCACATTGATTTGTCCGGTTATGGCTTCGTACCCGTTTTTCACAGATGAAGTACCTTTCGACACCTGTATACTTTCCATCCATGCACCCGGTATATAATCCATTCCGTATAAGGAAGCGGCGCCTCTGAAATTCGGATAATTCTCGGTCAGCATCTGCACATACGTACCTGAAAGCCCTAACAGTTTGATTTGCCGCGCGCCGGTTGCCGCATCTGCATAAGAAACATCGACGGAAGGATTTGTCTCAAAACTCTCCGCCAGGTTACAACAAGCTGCACGACTGAGTTCATCGAGCGTAATCCGCTGTGTCTGTACCACTGCTGTGCGTGACGATATTGTCCCAATCCGCCGTTCATTGATTACAACCTCTTCCAAGGTGATATCGCTTGTCAGTACAATCCTAAGCGGTTCGTCCGCGTTTGTTACATGTGTTGTTGTTGTATTATATCCAATAAAACTGACGACAAGTTGACTGTCGCCTCTCCTTTGTTCAATTTCGAAATAACCGTTGGTAGCTGAAGTAGTCCCTCTTGTNGTCTTTTCCCAGTATANATTGGCTCCAACCACAGGCTGTTCGGCTGAATCAAATACATAACCTTTCACTTTCCCCACTTGTGCGAAGCACGGAAAAGAAAGCAGGGAAATAGATAAAAACCACAAAAACACCTGTTTTGACATGCTGTAATTTTCTGATTTTTGCGTCTTTGTATCCTTAAATCTTTAAATTCTTAAATCTTTAAATCTTTAAATATCATTCTCCTACCCATTCCAACCCCCCCAGTATATGCCTGATAAATATAGGATTGAAATAATCATTTTTGTCATGCCCCAAGGCTGTAAACCATTGTCGTCCGCCGTCGAAAGTATTACACCAGACGCACGGGAATACGTTGCCGAATGTATCGGGCATAGGTTCGGAAAATTTAAAATCGGGTGAAGAAAAATCGGAAACCATCAGGATATGAATCGTCGGATTCATTTCTTTCATGATATACAACTCATCTTTGACAATCCATGGAGAAGGGACGTTCGAAACAGACGGATGCAAGCTGTCAACCACCCAAACAGGAAACTCCTGAAATTGAGGATGGAAATCAAATGTTCCGCCCATCATTTGGGTAAACCAGCCCCATTCACGTTCGGTTCCGCAGGCGATATGTACGCCCATAACACCTTTTCCCGACCGGACAAATTGCACCAAACCCTCTCTTTCCGCCTGTGTATCAAAAACATCGTTGTTCGTATTGGAAAAAATGATCACATCGTATTGTTGTAAAGCGGGTGTGGCAAACACAGCTGAGTTATCGGTGACATCTACCGTAAACTGTTCGTTTTCTGCCAATTCTAAAAACATGTCGACGCTTGCCTGAATATTATCGTGAATATAACCCTCACCGTTTTTGGTAAAGACAAGCATTTTCTTACCTTTCAATCCTGTGGAAGGGTTATCACAGCCTGATATCAACAAAAAGATTGTCGAAATAAAAAGCAAACAAATAAAGGACAATACCTTACATTTGTTCGTGTTTGATCTGAAGTTTTTAAGGAGTACCATATGAATAGATGTATTACTGACGACAAAAGTACATAAAAATTCAAGCATAACAAAATACCCGGATTTTATTTCAGATTTTTCTTTTTCCAAAGAAAATCGTAACTTTGCAGTTTCAATTCCTGATTCTTAATTCGTAATTTTTTAATTCTTAATTAATTCAATCAATGGGTGGTTTTTTTGGTACAATCTCAAAGTCGGCTTGTGCGATCGACTTATTCTATGGAACAGACTACAATTCACATCTTGGAACGCGCCGGGGAGGTATGACTACCTTGCATAACGGGATTTTTAAACGTTCGATTCATAATCTCGAAAATTCGTATTTCAGGACACGGTTTGAGCGCGAATTAGATAAGTTCACAGGCAATTCGGGCATCGGCATAATAAGCGATACCGATCCGCAGCCGATATTTATGAACACCCATCTGGGTAAGTTTGCGATTGTGACCGTAGCGAGAGTTAATAATCTGGCTGAATTGGAACATGACTTGTTGCATAAAGGTCATCATTTTTCGGAACTCAGTTCGGGAGAAACAAACCAAACCGAATTGATCGCCTTATTGATTGCCGAAGGCAAGACTTTTGTCGATGGGATAGAGAATGTGTTTGAAAGGATTCAGGGATCGTGTTCGTTATTGTTATTGACCGACGAAGGATTGATTGCGGCACGCGATAAATGGGGACGCACGCCGGTGATTGTGGCTCAAAAAGAAGGAGCCTTTGCCGTGAGCAGCGAGCCTTCCAGTTTTCCGAACCTGAATTTTAACATCGTACACGACGTCGGACCGGGTGAGATTGTGCAGATTACGGCTGACGGGATGGTTCAACTCCGCCCTGCAAACGACCGCATGCAGATCTGTTCGTTTCTTTGGGTCTATTACGGTTATCCTACTTCGGAATATGAAGGCGTGAATGTAGATACGGCGCGTTATCTCAATGGTATGATTATGGCTCAAAAAGATGCTGTCGAAGGAGATTTTGTAGCCGGCATACCCGATTCGGGCACCGGCATGGCCTTAGGCTATGCAGCAGGCAAGAAAATCCCGCACCGGCGTGTGTTGGTTAAATACACCCCTTCCTGGCCACGCAGTTTTACGCCGGCCAACCAATCCGTANGAAGCCTTGTTTCGCGTATGAAACTCATACCGAACCGCCGGTTATTGGACGGCAAACGGGTCGTATTCTGCGACGATTCCATCGTACGCGGAACGCAGACACATGATAGCATGGCTATCCTTTATGGCTACGGAGCCAAAGAAGTACACATGCGTATTGGAAGCCCGCCCATCCTTTTCACATGCCCTTTTATCGGTTTCTCATCTTCAAGATCGGCGCTCGAACTGTTGGCGCGACGTATAATCAAAGAAATTGAAGGCGACGACACCAAAGACTTGGACCTGTATGCTACAACAGGTTCAGCGCAATATAACAGGATGGTTGAATGTATCCGCCGAAAACTGAATTTTACAAGTTTGAAATACACGGCGATTGAAGATTTAACGACCTCTATCGGTCTGCCCAAAGCGTGCATTTGCACCCACTGTTATGACAACTCGAGTTGTTTCTGATTGATTATTAAAATTATAAATATTATGAAAAAAGGTAACATTATTTTATTGACAGTTGTTTTAATGACAACTTTTGCATTAACGCTATTCACTTCTTGTGAAGGAGCCGAACAAAATTCGAACCCTGATACGCCTTGGATCACGTTAAGTGAAATCCGTACCGCTTCAGACCGTGTCCTTGTGGCTTTCTTTAGCTGTGATACGTTGGATATCAACGCCATCGACATCAGCAATCTTCCTGATTGGAAGATTAACGGCCAACCTGCTGACGCTGTACACCTGTACGCCATGCAGACCGACGGGATTCACTTTCATGTCTATCTCGAAACCGGCAAACTTGTCAAAGGGAAGAAATATAAGGTTGAGACGCCCTACGGAACGAAAAGCATCAGGTTTGCAGCGGAAGATGTATTCTGCGAGTCTATCAAGACCAATCAAGTGGCATACAGCGCTCTATCCACAACCAAATATGCCAATTTTGCCATTTGGTTGGGAACCGGAGGAAGCCGGAAGATCGAAGGCGTTCTTCCTGATTACAAAGTCGTCAATACCAAGGGAAAAGTCGTCGCGACCGGAAAGATGAAAGAGGTGGGAGATGACGCCTCAGCCGGCGGTTTTGTATACAGAATCGATTTATCAGCCGTACCCGAAGGTGGCCCGTATAAGGTCGTTGTGGATGGTTATGGCAGTTCATATCCGTTCGGTGTTGGTGGAGAGTTCTCCAAGAGGCTGGCATATACCATTTTCAGGGCTCAGTACCTGCAACGCTGCGGATGTCCGATTCATGAGCCGGATATCAGGAAAGATCCGTGTCACACCATAGTCTACGTTGTAGGCGGACCTATCGGCGAAGCCAATATTGATGTGCCTGACGACGCGGTGCCGTTCAGTTGCTACGGCGGTTATCATGATGCGGGAGATGCTGACAGACGCGCTTATCATATTTCCAATCCGATCATTAACTTGATGATTTACGAGACTTTCCCTGAATATTTCACAGACGGACAGTTTCGTGTCCCCGGCGATTTCGATGCGGATTATCACATCCTTAACTACGAAAACAATATTCCCGACATCATTGACGAGGCGGCTTGGGGAACATTGGTTTGGGAGTATTTGCAAAAAGAGGATGGCTCCGTTTATTTCGGCACAGAGACCCGTGGGTATCCCGAACCTTTTGCAGCGCCGTATAATCTCGATACGAAGAAGTATGGGACTGTCAGGGTGGATGACCGCGCGACCAGTCCGGCTGCCGGTCTGTTCATGCACCTCGCGCGAATCATCAAGCCGTACAACCCGCAGAAATCCGCAGTTCTTATCGAGCGAGGCGAAAGAGCGTTCAACGCCATTGGTGAAAGAATAGCAGCTCCCGAAAAACTCTACTATCATATCCAGCGTTACCTGTTGACACAAGATGAAACCGATCATGCAGCAATCAGACAGTTATACACCATCGTCGATTCTATGCAGTACAACCTTTACCTCACACCAGGTTATTCGCTGAACGACAGAAGGTTCGATAATCCGGCTTATATCATGTCGTATATATTGGAGAAGAATGTTCCTACCGATGCTACCATCGTTGA
>JGI24702J35022_10002952_pt1 | contig 10288 bp, 6 predicted proteins | sample TergutTh196P4_FD_35022 | JGI IMG/M metagenome (IMG submission 35022)
CGGTTCGCACATATGCGCTGGGCTCCTCGGGCAAGCACTCCGCAAGCGGCTTCATGCTCTGCAACTCCACGCACTGCCAACTGTATGTCGGATCAAAGAGAGCCACGGAAAAAACGAACGCCGCAGTCGATGCCACAAAAGGCCTGGTTTTGTCCTATGAAGGCAAAATAATAGAGGCCGTCTATCATTCCTCGAGCGGGGGCATGACCGAAAACCACAACGACGCCTGGGGCGGCGAGCTAAAATACCCATACTTGGTCAGCGTGGCGGTTCCCCTTGAAAAATATGCGACGCCAGGACGCACAAACTCGCTATGGAGCACAAGCGTGGGTCCTCGGGAACTCTATGACTACCTAGTTGGCGCGAGCCCGCAGGCATCGAGGTTTCGGGGCAAGCTGAACTCCGAGATAGCGCAGATAATAATCAACGAGCGCTCCCCTTCTTCCAATTATATAAAGAGCGTGAGCGTGATCGACAAAAACGGAAACACGGTGACAGTGACAAACTCCGACACGATCCGAAGCGCCTTTGGCAGATATGCCAACAGCGCCAACATGGACATATACAAATCCTTTAAGTTTTCCGGCTATGTGATGCCCGGCACAAACAGTGCCCAGTCGCAGGACATAGAGGCGGGAAAGACATATATGATGACCGCAAACGGGCTCACAAAGTCCACCCCCGGCAACGGCACCCTTAGCGTGCTCTCCGCCAATGGAACATATGAGATAAAAGCGTATGCGAGCGGGAACGACTTTGTGTTTGACGGCAGGGGCTGGGGCCACGGGGTCGGCCTGAGCCAATGGGGAATGCAGGATATGGCCGAAGCCGGGGTCTCATATGATGCGATCCTAAAGACCTTTTATACCGGGACTTCGATTGAAAACCTCGCAAACGTGCAAAAATAATATATTAAAATTTGAAAGGAAGGCTGAAATATTATGGCAAAAAAAATAACCAAAGCGGTGATACTCGCCGCAGGGCTGGGCACCCGGATGCTGCCCATCGCAAAATCCGTTCCCAAGGAGATGCTGCCCATCGTAGACAAGCCCGCAATGCAGTACAATGTCACAGAGGCGGTCGCCTCGGGCATAACCGACATACTGATAATAACAAACAGGGGCAAGGAGATGATTGAAAACTATTTCGACTACTCGCCCGAATACGAATCCCTGCTCGAAAAAAAGGGAGACGAAAAAAGCCTCGAAAATCTCAAAGCCATCAGGAAAATCCCGAATCTCGCCAATATCCACTACATCCGCCAAAAAGAACCAAAAGGTCTCGGCCATGCGGTGCTGTGCGCAAAGTCTTTTGTGGGCGACGACGACTTTGTGGTAATCTACGGCGACGACATAATAATCGGCGAAAAACCCGCGACCGGTGAACTAATCGAGGTCTACGAAAAATTTGGCGGGGACATTTGCGTGGCTGCCGTCAAGGAGGTCGAGCGCGAAAAGCTGCAATCGTACTGTTCCCTTGATGTCGTGCCCTCGGCAGATAATAGCGAGTTTTATGTATATGACATGATCGAAAAACCCAAGACGGATGCCGAAATTTTTTCGAATTATGCGATTTTGGGCAGGGTGCTTCTGACTCCGGAAATCTTCGGGTTTTTGAAGACCCAGACGCCCGGGGCGGGAAACGAAATCCAGCTCACCGATTCCATGAAGAGGCTAGTCACCTCGGTAGGCAAAGAGAAGCCCGCCAAAATGATCGCAAAGGTGTTTTCGGGCGAGCGCCACGACATGGGCTCAAAGCTCGGGTTCTTGCGGGCAAATGTCATCGAGGGGGCAAAGCACCCGGAGTTTGGCGAGGATTTTAAAAAGTTTTTAAAGGAATTTGTAAAATAATGGAAAGAATAAGCAAGATAGACTATTACCTCGACATCGCCGAGACCGTGGCCTCGCGGAGCACCTGCCTGAGAAAGAAATACGGGGCGATAATCGTAAAAAACGATGTCATAATCGCAACGGGTTATTGCGGTGCCCCCCGGGGCAGGGAGAACTGCTGCGACAGGGGCAGCTGCATCAGGGAAGAACTGGGCATACCGAGGGGCGAGCGCTATGAGCTCTGCCGCTCGGTGCACGCCGAGGCAAACGCCATAATCTCCGCCTCGAGGGAGCAGATGCTGGGCTCTGTCATGTACGAGGTCTGCGTCTCGCCGACCGACGGCTCGCTGATCTACCCGGTGGACAGCTGCCAGATGTGCAAAAAGCTCATAATAAACGCCGGAATAACGCAAATATTTTACAGGGACGCAAGGCCAGGCTATCATATGGCCAACGTCTCGGACTGGATCGAAGACGACGACAGTCTGGGAAAGATCGGGTATTGACAATTGCAAGCCTCTTTAGCTCTTTCCTCTACAATTTGATATTGGAAAATTTTCGAGCCATTATGTAGCTAGCCAAAAACACGACAAGCCCCCCAGTAGCCACGACACGTCCCAATGCGCTAGTATAAATGGCATCCATAAATCCCGCTCCCGCATAGCCGATGATCCCAAGGACGATCAATGGCATAAAAAGCATGATATTTACTTCGGTTTTTGCCGCAGACATCATAGTGTCAATTTCCATTTCTATTTCCATCTTGTCGGCTATTATCTGTTGTGTTTCTCGAACAATTTCATCGGCTCTGCTGGATTTGCCCTCGATTGTGGCATAAACCGATGCAAAGCTGTCTATGTCTTCCAATTTGCTGCGCTTTGCAAAGTCAAAAAATATTTCCGACAATGGAACCGCATTGTTAAATTTACCTATCATGATACGCAGTTCTATGATGATATCGCTGTTTTCTGGATAAATAAGGGACAAGTCCTCTTTGGCGCTTTCCAAAGACTTCAACGGGGGATTGCCTGCCTTCATGGCAACGGCCATGGCTTCGAGCAAATCAAAGAATTGAATTCGCAATTTTTTTATGCGTTTGACGACTGCATTTTGGGAAGAAACGAAAATATTGATCGTCCCATAAAGGCCGCCTCCGATAATGGACAAAACAATGATTTTATAAAATATATACAAAACCGCAAAGCCCGCCCCAAAACCGATGGCAAAGGCAAATATATGATCAAAAGGCCCGGATGGACTGATCGTGTAGTCGGGTATGTTGATAGTTTTTGTCATTTTTTGTTTTTTTGCCATTGCCTTTGTCCTCCAAAATCATAAAATTTCCGCATTTCCCTATATATTTCCTATATCACCCGGTCTATGCCGGCGTTTTCGAGCTTGTGCGTATTCTGCATGGGATTTTTTGTCCTGGTTAGCTCCCCTATGACCTTGCTTTTCGTGCTCTCTTTTGTCTCTTTGAATTCATACAGCGTATTTATTTTGATCTGGCGCTTTTCTGCGTCATACCCCAAAACTTCCACGATTTCCATGGTCTTGCGGCTCTTGTCCCTGAGTCGCGATAGGTGAATTATGATGTCCACTGCCGAGGATATCTGTTGGCGTATGGCCTCCAGGGGCAGGCTGTCCGATCCTTGCAAAACCATTGTTTCCAAACGGCTGAGCATATCGTATGTGGAATTGGCGTGGCCCGTCGAAAGGGAGCCGTCGTGACCCGTGTTCATGGCTTGGAGCATATCGAGCGCCTCCGCCCCGCGGACCTCGCCGACGACGATCCGCTCTGGGCGCATACGCAAGGCGGACTTTATCAGGTCGCGTATGGTGATCGCGCCCTTGCCGTCCGGCCCGGCGTTTTTGGTCTCGAGCCGAACTATGTTTTCGATGTTTTTTATTTGAAGCTCGGCGGAGTCTTCAATGGTTATGATGCGCTCGTCTCGGGGAATAAAGTTCGACAAAGCGTTTAAAAAAGTGGTCTTGCCGCTGCCGGTGCCGCCGCTCACAAAAATATTGTATTTCGCCAAAACCAATATCTGTAGTATTTCCGCGACCTCCGGCGTTATGGAACCATACTCTATCAATTTTTCGATGGTCATGGCCTCCTTGGGGAACCGCCGTATGGTGACAATGGGCCCATTTAGCGCCACTGGGGACATGACAACGCTGACGCGGGATCCATCTTCAAGGCGGGCATCGACGATAGGCTCGCTTTCGTTTACTGTGCGCCCCGCATTGGACACGAATTTGGTTATGATTATTTCCAATTCGCGGCGGCTCTCGAACTGATTGTCCAGCTTGAAAAGCTTCCCGGATTTTTCTATGAAAATGTCCTTGTAGCCATTTATCATGACCTCCGTGATATCCGGGTCGCCTATAATCTGCCCGAGAACGCCGAGACCGCGTATGGACTCGAAAACGGCATCGGTTATAAAACGCTTCATCTTGAAATTGAGGGAAGAAAGTTCGTTATACGCCTCCGGGTCGTTGGTGCGCGACCTCTCAATTTTGTCTTCCAATGTCTTCGTGGCCAATTCCCGGAGCTGCTCGTCGTCCATGACAGTCAGATCGGCATTGCCTTGAAGTTCTGATTTTAATTGCGATATAAGGGCGTTTTTAGTGTTCTCGGTCAAAATTGCCTCCTACCAAATTTTCATAAACAACCGGTATAAGATAATCGCTGCCTCTCCCCGGGTCAGCGTGTCGTTTGGCCTAAACTTTTCCTCCGTGTTCAAGACTATCAGATCAGCCATGGAAGCAAGTGCAAAATCATCCAGCCCCCATTCGGGCAGTTCGTCCTTGTCCAAAAATTTTTTTAGATATCTGTCGCTGTCTTTTGGGGTTATGTATTTCATCTCGCTTCGCAGCGTTCGCGCAGCTATGGCGATTATTTGCTCTTTTTTTATCTGGGAGTTTGGCGCAAATATATATTGGCTCATGCCCTTGATTATGCCGTATGACTTTGCGGTTCCTATGGCACCAAAATACCAGTCGCCGGGCGTAACATCCAAAAATTCCCCATCCTCGTTTTCGTCAAATCGCGAGATCAATGTGCGCACGATCATCGCGGTGATCTCGGCGCGGGTAATTTTTCCGTCGGGCTCGAAAGTGGTCGCGCTCGTGCCGTTGATTATGCCTTTTGAGGCGAGCATGGTCACCGCCTCGCGCATCCTCGCCGACTTGCCCGCGAGGTCGCTAAAATCCTTTTTGTTTATCTTGACTGTGTATATGTCGGAAAATCTTATGCGCGTGTCGATTTTTTGGGTTATGGGGTTGTACTTACCGCCTACCGAGTTGCCATTCGAGCAAAATACCGCTTGATAATCATAATCCCCCGCAGGAACTGGGCTAAACGAATATTTGATGTTTTCTTTTAAGTCGCGACTCAAAATCACCTTGTAGCGAATCTCGGTTTTTTTGCTTGGGGCCATGCCTGAACTTGCGAGCGCCGACTCCCCGGAGTTTGGCAATGGGGCATCGGGTTCATCTGCGGTCATTTCATCGGGATCGGGTATTTCCACCATGATTTTTTCGGTGGTGATGTAGAGATTTTCCTCTGCGACATCCGCAAGTATCGTCTGCTTTGGTATATATATGGCATAGTCGGGCATTTGGATCTTTACGTTTTCTGCGGTGGTTACAGTGGCCGAGGGTTCTACCTTGACGGTAACTGCGCTCGTTTTCGAGCTTTTGTACGTAACCCCAGTTTTTATTTCGCGGATTATCTCGATATTTTCATCGTAAAACATCTCCGAAACAAGCTCCTTTGCCAGTTCGGCCTGTGCCTGCAGCTCTTTAAGCGTCTCTTCGTTTACAATGATTTCGTCCCCGCGCACTTCCACAGAAGCGTAGTTTGCTATTTCGTTTTCCGCAAAGAGAATGGCCAGATCTATGTCGTCGGGCTTAGATTTTTGTTCGGGGGTCAACTTGTCGATATAGTCTTTTACGCTTTCGAGCGCCAAGTCTGCGAGCGGAAGCAAGGCATCCTCAATTTCTTCGATTTCTTCATCATCTGCCTCGTTTTCCTCAGACATTTTTTCCCCTGTTTCACTTCGAAATGCAAAACTCAATGGATCTTCTTGTTTGACTTCGTTTGTTTCGGGTTCTTCCGTAGTCGGTTCCTCCGTCGTGGGCTCCTCCGTGGTCGGTTCTTCTGTCGTGGGTTCTTCTGTCGTCGGTTCTTCCGTCGTGGGCTCTTCCGTGGTCGGTTCTTCTGTTGTTATATATTCGATGGTCATTCCCCTTGTAAGTTGGACGGGGGAATTTTTGTTTAGGTATGTATCGTCGCCAAGCTGACCCGAAGCATTGTTCCCCCAACTAAAAAGTTGGCCGCTGCTCGTCAATGCAACGCTAAAGCCCTCGCCCGCCGAAGTTTGTTTTATGTCGCTCGCAACAAAAACAAGATAGGATTTTGCCGTATTCGTGCCATCTCCCAGTTGCCCGTAGTAGTTGTCGCCGCAGGCCAAAATATTGCCGAATGGGTCAAACAAAAATGTATGGCCGTCTCCCGCTGAAACACCGACAAATCCATCCGTTACAAAAATCGGCAAATTGATGGGATCATTCGAGTCGTTTCCCAGTTGCCCATAGGAGTTGTCCCCCCATGCATAAACATATCCGTCTATGTTTACAGCCGCGCTGTGGTAATATCCTGCTGAGACCTGGGTCATTTCGTACATGATCAAAACGGGGATGCTTGAATTTTCAAATGTTTCGTTGCCCAGTTGCCCATAGCTGTTGTCGCCCCAGGCGTAGAGTTCCATCGAATCGTTTATCGCCAGGGTATGGCTATGCCCCGCTGAGACCTGCGCTGCGCCATCCATGATTTTTACCGGATTGCGCCTTGTTGTATTGGTGCCGTCACCGAGTTGCCCCGAGTTGTTTTGCCCCCAGGCATAAAGGCTGCCGTCGGATTTTATCGCTGTGGAGTGGTTGTATCCTGCCGAAATTTGGACAACATTGTCCATTATTTTTATCGGCACATAACTAGCATTCGACGAGCCATCGCCCAGTTGCCCATAGGTGTTGTCCCCCCAGGCAAAAAGGCTGCCGTCGCTTGCTAATGCGAGCGTATGTGCCCTTCCTGCGGAGACCTCGACAAAATTCTCCGCGATTTTTACCGGGATGCTCCTGTTTTCGGTAGTGCCGTCGCCTAGCTGCCCATAGATGTTGTCGCCCCAGGCCCAGAGGTTGCCATCGCTGTCTATCGCCGCAGCGTGCTCGGCTCCTGCGCTAACATTGTCAAAAGCATAGGGCAGGCTCACCTCTTCGAGCGCTATTTCCAGCGCTGTCGCCGGGCCCGAGTAAAACAAAAGCAAAAGTAGCAAAAAAACGCCTAGAAATGCGCCAAGCGCTAAACGCGCACACGGGAAATCCTTTAATATTTTTTTCATGTCTGCACCGGCTTTCCATATTTTAATATTTTAGTGTTTTGCTCTGATCAACTAAACTATAGCATACGCCGGTCTCATCGCAGTCTCATCTGGGCCAAATTTGGTCACAGCCGAGTCATAAACAAAATATTTTCAATAAATTTTCCAAATGGCTCCCCGCTTGGGGTCTGTCAAAATTATTTCTTCGCCCACAATCGCAAAATCCGCAAACTGGCTGTTTGGAAGTATTATGTCAAAGGCCGCATATTCCCTTTTGAAATCCTCGAGTTCGGCTGTGGGCGAGGCCTCGCCTGCAAGCGTAAAGCAAGAGACCGCCGCCCCGTCTGCGATTTCGATTGTTCGTAGCACGTTAAAGTCCCAGACATAAAGCCTGCCCTCGGCGTATTTGAGTTTTTGCGGCATATAGAACAGCGGCGCGCTCCCGTCTACAAACGCCCTTTCGCCAGAAATGCCCGCAAAATTTCGCAACTCTTTGTCTGTATAGGCGTATATGGCTCCCAGTTGGGCATTTGCGAGGTATATCTCGCCCTGCTCGCCGAAGGCAAGCGAGCGCGTCCCTGCGGGGAGCTTTGTGATTATATATATATCCTTTGGGTTTTTTATGTCCAGGGTTTTTAGATATGTCTCGTCCATGCCGAAGTTTTGCTCGATGAAATACAAAATATCGCCATCAAGCGTAGAAAACCCGAAATCCTCTATTGCGGTATAAGCCGCATCCGCTATATATATATCTTCTGCCATTCCAACCTCGCCGAGCCTTATGATCCCGTATTTGTAGCTTTCCCCGTCCTGCCATTCGTTTGTCGATACATATACAAAGCCGTCCTGTGCGCAGCGCACAAGCCTTGGCGTCATGTATGGGGGCAGGATTTCGAGGGTTTCGACCGTGTCTTTGGTAATTTTTCGCAAAAATCCCGAATCCGTGACATAAATTGCATTGGCAGCTATGCTTATGCTCTCGGGCGAAACAAACCTCGCCTCGCCCGAAAGCGTTCCGTCGATGTGCCCGCCCCGAGAGCCTTCCCCAAAAAGCAGAGCCGCATGGCCCGGCTCATATCGCTGCGCTATGTCGATCCCGCCCTCAAATGCCTCGACCACATTCACGAAAAAACTTATCGGTTTGTTTCTGTATGTGCCTTCTATCAGCGTTTCCCCGACATTTAGCCCCACTATCCTTTTGCCGTCAAGCTGTGCGATGCCATCGGAGTTTTGCGACCAAACGAGCTCACTTGGATTGAGCAGTGTTATCTTGCCGTCTGGCCTCTCTTTTTCTATCCTAAATTCGCTCGACTGCCCCAAGCTCAATGTCACATACAGGGGGATCGCCCCAATGTCGGAGCGCATTTCTAGATTGTATATGTAGCCGCCATATGCAAAGCTGCCCCCGGACAAAATTACGAGCAGCGCCGCAAGCAAGGCCATTATCCTTTGCGATAAACGGCCTTTTTGCATCGGCGGCTTTGTGTTGCCCAAGTTTTGCAGCTCGGGCAAAATCTCGTTTATCGACTGGTAGCGTTTTGCAGGGTCTATTTCAACGCATTTTGATATGATATCGGCGAGGCCACCAGGAACAGCTTTTAGCTTTGGCAGATTTTGCACCGTGAAAACTTCGCCGACGGCGAGCTCGAACAGGGTCGCTCCGATTCCAAATATGTCCGTTCGCGCATCCGGCTCCCCTGCCTTGAAATCTGCGGGCAGCTCTCCGAAGCGCTGCTCCATTATTTTTTTGTGTTTTGGGTCGGGATTTTTCTCGAACTGCTCGGGGGCGGCGTATTTGGGCGATACGGCGGCAACGGTCTGCGATTTGTCCTTTATGCGCTTTGATATGCCAAAATCGATGGGCACAAGCCTGTTGCCGTGCGTCACCATTATGTTGTCGGGCTTTATGTCCAAGTGATAAATGGGCGAATCCGGTAGATTGTGTAGATATGAATACACCTCAAAGAGCTGGTTGGCCCAAGAAACGATTAGTTTCGTATCAAACACTTTTTTTTGGGCGGTGGCCTCTTTTATGAGCTGCCCCAGATTTTTGCCCTCTATGTAGCTTTCTACCAGATAGATGCCGCTCTCGTCGGTTAGAATATCTATTATCTTTGGCAGGCTAGGATGGTACAGGTTTTTTAGCTTTTCGTGTTCATAGGACAGGTTTCCTATCTCGTGTGTCACGAACTTTATCACGGCCTTGTTGCCAAGCTTTAGGCTTTTTGCTAAGTAAACCTTGCTCATTGGCCCGGAATATATGACTTTTTCTATTTCATAGAGTCCCTCGAGCGCGCTTTTTTGAAATGTGTCTTTTATCTCGGCGAGAGCATCCGGCATATATTCGGTGGCCTCTTCGGTTTCTCTGTCTGGTTCGGGCGAAATGTCCGTTGGGACAAGATCCATGTTCGACTCTGGCAAGACAGTGGCAATGCCCGGCCCATGCCCGGCTTTGGTCCGCAGGAGCCTTTTGCTTTTTTTTATAGAAACGAAAAGATAAACCGCGCCCACGGCGGCGAGTGCCAGGCCCGCCGCCCCGATTAGAAACAAAAGCGTGTCTGTGTACATGATCTTATTTTGTCATTTCGCCCGGTCGGAGCGCATCTCGTCCACGGTCTTGGTGTGCAGCCGGGCCGCTCCCGCATAGCCTTCTTTTACTTGGATTTTGGGAGTTTCCAGCCTTTTTTTCGCCTTTTCGATTTCTTCTTTGTATTGCGGCAGCCATTGTTCCCCTCCTACGAGCATTTCGTCGGTCATCTGCTCGATTTCGGCTGGGTTGCAGACCGCCCCGGTGAGCGGGTCGAGCATCATAGCTTGGATCAAAAGGTTTCTGTCCGCTTTGACCGCCGCCTCGACTGCGAGCCGCTGCACATTTATGCTCTGTGCGCAGATGGCCGCGCACCCCAGCGGCAGTTTGCCGACCTTTGGTATGCTCACGCCGTTTTTGTCCACATATCCCGGCACCTCGACGATCGCGTCAGAATCCAGATTTTCGATGCAGCCGTTGTTGACCACGTTGAAATGCCCCCGGTATACCCTGCCCGTTTCGAGCCCCTCGATGATTCTCGAGCCGTG
>JGI24702J35022_10002953_pt1 | contig 10286 bp, 11 predicted proteins | sample TergutTh196P4_FD_35022 | JGI IMG/M metagenome (IMG submission 35022)
CTGATTCGGGAGTAAACTGGGTTTGCATAGACAAAGAAACCGGACTTGAATCGGAAAACGGAAATTCAAAGGTATTAGCCGGAGCAATCAATCGTTTGCTGGAAGATGCCGGTTTGCGGAATATTTTGGGCGCCAATGCCTCGGAACGTGTCCGGAAATTTTTCGTGATTGAGGCGATTAAAGATGATTTAATGCGGATTTATGATAATTTATAGATTTATTAAGGATGAACATTTGTAATATGCAAAAATATTTTTAATTTTGTAAAATAAAACACACACACAATAGTAATCTTAAAAAATGTATAATTTATGAAGAATTTCATATTGATTTTCATCGCTTTCTTTATAACAGTAAGCGCAAATGTTTTTTCGCAAACTTGGTCTTTGACAGGAAATGCAGGTACAACTAATTCTAATTTTGTCGGTACGACCGACAATAGACCTTTACTTTTGAAGGTAAACAATCAATGGGCTGGCTCTACGGGCTTTACGGATAATTACAATGTTTCTTTCGGATATTCGTCATTAAATCCGTTAAATGCAGGTGGAAATAATACGGCTTTTGGCGCGCAGGCGCTTCGGGCAAATACTTCTGGGGTAGGGAATGTGGCTGTCGGCGTTTGGACGCTTGATTATAACACTATTGGAGCAAATAACGTTGCAGTGGGTTTTGGCGCTTCTTCCAGACAGGTTAATGTAGCCAGTTACAATGTTGCGATAGGCTCTATGGCGTTGCAAAACAATGCGAAAGATGGCAATACGGCAGTGGGATTTGAGGCCGGATTAAACAATACAAATGGTGAGAATCTTACCGCTGTCGGTTTCAAGACGCTTTGGAGCAATACAACAGGTGTCCAGAATACGGCTGTCGGATTCAATGCGCTTATCAATAATACGACAGGATATAATAATACTGCAATTGGAGCTTGGACATTAGTCAGTAATACAACGGGTGAGCATAATACGACAGTAGGCATGAAATCGCTGTATTCCAATACAACCGGAGAATACAATACAGCTGTCGGTGTGCAGGCGCTTGAAAAAAACACTACCGGCTATTGGAATGCAGCCATGGGCTCGGGCGCTCTCAATCAAAATACAACCGGTTTCAGGAATACGTCAGGTGGAAACTCGTCTATGTGGTTTAATACAACGGGTTACGAAAATACGGCTTTCGGCGAACAGGCTTTAGGAGGAAGTTTGGATGGCAGTTATAATACGGCGGTGGGTTGCCGGGCATTGTGGTCGATAAATCAAACTCCGGCCGGCGATGTCGGATATGGACATGGAAACAACAATACGGCTGTTGGTTTCGAAGCGCTTCGGGATATTACCAATGGATCGAACAATGTAGCTATGGGTATGCATGCTTTACGGATAAATAGTAGTGGTATGCGTAATGTTGGCATAGGTCACTCAGCTTTGATGGTCAGTACTACCGGAAACGATAATATTGCCATTGGTTACAACGCCTTGTCTTCCAATACGACCGGCAATTCCAATATTGCGATTGGATATGGTGCAGGTCCTAACGCCGGTGCTTACAACAATACTACCGCTATTGGTTACGGGACTCTCACTACCGCCAGCAATCAAGTGAGGATTGGTAATAATGCAGTGATCAGTGTCGGTGGGTATATGGGATGGAGTAATATTGCGGATGCAAGCGTCCAGAAAAATATTAAAGCCGATGTGCCGGGGCTGGATTTTATCAACCAACTGCAACCGGTTACTTATAATTTGGATTTAGGTGCAACGCCTGCACAACAACGACTCTATACCGGATTTTCCGCCCAGGAAGTTGAAAAAGTCGCTAAAAGCATCGATTATGATTTCAGCGGTATTGACGTGGATGAAGGAGGCATATACTCTTTGCGCTATGCGGAATTTACCGTTCCTTTGGTGAAAGCTGTACAGGAATTAAGCGCACAGAATGAAACCTTGTTGAAGGAAGTTGCCGCATTGAAAGAGTTAGTCAATGGGTTGTTATCAACATCTCATAGTGCTCCCTCCGGCATGTACAACACTGCTTCCGTTCAGCAAAACTTTCCAAATCCTTTCAATCAGATTACTACTATCCACTATGTTTTGCCGCCGAGTTTCCGTTCGGCGCAAATTGTAGTAACCGGTACATCCGGAAATGTAGTCAAGCAATTGCCGCTCTCTGGATACGGAACGGGAAGTGTAACGATTGAAGCCGATTATTTGCGTCCGGGAATATATCTATATTCTTTGTATGTGGATGGTAGCTTGATTGATACGAAGAGAATGATAGTAACGGAGTAATTTTCAATGAACAGGTTCATTTAACAAATCCATAAATTCCATCGAACGGGATTCCATAAGGTTCGTTACTTTGTTAATTCTGGCTACCAAATAATTATACATGAGCAACGCGATAATCCCGGCGATCAGTCCGGCGCCGGTTGCCATGAGCGCTTCGGAAATATCCGGAGAAAGTAATCTCGTGCCCATCCCGGATCCTGCATTTGCGAATGCCTGTATCATGCCGATTACCGTGCCGAGAAATCCAAGCATCGGAGCAGCAACGATGGTGGTTACGACCCACGGAAATCCTTTTTTTAATTTCGAGATTTCTATATGGCTTATAGTTTTCATAGCAATATGAATATCATTTGTCGGACGTCCTAAGCGGGAAATACCTTTTTCGGTCATTCTCGAATTAGGATTATTGGTCATCCGACACAAATTAATGGCAGAATCGACTTTCCCGGAATAAATATAGTCCTTTATCCGCTTCATGAAAGTGGGGTCTTCTTTTCCGGCCTTGTTGATGACAAAGAGCCGTTCGATGAAAACAACCAATGAAATAAAAAGTAACAAACCGATGGGAATCATAAACCATTCGCTTTGAATAAATGACAATAAGTTCATACTATTTACAAATAAATCACTAAATTTGTGCAGTTAATAAAAATACAAAAGTAATATATTTACTCCAAAAACAACAACATGTTTTGTAAAGAAATTTTGAACGAAATGAGCAACGCCGATTCGGAAGGCGCTTTGATTGCAGTTGAATTAAATCAGCAGGAGTTTGTATTGTCTCATATCATTCGTTTGATTGAAGACAATCGGGCAAGGGTATTGAGTTTTTTTTCGTACATAGATAAAGACACAGGCAGACAAATTTTGCTTTTTAAGATCGATTTGGAAGATGCTTTTCCGGTGATAAGAAGTTTGGAACGCTTTAACTATTCGGTTAAATATTACCGGCAAAAACAAATGCTCCCGGATGAAGTCCTGAAAAAACGGGTGGATGAGTTGATACATTATATTGAATTGTAAATTATAGGTTGATGAAAATAGGAATCTTCGGAAGCGATTATCAGGCAGGTAAACAGGAAAGCATAAAAACGCTGTTTGACAAAATACGGTTTTTGAACGGCGAGATTTGGGTCGAAACCGGATTTTGTAATTATTTATCCAAGCAGTTTGCTTATACTCCTGATATTAAGGGTGTAATAGAATCCGATGCTTTTCCCTTGGATTTGACAATCAGTTTGGGCGGTGACGGTACATTTTTACGAACGGCGGCTTGGGTGGGACGTCANGGGATTCCCATTCTGGGTATTAATACCGGAAGTTTGGGCTTTCTTGCCGACATNGGTACGAATGAGATTGATGAAACGCTGGACAAAATTTTCCGGGGCGATTATTTGATTGAAGAAAGGAGTTTACTCGAATTGCAAATGCCGCTTTCGCAGTATGGTTCTCATAATTTTGCTTTGAACGAAATCGCTGTGTTGAAGCGAGATACTTCTTCTATGATTGCTGTTCATACCTATTTGAATGAAGAATTTCTGACCACTTATTTGGCTGATGGTTTGTTGGTAGCGACGCCTACCGGTTCGACGGCTTATTCAATGAGTGTGAACGGGCCGATTATTATTCCCCAGGCGAATAATTTTGTGTTGAGTCCGGTTGCGCCTCATTCCTTGAATGTACGTCCTTTGGTCATTCCGGAAAACTATTGTATTCGTTTGAAAGTCGAAACGCGAAATGGTAATTTCTTGATTTCTTTGGATGGTCGTTCTACGATTTATCCTTCGGAAAGTGAATTTTTTATTCGGAAAGCGGATTTTTGTGTTAAGATTGTAAAACGTACTCAGCAGAGTTTTTATGATACTTTGCGGAAGAAGTTGTTGTGGGGGAGGGATGTTCGGCCTGCAATGTTATAGAAAGAGTTATGAAGATGGAATATATAAAATTATTATGGGTAAAAAGTCAAGTATCAATGTTATAGGAACAGAGGTAACGTTCTTATCCAATCCTAATGGAAGAAATTATATCTGTATAACGGATATTGCGCGTTTCAAGAATCCAATTGAACCTAAGGATGTGGTTAAGAATTGGATGCGTAACCGAACCACTATTGAATTTTTGGGGCTTTGGGAGAAGATACACAACCCTGATTTCAAAGGGGTCGAATTCGACCCCCTTTTGTTTGAAGCAGGCAATAATGCTTTTACAATGAGTCCTACCCGATGGGTTGAAATCACAAATGCTATCGGTATTTTTACTAAAACAGGTGTTGGTGGAGGTACATACGCTTATCAAGATATTGCTTTCGATCTCTCGCAAAGAACCTTAATCTTATGTTGAATCCACATTAATTTATAAGACAACAATATGAAACCCGCATGCAAAAGTTGCACCCCAAAGCATGAACATATTGCGAGTTCCATACGACTTTAAAAAACAAATTATGTATATATGAAAAATAAAATCATCTTCATCACCGGTTCAACTGACGGAATAGGCAAAGCCTGCGCCCATAAATTCGCTTCGGCAGGCGCCCGCATGATTCTGAACGGCAGAAATCCCGAAAAGTTACAAACCCTGAAACAAGACTTGATTGACAAATATTCAGTGGATGTTTTTCCCTTGCTGTTTGATGTTCGCGATCGGAAAGCAGCCACGCAAGCCATTGAAGGTTTGCCGTCCGAATGGCAAGCCATTGATATACTGATTAATAACGCCGGATTAGTTTTGGGAGTAGACAAAGAACACGAAGGCAGCCTCGACGATTGGGAAATCGTAATAGATACGAATGTCAAAGGTTTGCTGACCGTTACCCGCTTGGTTGTGCCCGGAATGGTAGGGCGGGGGAGAGGTCACATCATCAATATTGGCTCCATTGCCGGCGATGCGGCTTATCCGGGCGGAAGCGTTTATTGTGCTACCAAATCAGCTGTGAAGGCGCTTACGGACGGGTTGCGTATTGACTTGGTGGATACGCCTTTACGTGTAACGAACATTAAACCGGGATTGACAGAAACGTATTTTTCCGTCACCCGTTTTTATGGCGACAAAGCCAAAGCCGATGCGGTTTATCAAGGTATCAAACCTTTGAAGGGTGAGGATATTGCCGAAACTATCTTTTTTGCGGCTTCGGCCCCCGAACATGTTCAAATCGCCGAAGTCTTGATTATGCCTGTGAATCAAGCGACTGTAACGATTACGTATAAGAAAAAATGAATAGGACAGCCTCATCCCTACTGTTTTAATTCATTGGCTTTTTTGGAATCCTGCAATTTTTGAATTTGTTTTTCGATGGCTTCATCTTCAATCTTTCCAAATAATAATTCAGGTTGATTGAGTGAGTGAACGGTTTCAAGCAAATCAATACTCCCCAGGTCATTCCAATTCAGATTTTCCTTGTTAATCATTTGTTTGAGCTTTCCGGAAGAGAATGGTAAAAAAGGTTCAAAAGCAATCGCCAGATTAGCAGTAATTTGCATGGCAATATTCAGAATCGTTGCTGTTCGTTCGACATCGGTTTTTGCCAATTTCCAGGGTTCGGTATCGGCCAGGAATTTGTTTCCGATACGCGCCAGATTCATCGCTTCCTTCAAAGCATCGCGGAAACGAAATTGGTTTAAGTCGTTTTCCAAATCCTCTTTTACATGCTTCAGTTCATCCAAAGTGGCGTAGTCATATTCACTCAATTCGCCTCTTGCCGGAACTTTTCCTTCAAAATATTTGTGAGTGAGCACCATGGCGCGGTTGACGAAATTGCCGAAGATAGCGACCAATTCATTGTTATTACGTGCCTGAAAATCTTTCCACGTGAAATCATTGTCTTTGGTTTCCGGCGCATTAGCCGTTAATACATAGCGCAATACATCCTGCTTGCCGGGAAAATCTTCTAAGTATTCGTGCAACCAGACTGCCCAATTGCGGGAAGTGGATATTTTGTCGCCTTCGAGGTTGAGAAATTCATTAGCTGGTACGTTATTAGGTAAGATATAGGTTCCGTCGGCTTTCAGCATAGTCGGAAAAACGATGCAATGGAAAACGATATTATCTTTGCCGATAAAATGAAGCAAGCGCGTGGATTCATCTTTCCACCATTTTTCCCAGTCATTGGGCAACAGTTCTTTGGTATTGGAAATATAGCCGATGGGCGCGTCAAACCAAACGTACAGCACTTTTCCTTCGCTTCCTTCTACCGGAACCGGAATGCCCCAGTCCAAGTCGCGGCTCACTGCGCGCGGTTGTAATCCCATATCCAACCAGGATTTACATTGACCATAGACGTTGGATTTCCATTCTTTGTGGTCTTCGAGAATCCATTTTTTCAACCAGGCTTCGTGTTTATCCAAAGGAAGATACCAATGTTTGGTCTCTTTTAATACAGGGACACTGCCGGAAATCGCCGATTTCGGCTCAATCAAATCAAGGGGACTGAGCGTGGCGCCGCAAACTTCGCATTGATCGCCGTAAGCGTTTTTGTTGTCGCAATACGGACATTCGCCGATGATGTAACGGTCGGCAAGAAACTGTTTGGCCTCTTCGTCGTAGTATTGTTCCGATGTTTTTTCGATAAACTCGCCTTTGTCGTATAATTTTTGAAAAAAATCGGAAGCCGTTTTATGATGAATTTGCGAAGTTGTTCTTGAATAAATGTCGAAAGTGATGCCAAAATCCTCGAAAGATTTTTTGATAATATAATGATACCGGTCAACTATTTCTTGTGGCGAAATTCCATCTGCTTTGGCTTTCAGAGCAATAGGGACTCCGTGTTCATCCGAACCGCCGATGTATAAAACCTCTTCTCCTTTCAGGCGAAGGTAACGTGCATAAATATCCGCCGGAATGTAAACGCCGGCCAAATGTCCGATGTGAATAGGGCCGTTGGCATAAGGCAAGGCAGAAGTGATCAATGTTCTTTGAAAATTGCTCATAATTTTTGAATGATTGGGAACAAAGTATTTTTTATTCCGTAGCGGCAGTAATAGGAACATAAACCCTTGCAGCCAATTCTTTGTCGAATTGATACAGCCCGTAACCGTTATCGCCAATCATTTCCAGCGTGTCGATCATTTGCTGAGCTGTTTCTTCTTCTTCAACTTGTTCGTCGATGAACCAGTTTAACATAGATTGAGTAGCAAAATCTTTTTCTTCTACGGCTAAATTATAGATGTGATTTATTTTTGCTGTAACTACTTTTTCGTGAGCCAAAGTAGCTTGGAACGCTGACAAAAGCGAATCCCAGGAAGTATCAACCATTGCGATGGGTTGTAACAAAACTTGTCCGCCTCTTGAAAGAATGTAAGCCATAAATTTTTCGGCATGAGCTTGTTCTTCCTTGAATTGGATGTGGAACCAATTGGATGCTCCTTGCAAATTCTTGTTTGCACAATACATAGACATTGACAAATACAAATAAGCCGACCAAAATTCCGCATTGATCTGGTCATTTATTGCTGTTTCAATTTTTTTGTTTAACATAAATTTATTTCAATAATAATTGGTGAATAGTTTCACAAAGGTAATGATTTCTATTAAATTGCGCAATTTTTTGTTTAGTACCCCCGGGCAGAATCGAACTGCCATCTAAAGTTTAGGAAACTTCCGTTCTATCCGTTGAACTACAAGGGCAGGTGCCTTTTTTGACTTGCAAAAGTAACACATTTATTTGAGAAAAGCATTATTTTTATCTGAATTTTATTTAAAAACCTCGTGCAAAATTTCCAAAGATTTTATTTCCGGGAAATGGGCTAAATGCAAACGGTAGTATTCTAAAATAGCGGTAATGATTGCTTTACGTTCGACGCCGGTAAGTTTGAAAGCCGTCATGTTTTCGTACTTGATTCGCAAAAGGTTATAAAAGAAGCGGCTATCATCAGGGTTGAGAAAATAGGGATGTGAAGGTTTGTACAGGACAAAAACACCGTTTCGCAGGTCAAAAAACATACCTTCTTTATAGCCGGAATCATCGGGATAAAAACCGAGAAAACGACTCAGGGTAACCATGAATACCAAATGAAAATTAGTGCAGGATTTTTCGGTAAATTCCAATACCCGAACAGATTGTAACAAAAAATCGAAAAGGACTTTATTGGTCTGTACTTCCTTTACTACTTTTCCAATTAGTTCGGCTAAGAAAATGCCGATGGCGCTTTTCACCGGATCGTTCAACAAGGAAACCAGTGGAATATGTGCTTTAGCCTCTTTAATGCGTTGAATATCACGCAGATTCTGATGGTCTACTTCCATATCCAGGACAGCTAAAGCATGAAAAAGCGATTTGGGCACCTTCGTTTTCCGGCTTTTCGTTCTTGCCGTTAAATAAGACACCCGTCCGAACTCCTCCGTATAAATCAATGTGATAGAGTAAGTATCGCTGTATGCCGAATTATGCAGGACAATTCCTCTGGTTTTGTATTGCATCTGACTTTAGCTTTCATATATACATAATTTGCTATTAAAACACCTTTAACTTGGTATCATTAATTACAACTGTATCGCCGACTTGTTTTATTACGGCAATACCTTGTTCGGTGCATTCCTGTTCTAATTCGGGGTAGAAACTCATAGAGGCTAATCCCAAATAAATTTTAAAGTCTTTATAATGAGGAAATAATATGCGAAATGTTTCTGCTTTTTTGAGCACAGTAGGAATATCGTTTAGGTGTGCTTTATATTTTACCTCAATAATCGCCACCGAAGCGTGATTATAAAGTACAATATCATATTCATCTTTAAGCCCTTGCCAAAAACTGCTTAAATTCTTTACAACTTCGTCAAACTTTTCTCCGAAAAAGTTTTTTTTGCCATTTTCAAAAGAATTGAAAAAATATTCTTCAGCAAATGAACCTTGATTATTCGTTACTCCTCCAACTGTTTTTTGCAGTTCTTTCATTTGACGGTCGGTTTCTTTTTGTGATTGGGCAACTTTCTGTATTTGCTTATCCGTTTCTTTTTGTGATTGGGCAACTTCCTGTAAAAGAGCCCATACGCTTTCGGGCGTTGCAGGCGGGAGATTTGATATGTTTACCATAGCTGTATTGCTTGATGATTTTTTATTTGCAAAAATACAACTTTTATTTGCAAAAGTAATGCTTAATACTTTAAAATAGCAAGATTGTATATACAAATTTAGCTAATCAGAGTATCCGAACCTCTTGTGAGTTCGGATACCTCTATTTACAATATAGAAGGGCAAAAGAAGCAAGCACCCTTGCTGGGATAGAAGCACGGTAAAAGAAGACTGTCTGAAAAGCAGCCTCTTAAGTTAATAAAATTATGGGTGTCAGATTAATGGGCCCCAGCAAAACAGCCTCATACTTGCGTTGGAGCTGGTAGCGTAAATTTTGTTGACATAAACGCCCACTGAGTTTATTGCAAGCGTGTAATAATTTCCATAACCTGTCAGGGAGGCCCAGCACGTGTTATAACTAGCCCATGGTGGGGCGCCGAAGGCGGAGAAAGGGGTGACAAGTCCTGCGCTACCCACAGGTAGCGAACCACAGCCAGAGCAGGTTTGTTCTGCTGACCACAAGCCCATAGTCTGTAACAGGAGCCAGCGAGTACCATCCCAATAATAAATACCAGTACCACTCAATCCGTTAGATGTGGAAGTATTTGTGTTGTACACAAGCATCCCATTGAGATTAGAGGTTGCTCCGGCCAATATAGCTGTATTAGAATCTAAACTTACTCTTGGTAAGGCTAATCCTTTTGTTCCGTCATTTGTATCATCATCCTCATTCAAATCCAACACGGCAGCAGCATTAGGCTCTCCATCACCTCCAATCCTTACTTGTGCACTCATATTCGCTACTCCTAAAATCACCAAGAGCAGCAACAAAAAAAGTACTTTCTTCATTTTTTCATTCACTTTTTTTAACAAATCTCATTAACATTTGTTCACATTCAGTCAAAATAGCTAATCGTCTCAATTACAATAATATAGCTCAATCACTTTTTAACAAATAAGTCTGTCACTGTATAGGTGACGGACATGCTTTGTAA
>JGI24702J35022_10002954_pt1 | contig 10286 bp, 5 predicted proteins | sample TergutTh196P4_FD_35022 | JGI IMG/M metagenome (IMG submission 35022)
GAACGGCGAGATATGGGTCGATTCCGAACTCGGCAAGGGATCCACGTTTGGCTTTACCGTAAAAATGGAACGCGCGGAGGATGAATGCGCCACAGCTTTGCCGGGCGATAAAAAAATGGATATACGTATACTNGTCGTTGACGACGATCCGGAAACCCTTGAGTATTTCGGCGCTCTGGCGCAGCAGATGGGNATCCACTGTGATACCGCGCCGGGNGGNCAGGAGGCGCTCTCGATACTCAACAGCGACGAAAAATATGACATTTGCTTCATTGACTGGCAAATGCAGGGCATAAATGGAATAGAATTATCACGCACAATAAGGGAAGACTGTGTAAATGGCCCGGTTATTATCATGATTTCCGCTTATGACTGGATCATGATCGAGCAGGAAGCCAGGGAAGCCGGCATTGATGGATTTCTGACAAAGCCGCTATTTCCCTCTAGCGTGGCGGAATGCCTGGGCAAATATATCGGCGCAAAGATTCTCTCCTCATCCGAAAAAACAGAGACAGAACAACCGGAGTCATTTTCTGGCCACTGTATCATGCTGGCCGAGGACGTCGACATCAATCGTGAAATCGTACAGGCACTGCTTGAACCTACGTGCCTGGAAATCGTTTGTGCGGTCAATGGCGTGGAAGCGGTGGACATCTTCGCCGCTTCACCGGAGCGTTTTGAAATGATTTTTATGGACATACAGATGCCTGAGATGGATGGTTACGAGGCAACAAGGCGCATCCGGGCACTGGACGATGTAAAAGCAAAATCTATCCCAATCGTCGCAATGACGGCAAACGTGTTCAAGGATGATATTGAAAGATGCCTTGATGCAGGAATGAACGCCCATATCGGAAAACCGCTCGATTTTAACGAATTGCTCAGAAAACTTAGGGAGTACTTAGTATAACTAGGAGTACTTAGTATAACTAATAGTATAACCCATGAACGAGGGGAACTATGTCACATCTGACCAAAAAGACACAGCTAACGACCGGCGGGCCGGTATATGCTTATGTCGACGAAGACACTGAAAAAATAGTGCGTCTGACCCCGATAGACCTTGACGAAAACGACGCCGCGTCCTGGCAAATTGAAGCAAGGGGCCACACGTTCAAACCGCCAAGGAAAACGACTTACACCCCATATACGGCCGGCTTTAAGTCAATGATCTATTCAGACAAGCGCATCATGTATCCGCTGAAACGCGCCGACTTCGACCCTCACGGGGAACGTAACGAAGAAAACCGCGGAACATCCGGATATGTACGTATCAGTTGGGATGAAGCGCTTGATATTGTTGCGGGCGAAATTAGGAGGATAAAGCGTGACTTTGGCCCCGGCGCCATGATCATTGAGCCGAGCTCGCATCATCTCTGGGGTAATATCGGATATCGCCACAGCGCTCTGTTCCGATTCATGAACACCGTGGGCATGACATATGCCGACCATAACCCGGATAGCTGGGAAGGATGGCACTGGGGCGCAACGCATATGTGGGGATGGTCCGCGAGGCTTGGGAATCCTGAACAAACCGACCTTCTGGAAGACGCGCTGGAAAATACGACGATGATCGTTTTCTGGTCTTCCGATCCTGAGACGAACAACGGCATATACGGCGCCTTTGAAAGCACCATACGCCGCCGATGGCTCAAAGAGCTCGGCATAAAGTTCGTATTCATCGACCCGTATTATAACCATACGAACGGCCTGTACGGCGGCAAATGGCTCTCTCCCCGCCTCGGAACAGACGCAGCTCTTGCGCTTGGCATCGCTTACATCTGGCTCACAGAGGGCACTTACGACAAGGAATATGTAGAAACTCACGCGCAAGGCTTTGAACAATGGACGGACTATGTCCTGGGAAAAAGCGACGGGACCCCGAAAACTACCGAATGGGCTGAGTCAGAGTGCGGGATACCCGCATGCGATATTCGCGCACTTGCCAGACAATGGGCAAAAAATAAGACGATGCTCGCAGCGGGAGGCCTCGGCGGGTGGGGCGGCGCATGCCGCAGCCCTGTCGGCATGGACTGGTCCCGCATGATGATAGCGCTTATCACCATGCAGGGGTTAGGAAAACCGGGCGTCAACCTATGGTCCACCACCCAGGGCAATCCCGTGGACAGCGATTTCTATTTTCCCGGCTACGCGGATGGGGGCATATCAGGAGACTGCGATAACACCGCCGCGGGCGCGACATTCGCATATCGCATGTTTGACGGCGTCACGAGCAGGCCCATGACCTCCCCCCTCTCCACTGCCGCCGGCGTGCATATACCTCGCCTTCGGATCCCGGAGTGCATCATGGACGATGAAGTCACCTGGTCAGGGCGCGGATTTGTCGGCGCCAGCATTGAGCAGCAATTCCACGAATACAAATACCCTGCAAATGGCTACGCGAGAATGCAAATGCTATATAAATACGGCGGTCCCCATATCGGCACAATGGGAGAAACAAACCGTTACGCAAAAATGTATAGGACGAAAAATCTGCCCTTTGTCGTCAGCCAGTCGATCTGGTTTGAGGGAGAGGTTCCTTTCGCCGATATCATACTCCCCGCATGCACTAACTTTGAACGCTGGGATATCGGGGAATGGTGCTCGAATTCCGGATATAACCCTGATTCGCATAATCAGAGCAACCACCGTGTTATTGTGTTTCAGGAAAAGTGCATCGAACCTCTCGGAGAATCAAAATCAGACTACGAGATATTTCGACTGATATGTGAACGCCTGAATGTAGACGACGTTTTCTCCGAGGGAAAGAGAGATATAGATTGGGTCTATCAGATGTTCAATGCTTCCGATTTACCAAAGGTTATATCATGGGCGGATTTCACAAATAAAGGTTATTATATCGTTCCAGTCACTGAAAAAGCGCCGTCCGCGCCCGCATTCCGCTGGTTCGCCGAAGGGCGCGAGCAGGATACAAGAGGCTGGATATCCCGTCTCCGTCCGTCTGACCTCGTGGATATGAAAGGGCTACAGACACAGAGCGGTAAAGTAGAGTTCGTATCCAACAGCCTCAAAAGGTTCGGGCACTATGATACCGACGATAAAGAGCGCCCGCTCATGCCAATGTATATCCCGTCCTGGGAGGGTCATCATACAGAGAGGTTCAACAAATATCCTCTTGCCGTGGTCACGCCGCATCCCCGGTTCAGTTTTCATACCATGGGCGATGGCAAGGATTCATTCATGAACGATATAAAGGATCACCGCATGCTTGTGGACGGCCATTATTATTGGATATTCCGTATGAACAGGCTCGATGCCAAGAAGCGCGGCATCGAGGATGGCGATATTATAAAAGCGTATAATGAAAGAGGTTCTGTCCTTTTTGCCGCGCAAATCACCGAGCGCGTCCCTGAAGGGACTTGCCACTGTTATGAATCCTCCGCTGAATACCAGCCGCTCGGCATCCCCGGTGAATCCACGGACAGCGGAGGATGCGTCAACATTCTGACTCCGGGGCGGTTCTTATCCAAATATGCCTGCGGCATGGCGACGGAACACGCATTGGTCGAAGTGGAGAAATATTTATGAAGCATTACTATATTGTTTGTGATGTCAGCCTGTGCCATGATTGCAACAACTGCTTCATGGCTTGTAAGGATGAACATGTCGATAACGAGTGGCTGCCGTATACGAACGCGCAGCCCCGCCACGGGCATCGCTGGATGAACANACTCCGCAAAGAACGCGGACAGAACCCCCGGATCGACGTCGCGTATCTGCCCATGCCGTGCCAGCACTGCGAAGAAGCATACTGCATAAAGCAAAACCCCACCTGCATAAGCCGCCGTGAAGATGGGATCGTGCAAATCGATATAGAAAATGCAAAGGGCGCCAGCTCCATTGTCGATTTTTGCCCATATGGCGCAATGTATTGGAACGCGGAATTGAACGTAGCGCAGAAATGCACAATGTGCGCCCATATTCTTGACGGAGACAGTTGGGAGCAAAAAGTACCGCGCTGCGTGCACAGTTGCCCGACAAACGCACTTGAGTTCTACCACATCGAGCCCGAGGAGATGGAAAAAAAGATCAACGACGAAGCCCTCGAACGCTATAAGCCTGAGTATTGCGGAGGAAAGGGCGGCGTGTACTATAAAAATCTCTACCGTTTTGAAAAGCTTTTCATTGCGGGCGGATTGATTAAAGGCGATGAATGCTACGAAGGCGCGGAGGTCATATTGTCTGGCCGCTTCGTCAATATCAGACAAGTGACGGATTGTTTCGGAGACTTCAAATTCGACGGTCTTGACCCCGGCGAATACACGGTCAGCGTTGATGGCAAACAATTACAGACAGTCACCGTATATGAGTCGCTGAATTTGGGAAATTTAACGATTAACGATTAACGATTAACGAGATGAAAAGGAGTACATCAAATGGAACAGAATTTCACAGACGTGATGGAAATCAGGGACCTCATTGAGCGCTGGGCGGTCTATAGGGACGCTCTTCTCTGGGATAAATTCCGTACCATATGGCACCCCGACGGCATAATGACGGCAACATGGACGGAAGGCCCATTTGAAGATTTTATAAAAATCACGGAAGAAGGCGTCAAGCACGGCCTCAACATCATGCATATCCTCGGCGGGAGCGCAATCGAAGTCAATGGGAAGCGCGCTGTGGCCATGACAAAATTCATGATCCTCCAGCGCGCTGTGGTTGACGGTATATTATGTGACGTGACTTGTTATGCGAGGCACTATGACCTGTGGGAAAAGCGCGGCGGCAGATGGGGTCTTGTATACCGCGAGACTATTGCGGACAAAGACCGTATCGACCCCGTAAATAACACGGAAACGGTCGTTCTCGATCAGTCGCTGCTTGAGCAGTTCCCTGTCGAATACCGCCATCTGGCATATCTGCAGACAAAAGTCGGTTATAACGTGAACAAAGACTGCCCCAGATTGAGCGGCGGGAAAGCTCTGGATGCCCTATACAAAAGAGGCGAAGATTGGCTGAATGGTTAAATACTGTTCTCGTGCCTTGAGATTATATCGTTTTGCAGCTCGCGGCCCAGTTCGACGAAATACGCCGAATAACCCGCAATGCGCACGACAAGGTCACGGTATTCAGTCGGCTCGGCTTGCGCAGCCCTGAGCGTCTCGGTGTCGATTACGTTGTACTGGACTTCCATGCCGCCGTTTTCAAAGTATGTCTTTGTCATATCGCGCAACTTTGCCACCCCGTCATCACGTGAGAGCACTGAGGGGTGCATACGTAGGTTGAGCGCAATTCCGCACGCGAAATTCGTATGGTCAAAGCACTTCGTCGATGTGAAAACGGCCGTTGGCCCACGAGTATCGCGGCTCTGCGCGGGACTCATCGCGTCAGCAAGCGGCTCCCCTGTCCGCCTGCCGTCCGGCGTGGCAAAAGTCGTCCAGCCCTGCGCCACATGATCCGCCGCCCCGTAAAGACCGGAACAGTATTTCTTTGCCCTTACGCTGTAGCATGCGTCGCACACGCTGTAGTATAGATCGACGCACCATTTCAGTTCCTCATCTGCATATGGGTCTGCATTGCCATAATGCGGGACTTCGCTCAGTATCTGCAGGCGAAGCGGTTCATATCCTTTCCAGTCCGCTATCCATGCGTCATAAAACTCGCGCGTTGTAACAAGCTTTTTATCAAAGCACATGTATTTTATCGTGGTCAGACTGTCGGCAAGAGTTGCCAGCCCGGTCGCCGTGCCGCCGAACCCGTTGTACTTGCAGCCGCCGGCAGTGCAGTCCATGCCTTTTTCCATGCAACCTTCCATTGAGATTGACAGCATCGGCTGGGTCAGATGGTAGTAACCGATGTATTCCGCGTAATTGTTCATTGATATAAANAGCCTGTGTATATATGTCCCCATTTTTGCAACGGCTTCGCGCACCTGCTCGATCGACGTCATGTTATACAGGTAATCGGTCGTTAAGGACGCTTGTTCCCCGTTGAACGGATTAATTCCATTGTTGATAGCCATGTTGAAAACCGTGCCCCACAATATCGTGGCATGCGGCGGGAATATGCCGTTCCCTGCGGGAAAATCGCGCCCGCATCCGACTATCTCCTGGCAACCTATGATGCCGTAGTCGCGCGCGTCTTCAAGCGAAAAACCGCGTTCTTTCATGACTGTCGGTATTATAACTTCGTCGTTCTGATACAGCGGAAGTCCGCCTACGAGTTTTGACGTCGCTATCGCGCAGTCCCAGAGCTTATCGGGGCTGTTTTTATTAAACCGCAGCGAAATCGTAGGGTCGTGCAGCTTCAATCTGCCCACTGTCTCAAGAACCATGTATGTCACCGGGTTCGTCGCGTCTTCCCCTGTCGCCGGGTCGACACCGCCGAGCGTGGTATGCTGGTACGTGTTGCCTAATCCTGTTATAGTGACCAACTGTGGCGGCGCCGCTCCGTAGTAGGATGTAATCTTCAGGAAAAAAGCGTCGATAAGTTCCTGCGCCTGCTCCATCGTCAGGGCGCCTTCTTCAAGATCCTTTTTCAGGTACGGCCAGGTATATTGGTCGATCCGCCCGAGCGACGGGGACGGTATCTGAGTTTCCAGAGTTATAAGCAACTGGTACATTACTACGCCCTGGCACGCTTCACGGAAGTTTCGTGCAGGATTTTCGGCGAGATTATATAGGCCGTCCGCCATGATTTCGAGTTCGGCTTTACGCGCGGGATCTTTGCATATGGCGGCTTTCCCTGCGACGGCGTCTGCATAGCGTTTGATGAAAATCATTGCGGATTCACATGATATCCTGGCGGACTCATAGAACATGTATTTATTGATGTCCTCGCCCATCGTGTTACCTCGGTGCGCTTCCAGCCAGTCCGTCGCCTCCTGCCATAGCGCTCTATATCCGGTTTTCAGTATTTTAGGGTATCCGGCTATTAGGTGGCCGGCGGATAGGCCGATGAGTGGCATGCCGCTCCGCTCCCCGTATTGGCTGACGGCGAGCCGGACAAGCTCGTCATATCCATCCGGCTGCCAGGCCTGCGCGACAGTCCCGACTTTTCTGAATTCCCAGTACTCCCTGATGGATTCAAGAGCGGCGCAGTCTTCTTCGCTGATGCTCAGCCTGACTTCATCCGTGTCTGGGTTGTGGTATAACCCGTCTTCCCTCATTGTCCAGTCTCCGCGCCGGACGGCATCTATGATCCAGTACTGATTTCCCCATTCGGGATAAGATGGGCTGGAGAAGAAATACGGCCCTTTGGCGCCAACGATGATCTCGTCGTCGTCCACATAAGTCGTAATTTTTTCAGCGATCTCCTTAAACACCAGTGGCCTTTTAATGATTGGCACAATGTTCTCATATTTTTTGCTGGCTTCCGTTATTATCAGGGCGCGGTCTGAATCGCAGCGGATGACCCTGTCCCGGATGCGTCCGCGCATTTTCCATATTCTTTCGGTTGCATTACTAAATTCATACATTTTATCATTCCTCCTTGAAAGCTTCTTATGTAAACAGTTTACTTATTTAGTGTGGATTGTCAAGATAAAAGAATAAACAAACTACCACAAATACTTGACACTTTCATCAATACAGTGTATCTTTGATTGCGTTGAGGGTGTTTTCGCGCTTTTTTCAACAAAAATATATTTAAGAGGGGAAGATATATGGAAACAGTTGCAAAAAAACACAGCACATCCACAGCGCTGAAGTTTATCATTCTATCAATAATCGGCATAATCGTGTTCTTCATCGACATACCGCTGCCGGGCTATACGATAGTAGGCTTCACGCAACCGGCGAGGACAACGATAATCGTCAATCATTTTTCCGGCTTCGTTACAAATCTCTTATGGAACGGCAGTTTTAAGGCTATGTCCTACATAGTCCTCGCGTTTTGCCTCTATGGCATCATTGATCTCATTATCAACAGAAAAAAGCATTTTGGGACTACTGTCGGTAAGGTATTCTCTGTTGTAAAACTGATTGGCGTCGTGTGCTTAATCTTCGCGGTATTTAAACTCGGCCCGGCAGTCCTGCACCAGCCACGCGATATCCTCGGCGGTTCAAACATCTCGGCTTTCGCTCTCAATCGCGTCGTTATCCCGATCACCATCAGCATACCGCTTGCGATGATATTCCTGCCGCTGTTGCTAGATTTCGGCTTGATGGAGTTTATCGGCGTTTTCGTACGCCCGTTTATGCGGCCGGTGTATCGGCTTCCCGGACGCAGCGCTGTCATTCTGATAAGCGCATTTCTGGGCAATTTCTCGGTTGGCCATATAGCTTGCGACAACGATTACGCGAGCGGGCATATGACGAAAAGGGAAGTAAACATCATAAGCTATGGATTTTGCACAGTGTCCGTAGCTTTTCTTATGGTGCTTTTCAATAACGCGAACGCAGTACCGACTAACCAGCCTATTTCGTGGAATCTGTTTTTCTGGACGTCTTTCCTCATTGTATTAATCGTAACGTTGATTAACGCCCGCATCCCGCCGCTCTCAGGCATACCGGACGAATTTAAGGAAGGCGTCAAACCAAATCCGGAGGTAATATACAAAACCGGTTTTATCAAAAGCGCTTGGATAGAAGGCTTGGATATAGCCGAGGCATCGGATAATCTCTTGGTCGCTATCGGCAAAATCATGAAGAAGACGGGCGGCATCCTCGCTAGCATAGTCATGGGTGCAGGGTTTTCCACCTCCATAGGCCTTTTGTTATACTTCCACACTCCGATATTTGAGTGGATCGGATACATATTCCGGCCTTTGATGATGCTGGTTCAAATGCCGTCCTCAGAGGTGGCTACCGCCGCTTCCGGCGCAGCGTTTTCCCTGCTTGAAGTGACCATACCTTCCCTGCTCATCAGCGCAGGCGCGTGGTCAGTACACATTCGCTACATGCTGATCGTCATTCCTGTTACATCGATAATATTCCTCGGAAGCTTTGTTCCGAGCCTCATCTCCACAAGCCTTCCGGTCAAATTCTGGCATATGATGGTAATATGGCTCGAACGCATGATATTGTCAGTAGTCATAACAGGCTTGTTCGCGCTCCTATTCTTCGGAATACCTACGTAGCAACAAAGCTTTGCTAACAAATGAATAAAAACGCAAATCAAACAAGATATATATAGAGAAATTGAATTAATACATAAAAAATTGCTTTAACGTTTATACCAGAATGTGTTTGCAATTTACAGTTTCTTTTGTTATCATGTAATATGGCGTATTTGTGACGCATATTTTAAAAGAGATTTCGTAATGCTTTTATAGAAAAGGAGGAAACCAAGTGTCAGAAAACAACAAACCAGCAGCAAACCCCGGCACAGCTCCGCCGCCAGTTGGCGCGGATAAAACCGTTGTCAAGGCTATCAACCTGAGCGGCGGCATATTCGGAGCTTGCCCCGCGCACGTCGACGTTAAAGACGGGAAAGTCGTACGTATCAGGCCGCTCCACTATGATTCGAAGTATGACTACGATAGCTTCAATCCGTGGGAGATGGAGCGCAACGGCATTAAATTCAGGCCGACAAGCAAATCTTGTCCGCCACCGTGGGGGCTTGCGTACAAAAAGAGGGCCTACTCACCGAACCGTGTCCCATACCCGATGAAGCGCGTCGACTGGGATCCGAACGGCGAACGCAATCCTCAAAACCGCGGCTCAAGCAAGTTTGAACGCATTTCATGGGACGAGGCTACAGATCTCATCGCTGCGGAAATAACCCGCCAGCACAAACTGTACGGGCCTCTGTCGATCCTTCTTCAGATCGACGGCCACTCTGAGAGCAAGCTCATCCACGCGCCTCACGGCTGCAGCACTCTGCTCCTGGACAAGATGGGCGGCTTCACCCAGCAGGTGAGAAACCCCGACAGCTGGGAAGGCTGGTACTGGGGAGCCAAGCACGTATGGGGCAAGGGCTTCATCGGCAATATGGCGCCGGCGGAAAACCTGGTCAACGACATGACAGAGAATACCGAACTGCTGGTCGTCCAGGGCGGCGACCTCGAAACCACCCCGTGGGGTTTCCGCGGACAGATGGCAAGCCGGGTAATGTTCTTCTGGCAGAAAGCGGGCATGGAGCAGGTTTATATTTGCCCCGACCTCAACTATTCGGCAGCCGTGCACGCAAACAAATGGATCCCGGTCCTCCCGAATACCGACGCGGCGCTCCAACTTGCAATCATCTATATGTGGGTCACTGAAGGCACATATGATAAAGAATATGTCGCGACTCACACTGTCGGCATGGACAAAATCGAAGACTATGTNCTCGGTAAGGTAGACGGCGTTCCCAAGACTCCGGCCTGGGCGTCTGAGAAG
>JGI24702J35022_10002955_pt1 | contig 10286 bp, 10 predicted proteins | sample TergutTh196P4_FD_35022 | JGI IMG/M metagenome (IMG submission 35022)
TAGTTAATTTGCTTGTTGACGGCGTTGTCGATTCCGTAAAAAATTCAAAAGCGTATAAAATATATGTGTGCAATATTATGACGCAGCCCGGAGAAACAAAAGATTATAAACTGTCGGATCATATAAAAGCGATTGAAGAACATTCGTACAAAGGAATTATAGACTGCGTTTTAACGAATAAAGGCAAAGTTCCTCAAAAAGTTTTGAAAAGATACAGACGTTACGGATCTCATCAGGTCGAATCCGATAAGGTTAATGTAAAAACGGTAAAAAGCAGTTTGTTTTCCGACGAGATTTATGCGCGGCATGACAGCGGTAAATTAGCGGACGCAATAGTTAAAATAATTAAGGGAAACAAAAAATGATCAAGATTGTCATTATTGCCCACGGAGGACTTGCTCAGGAACTTTTAAATTCCGCGGAGATGATTGCCGGAAAACAACCCAACGTTTATGCGTTAAACCGCGGCATGCAGGACAGTCTTGCGCAGATGCAGCTGAAAATAGACGCATTGCTGAAAGATATAAGCGATGAAAACGGGATTCTGATTTTGACCGACATGATAGGCGGAACGCCGTGTAATGCTTCTGTTCCGATGTGCAGGTCGTTTAATACGGAAATTCTTGCCGGCGTTAATCTTCCGATGGTATTGTCGGCTATTTTTGTTTCTAAAACGGCCGGAACCGCCGCGGAACTTTCCGAAAAAGTTTTGCTTGACGGTCAAAAAAGCATAATTAACGTAAAAAAAATGCTTTTGAGCAGAATGAAATAAAATAAAGGCAATTACGAATTACGTATCAACGGCAAAAGTCTTTTTAGTGTTTTATTCGTAATTCGCAATTTGTAATTGACGGGGAAAGTATGCCTATTGAACTTGTAAGAATCGATGATCGCCTTATACACGGGCAGATCGTTCAGGGATGGCTGAAAATAATACATATAAATAAGATCGTTGTTATTTCCGATGCTGTTGTAAATGACCAAATGCAGCGGATGCTTTTGACGATGGCCGTGCCGAGCAATATTGAACTGGAAATCAAGACCGTAAGCGACGCATCAAAAGACGCTTTGAACGGAAATTATGATAAATCCAGCACTATGCTTCTTTTTTCCAATCCTTCGGATGTTTTAGCGGTCATAGAAAGCGGAGTTGATATTAAGTCGGTAAATGTCGGAGGAATGCATTTTACAAACGGAAAAAGACAGCTTTTATGCAATTTGTCAGTTGACGATAATGACGTGGAAGCTTTATCGAAAATATACCGCAAAGGCATTGAAATAGAAGGCAGAGTGCTGCCTTCCGACGAGAGAATAGATTTGTTTAATATAATTGAGAGAGAGAGAAGATAACGGCAAAGGCAAATTACGAATTGCAAATTAGCGGTAAATTGAAGCATTAGCGGCGTTTATTTGCGATTAGTAATCGGATAAGGGAAAAATGAATAAAGTTAAATTTATTTTTTGTACGCATAACCATCAGCCCGTGGGTAATTTCGGATGGGTTTTTGAAAAAGCTTATCAGGTTTCATACAAACCTTTTATGCAGGTTATGCTCAAACATCCTAAAATAAAATGGAGCCTGCATGCAAGCGGAATGCTTTGGGAATATATTTCAAAAGAACATCCGGACTACGTAAAAAATGTGAAAAAGCTTGTTTCGTCGGGGAATTTGGAGATTCTTTCCGGAGGTTATTATGAGCCTATAATGACATCGATCCCGGACAGAGACAAGATAGGGCAGATAAAAAAGCTGACGGATTATTTGAAAAATAAATTCGGCTGCGAAGAAGCAAACGGCGTATGGCTTGCCGAGAGAGTTTGGGAACCGGGGCTTGCCAAAATATTATGCGAAGCGGGAATAGAGTATACTGTTTTGGATGATGCTCATTTTGCGGCCGCAGGCATGGAACCCGAAAGTTTGAGCGGTTATTATACTACGGAAGAACAGGGATATCGGCTTAATATTTTTCCGATAAGCCAAAGTCTCAGATATTTAATACCGTTTCAGAATGTTGAAAATTCTATAAATTTTTTTAAGAGTATCGCTTCCCGCGGCGGACAAAATCCCGTGTCGGTTATGGCTGACGACGGTGAAAAGTTTGGAATGTGGCCCGGAACAAATAAGCATGTTTATGAAAACGGCTGGCTTGAAAACTTTTTAACGGCGATCGAAGAAAATTCCGATACGGTTGAAACAGCGAGTTTTTCGGAGATACTTAAAACAGGGAAATCGTCTGGAAAAGTTTATCTTCCCTGCGCTTCATATTTTGAGATGTCGGAATGGTCTCTTCCAAGCGCGGCTCAGCAAAAATTTGAGAATGCGATCCACAGATACGGCGGCGATAATGAGGCAAAAACTTTTTTGAGGGGCGGTTTTTGGCGTAACTTTTTAAGCAAATACGAAGAAGCGGACAATATGCATAAAAAGACGCTTTATATAAGCGATAAAGTAAAAAGATACGTAGACGGCAATAAACCTCATGCCGAGAAAATTTTAGATAATTTGTACGCGGGGCAATGCAACTGCGCGTATTGGCACGGCGTGTTCGGCGGACTTTATCTGCCCCATTTAAGAAACGCGGTTTATAACTCGCTGCTTAAAGCCGAAAATCTTTACAATAAATCGTTTTTAAAGCGCTCTTCGTGGTCAATTTTTGATTTTGACTGCGACATGGAAAATGAATATTTATATGAAAGCAAATTTCACAATATTTACGTTAAAGCCGACAAAGGCGGAAGCATATTTGAGTTTGACATTTTAAAAATAAACCACAATCTTCTTGACGTTCTGACGAGAAGATACGAGTTTTATCATGAGAAATTAAGAGATAATACGGCTCGCGCGGTGATAGCAAACAATAATGAACAGGAAGTTCGGACTATCCATAATGATGAGGTAAAAGTTAAAGAATCCGGTCTTGATAAATATCTTTCCTATGACAGGCACAGAAGGGCTTCATTGGTTGATCATTTTATTGCGCAAGATACAAAGTATGACGATTTTATTTTCGCAAGGTTTAGTGAACTCGGGGATTTTGTTTCGGCTAAATACGAAGCGGATGTTTCGGATTCAAAACTTTTGCTTGAAAGAAACGGAAAAGTGGAAGGCAATGACGTGAAATTAAGCAAGATTATAACGCCTTCGGCCGCGGGCTATACGGTAAGCTACGAAATTAAAAACAATTCCGGCAAAGAACTGGATTTATGTTTTGTTCCGGAGCAGGTTTTTGCGTTTTCTTCAAAAACGGGAGATGATTTTGCCGATCTAAAAGAAATGGATTTATGGAAAAGATACGATGATTTTTTCAAAATTGAAGTTGTAATTAAATTGTCGGAAAAATGCGACATGTGGATTTATCCCATAGAAACCGTTTCAAATTCGGAAAACGGTTATGAAAAAACTTATCAGGGAACATGCGCGGCCGCTCTTGTAAGAAAAATTTTAAAACCCGAGCAGTCTTTTAAATTTGTAATGGAAACGGTCGTTAGATGCGTAGATGCGTAGATGCAGAGAGAAGCTCTGTTTGTTGTTTCTTTGTTTTTTGTCGTTGCTTTGCATCCCAGCATCTCTGCGTCTCTGCATCGCAGTTTATTAAATTATGATTATAGAAAGTACGATAATTATGGCGTTAATCGCCGCTTTGTGCAGCACGGATATTACGGCGTTTGGACAGTTTATGATATGCCGTCCTATTTTTTGCGCGCCTTTATTCGGCTATTTGATGGGAGATATAAGCGTTGGTCTTTGGATCGGGATGATAGTGGAAATGGTATGGATAAACGCGATCCCGATGGGCGCGGCCGTTCCTATCGATATTGCCGCTATAAGCATAAATGCGACTTTTTGGTCTTGTAAGTATTATCTTGGAATTCAGGAAGCTGCGATCTGCGCTTTAATATTTTCAGTGCCTTTTGCTTATTTTTATAAGGAAATAGACATAGGCGGACGCAACGGAAATATAGCTATTATGCGCTGGGTAGAGAGGGGCATCCATGAAGGAAAAACAAAGAGAATCAATATCGGAATATTTTTTAGTTTACTTTTATTTATATTGAGGGCTTTTATTTTTTACCTTATAGTAATGTTTTTAGGAGGGGTTATATTCCAGTTGATATACCTTCAGATCCCTATGTTTGTTATAGCCGGATTTAAAAAAGCCTGGTATTTGCTTCCCGTACTCGGTTTCGGAGCCGTTTTATATAATTTTAAAAATATCAAGATCCCGTTTATTAAGGACAGGTAAACGGCAAGACCGAAACCCAATTTTGTCATACCCGTGAAAACGGGTATCCATGCTGCTTTTAAATATGTCCGACGATAACGACAAAAACGGATTCCCGTTTTCACGGGAATGACACCACTTTAGATAGGTTTTTAGAGAGACCCAATTACGAATAAACGGCAAAAAAGGTAAAGTATGTTTAAAATATACGGTAAAATGTTTCTGAGATCTTTTCTTATACAGGCCTTGTGGAATTTTGAAAGGCTGCAAAATATAGGTTTTTTGTATGTCATGCAGCCTTTTTTAGATAAAATCTATCCAAATATTGACAAAAAAAAAGACGCAATGATAAGGCATACGGGGTTTTTTAATACTCACCCTTATATGGCAAACATAATAATTGCCGTGACCGCGAATACCGAGAAAGAACTCGCGGAAAGCAGAGCGTCGGCAAAAAAGGCAGCGGATATTAATTCCATTAAGAGCGCCATGGCCGGGCCTCTTGCGGCTATAGGCGATTCTTTTTTTTGGGGAACGCTCAGGCCCGTTACGGCATTTTTAAGCATATTTCTTGTGATACTTTTTACGAGAGTTTTGGACCCCGCGTACAGTTGGATAGTTCCTTTGGTTTTTTTATTTTCTTATAACTGCGTTCACATAACTATTAGGTATTGGCTGTTTTTTATAAGTTTAAAGCTTGATAAAGAAATGATTGCCGTGATTTCCAAGCTTGAGTTTAAATTTTTGGGCGATATCGTAAGATATGTCGGGGTTTTGATAGTAATCGCCTCTTTGTTTTTTTATTTTAAAGTTTTCGGATTTGATCCTATAAACAATAATTTTTTTGCTTCCGATATCCCTGATGCTTTTGCGTTTGGCGTGGTTCTTGTTTTGTCGGCGATTTTTTGCCGTTTTGGCGCTGCGTTTATGTTTTACTGCGTAGTTTTGCTGTGTATTTTAATGTCATATTTAGGAATATAACAATGAAAGAAAGAGTTATTAAAGTTACAAATAAAATGGGTCTGCACGCCAGACCTGCCGCGATGCTTGTTCAAACCTCTTCAAAGTTTAAGTCAAACGTTAAAATTTTTAAAGACGATTATGAGGTTGACGCTAAAAGCATTATGGGCGTAATGACTCTTGCCGCGGCAGTCGGCAGCGAACTTAAATTTATTGCCGACGGTTCTGATGAAAATGAAGTTTTGGATGCGATAGAATCGCTGTTTAATTCAGGATTTTCGGAATAGGAGCAAAAAACTATGCCGTTGACAAAGAAAAATATTATTTTAAAAGGCGTTGCGGCTTCTCCCGGGATAGCCATCGGAAAAGTGTTCATGCTTGAGGATGACGACTATTCTCTCATCCAGAAAGAAATACCGAAAAATGCCAGAGCGGCCGAACTGAAACGCCTGAATGACGCTATTGAAAAGACGAGAGCCGAGCTGAAAACGACATATAACAAGATAAATAATGTGCTTGGCGAAAATTACGCTAAAATAGCCGATGTTCATATGATGATACTTGACGATCCTATAATGAACAAAGATGTCGTCAAGATGCTTGAAGACGGAGTAAACGCCGAATATGCGGTTTTTAAAGTTCTGGACAGGATCATACGCTCTTTTGACGCCATAGAAGACGAGTATTTCAGGGAAAGAAAGCAGGATATACAGGATGTGGCAAAAAAGATACTCGGAAATCTTCTGGGTAAAACAAAGAGGACGCTTTCGGAACTCGGCGAAGAATCTATTGTCGTTTCACACGATCTTACACCTGCGGATACGGTCGCGATAAGGGAAAAATTCGTTAAAGCTTTTGCGACCGATATAGGCGGAAAAACATCGCATACCGCGATCGTCGCGCAAAGCCTTGAAATTCCGGCAGTTGTCGGCTTAAGAAATATTTCGGCGAATTCCCAGTCCGGAGAATCAATAATAATTGACGGAAACCAGGGATTGGTAATACTTAACCCTACCGACGAAACTATTACAAATTACAAGAGAGAGCTGGATATTCAGGCGGCAAAAAGAAAAGAACTTGATAAATTAAGAGATTTGCCCGCGGAAACTGTCGATAAACATACGGTACAGCTTTTAGCAAACATAGATAACCCTGACGAAGTAAAATCCGTGATGAATAACGGCGCAAGCGGCATAGGCCTTTATAGAAGCGAGTTTATGTTTTTTAACCGCGATACAATGCCGTCTGAAGAGGATCATTACCAAAACTATGTTAAAGCCGCGAAGATGATGATGCCTTACAGCGTTATAATCAGGACTATAGATTTAGGCGGCGACAAACTTACGAATCTCGGATTTTTAAGCATGGAAAAAGAGATGAATCCTTTTATGGGACTGCGCGCCATAAGGCTGTGTTTGAGATATCCGGAAATATTTATCGACCAGCTTAGAGGCGTACTCAGAGCTTCCGCCGAAGGTAAAATAAGACTTATGTATCCTATGATTTCGGGTCTGGAAGAGCTCAGGGAAGCTAATAAAATACTTGAAAAGGTTAAGAAAAGCATGCGGTCCGAAAATATAAAATTTGACGAAGATATGGAAGTCGGCGCTATGGTTGAAGTGCCTTCAGCCTCCGTGATTGCCGATGTTTTGGCAAAGGAAGTTGATTTTATTTCCATCGGCACAAACGATCTTATACAGTATACTTTGGCGGTTGACCGAGTGAATGAAAATGTAGCTCATTTGTATGAGCCTTCTCATCCGGCGATTTTAAGGCTTATAAAAAAGATAATCGACGCGGGGCATGACGCGGGAATAGAAGTAGGAATGTGCGGAGAAATGGCGGGTGATCCGTATTATACGACGCTTCTTTTGGGTATGGGGCTTGACGAGTTCAGCGTATCTCCCGTGCAGCTTCCTAAAATTAAGAAAGTTATAAGGAGCGTGTCTTTTGAAGAAGCTAAAAAAGCGGCTTCCGAAATATTAAAATGCGGCGATAGAGAGTCGATAGCCAGAATAATGAAGAAATTAAAGTTTAAAGAAAGATATTAACGGCAGAGAATAGAGAAAAGATAATAGATAAAGGAACCTCTAAAATCTCTGAAAAGCAAAGATGTCTGCAGGCGGCAACAATGAGATGTTCCATAAAGGATATAAAAAGCAATGTCAAATATCAGAAATTTTTGTATTATCGCGCACATCGACCACGGGAAGAGTACATTGGCGGACAGGCTTTTGGAATATACCGGGACAATTTCCAAAAGAGAGATGAAAGAGCAGATCCTCGACGGAATGGAGCTTGAAAGGGAAAGAGGTATAACGATTAAAGCCAAAGCCGTAAGAATGAATTATACGGATAAAAACGGCAAGCATTATATTTTAAATCTGATCGACACGCCGGGCCACGTTGATTTTACTTATGAAGTATCGAGAGCTTTGGCTGCGTGCGAAGGAGCTCTTTTGGTTATTGACGCTGCGCAGGGCGTTGAAGCGCAGACGCTTGCAAATACTATGCTTGCTAAAAATGCCGACCTTAAAATTATTCCGGTCATTAATAAGATAGATTTGCCTACGGCGGACGTTGACAGCGCGTATGAACAGATGAAAGAAGGTCTTGACGTAGATGCCGAGCCTATTCTTGCAAGCGCAAAAGAGGGTATCGGCATAGGCGAAATAATTGATTCCGTTATTTCTAATATTCCTCCGGCGAAAGTTATTTTAGACGAACCTCTTTCCGCGATCATATTCGATTCTTTTTATGATTCGTACAGAGGAGTCATAGTTATAATAAGAGTTTTTGACGGAACTATACGCAAAGGAATGAAAATACATTTTATGGCTTCCGATGTTGAATACGACGTGCTTGAAGTTGGATATATGAGAATAAAACCGGTTGAGGCAGGGAGTTTGTCGTCGGGAGAAGTCGGATATGTCGTTGCCGGTATAAAAGATATTCACGATATAAAAATAGGGGACACCATAACCGACAGCGCAAATCCGACGCAGCGTCCTCATCCGGGATATAAAGAAATCCATCCTTTTGTTTTTGCGGGATTATATCCTAACAGCACTTCGGATTATGATTCTTTGAAAAGCGCTTTGGAAAAGCTTAGGCTGTCGGATTCTTCGCTTGCGTATTTTCCGGAAACATCGGTAGCTTTGGGTTTTGGTTTCAGATGCGGATTTTTGGGTTCTTTGCATTTGGAGATCGTTAAGGAAAGACTGGAGAGAGAGTTCGGTTTAAGTCTTTTGGTGACCGCGCCGAACGTTGTGTATAAAGTTAAGACTTTGCAAAACCGGTTTTTGACGATAGATAATCCGGCAAAATTTCCAAACAGCTCGGAAATTTCCGAAATCTGGGAACCTTATGTGGAAGCGACCGTAATATGCCCCGTTGACTATTTAGGCGCAATTCTTGATTTATGCCAGAAAAGGCGCGGAAAGCAAATTCACATGAAATATATGAATGTGAAAATAGTGGTATTGAAATATCATCTGCCGCTTGCGGAAATAATAGTCGGGTTTTATGACGCTCTAAAGTCCGTTTCAAAAGGTTATGCGTCTTTTGATTATGAGCATATTGAGCCTCAAACGGGAGATCTTGTCAAACTTGAAATTATGATCAACAGCGAAGTTGTCGACGCTTTTACGGTTATAACGCATAAAGACAAAGCGCAGACTTCCGCTCATTATTTGACGGAAAAGCTGCGCGGAATAATTCCGAGGCATATGTTTGAAATTCCGATACAGGCTAAAGTCAACAATAAAATAATAGCACGAGAAACGATTTCCGCGGTGCGTAAAGACGTTCTTGCCAAATGTTACGGCGGAGACATAACCAGAAAACGCAAGCTTCTTGAAAAGCAGAAAGAAGGAAAGAAAAAAATGAGGCAGTTCGGCAGGGTCGAAATCCCTCCGGAAGCTTTTATAGCGGTGCTGAAGATAGACGAGTAAAAAAGCGGATGCATGGAAGCATCCATGCATCTATATCGGAGATATCATGGAAATTAAATTGTTTATTGCGGGTTGTATTGTTTTTTGCGTGGCGATGTTTATGCAGCTTATAAAAGGTAAATTTACGAGTCCGGTGTCAAAAAGCCTGTTTAAGAATGTTTATTCATGGGTTGATACTATATGGTCTGCCCTTATTATAGCGGCATTTTTGATGTTTTTCTTTATTCAGGCGTTTAAAATTCCTTCCGGCAGTATGAGAATGACATTTTTAGAAGGCGATCATCTTTTCGTAAATAAGTTTATTTACGGATTTCACGTTCCTTTCAGCGATGGAAAAAGAGTTTTCGCTCTTAAAAATATTTCAAGAGGCGATATTGTAGTTTTCAAATGTCCGCCCGAGGCACTAACCGTTTCGGAACGCGAAGCCGGAATAAAAAAAGATTATATTAAAAGATGCATCGCCGTTTCCGGAGATACGGTTGAAATAAAAGATAAAAAGCTTTTTGTGAACGGAGTGCCTCTTGACGAACATTATGTAAGTTATGCGGATCCGTCGGTTTTCCAGAGCTTTAATTTATTTAACGATGAAGAAGAGTATCAGCAGGCTTGGGAAACCGGAAAATGTACTACTATACCGCCTAACTTCATCAGGGATAATTTCGGGCCGGTAACGGTTCCTTCGGGTTATTATATGATGCTTGGAGATAATAGGGATTATTCTTTCGATTCCCGCTTTTGGGGACCGTTGCCTGACAAATACGTTAAGGGCAAAGCTCTTGTTATTTACTGGCCGTTGAACCGGATCAGGATAATATAAAGACAGAAGATGAGAAGATGGGATGTTGGGAAGGTGGGGAAAAAAGACAGAAGATGAGAAGATGGGATGTTGGGAAGATGGGAAAAGACGAAAAAGGCAGAGGATGAGAAGGTGGGATGTTGGGAAGATGGGAAAAGACAAGGACAACGACAAAGAAAAAACGACCACAGCTCCTCTGAGCATCTCAGCTTCCCACCCTCTCATCTTCTAAAAAGGAGGTTTTATGAGTTGGGTATTATGGATTATCGCGGCAGTGGCGCTTGGGATTATTGAAATTACGACGATATCGGTATTCTTTTTTATATGTCTTGCCGCGGGCGCGGTTTTGGCGGG
>JGI24702J35022_10002956_pt1 | contig 10285 bp, 2 predicted proteins | sample TergutTh196P4_FD_35022 | JGI IMG/M metagenome (IMG submission 35022)
ATCAGTGTAAATCCGTGGAAAATCTGTGCTAATCCGTGGGCTTTTCTTTAATTTCATAAAAGTTACCTTGTAGATGGTTCGCAGCGGCGCGGCGCGGGGGCTTGTCTATTGTTATTAAGTATATTCCTATGGTGCCTGACACTTTTCCCAACTACCATTCCCGCGGGACAAAGCCTTCGGGGACTTCTATCTTCATTATGCCGCTGGATTTTTCTAAATAGTAGAAACCTGCTTCTATGGCGGCATTTTTAACTTCCTGCGGGGTTATTGCACCCACTATAACACCATATATCTTTAGTCTGTCCCGCAACTTATTCCTTAAGGTTTCCTGTAATATCCCCATCTGGTCTTGTAAATATTCCACGTGATGTAATTCAGGAAAGGTCTCTACCATCACTGCAAAAAAACAATCATCACAATCCATAGTCATAGGTATTTCAGCCTTGATTTTCATTTTCTCATCATAAATACTCATCCCATGTAAACAAACAGCTGAAATTTTATGACCAAGCTTGCTAAATATATCTACAACATCCTTATAAACAAAATACGGATCAATATATTCTTTACAGTAATCCGAACCATAGACCTTTTTACCAGATTCATACAGTTGTTCCATTGAACCATCATGTGTATCGTCAGTTAGATCATTACTGCTGCCAGATATTTTTGCCGAATTTATTGCATCATACATATTTATTGCCCCCTCAATTACCGTAGGCGGCGGCCTGTCAATTACATCTACCATAATACTCTCCTACTGCCACATTATTGTAGCATACTTATATTAATCTATACACTATATATATGGCGAAAAAATTTATTTTGCATTATTGTTTTAGGCATTTACTGGAAATTTTTCACACAGAGGCACAGAGATCACAAAGGACGCAAAGTTTTACTCGCATAACTTTGCTGGTTTTAAGCCTGCCGCATGTGTATACATAAGAAATAATCCACGGATTTTCACAGATTGCGTACCTATGGTACGTCACGGATTAGACTCTAAGTATATTCCTATGGTGCCGGGCACCTATGGTGCCTGGCACTTTTTCCAACTACCATTCCCGCGGGACAAAGCCTTCGGGCAAATCCATCTGCATCGTGTCGCCAGACTGTTCCAGCACAAAAAAACCAGCCTGTAAAGCCGCTTCCTTTGCGCCATGTTCAAACATCGCCCCGGCTATTGCGCCTAACAGTTTCCGCTGTTCCATCGGCCAGTATTTCCGTAAAATGGCCAGCCGCTGAATGTGATAGTTTATGTCATTGTTTTCTTTATTCGCCTGTACCCTTGCTTTTACTTCCACTGCTATGATGCATTCGCCGTTTATAAGCAGTATGTCTATTTCGGTTTTTATTTTCCCTTGTTCTTTTATAATAAAACGCTTGGGTATTTCGATATTAAAATGATACCCCAATTCATTGAACCGCATGGCAATACCCGGAGCTACCAAATGTTCCGCCAGTTCCCCGAAACTGTTATGCAGCCCGCCTATTTGTTCCCCGTTGCTTTTTACAAGACGCTCTGTTTCTTTCATCCGCCGGTCAAATTCCTCTCTGCTTTTCTGCATTGCCTCAGCATTTTCTTTTACAATCCGGTTAGTTTCCTGCATCATTTTTTCATGTTCCTCTCTTCTTTCCTTCATTTCTCGGTCAAACTTTGCGCTGCTTTCCTGCATCTCTCGGTCAAACCTTGCGTTGCTTTCCTGCATTTGCTTGCGATCTTCCATCAGTGCTGCCCAAACCTGTTCAAATGTAATTCCCCGTGGGTAATCGATGGTTGTGGTTTCCATAACAAACTCCTAATATAATATTACTAGATAAAAAAATATCTGTATACTATATATATGGCGAAAAAATCTATTTTGCATTATTGTTTTAGACTTTTACTGGAAATTTTTCACACAGAGGCACAGAGATCACAAAGGCGCAAAGTTTTACTTCGCAAAATCCCGGTGATTTTAAGCAAATAAAGGGAAGGCATTTTCTGCCTTCCCTTTGATTCAAGTTAGCGCATGGCTTCGATTTTATTCTACTACCATAAATTCTTCTTCAATATAGCGCCTTCGTACCATCTGTCTGTCATGTAGCCAACTAGTATAGTCCTATTTATACTAGTAGCGTTGTTAGCCGCTGTAGTTGGATAATTTCGTAAGGTACTAGTGCCGCCTGGCGGTTCCCAGCTAGCACTTGAGGTTGGCACACCATTACAGACAAATTCATCAGTAAGGGGAAGAGCTGTATCGCTCACCGGAACAGTCATTACTTCCCATGCACCGGTAAAGCTGTCATCTAGGTTAGCCCCGCTAGGCGGAATACCGGGAGTAGTAAAATCACTGCGCCATGCTACACGGATAGAGTTCCTGGTTTCGGCAAAGGATGCATGTGCATAAGAAATATACGGCACATAATTAGATCCTTCCAGTCTAACGTTGATCATGATTTTTGTTCCTGCCGAAAGATAGGTGTCTACTTTTACCGGCGTTATATTAGTTGCAATATTTGTTACAGTATCTTTTGTTATGCTTGGCCTGATCGCCGCATCGGTGCCTGTGCCGGATGCAGGAATAAGAGCGTAATACAATCCGCCGTTGCTTACATCATAATAAGCAAGATGCACATTATTGTTTCCATCCACAGCCATGTCAACATGGGAACCTTTGAAAGTATCAATAATAGCTGCATTAGTTTGCCATTGATCTTGTGAAGTAGCAACCCTTGCATTGGTGTTATTGTAAGCACTGCCTGTTGGCGTACCATTGCCATAAGAGAATAACAAATTTTGATTCAAACGGTCATACCATGCAATAACCGGCAAACCGTTTTTAAGGAACCCTACCGCCGTGTAAATACTCCCGCTATGCGGCCTTGTTGAAGTCGTAGTATCACTTGCGACTGTTGTTGCGTTTGCATTGGAAAAAGCCCCTGTATTGGTAGTACCGGCTGCACCGTTATTGGCATCACCCATATTACCATATATTATCTTTACTTCATTGCTGTCAGCATCAAAATAGCTCATTAAAACCCTGTCGGAATTAGCATTGGTTCTATCAGTAGTACCGTTTGTAGGTAGAACGGCGATACGCGGTATTCTAAAACGGTTACTGTTGTTACCTATGGGACTGGCAATTTCGATCATGGTTTGCGCACTGGCACCGCCTACCGCACTCCTGCCAAATATGAAAGGAGCAGTACCGGCGGTAATATTTGAACCCGCTGTGTACCAAGAGTTGTTAGTAACGCCGGTTGCGATAGTGGTATTTGTATATCTGTTTGTACCCGCAGTCGCATTAGCATTATAATAATTTCCATTCCTGTTTATCCTAACCCTTCCAGTACCAGATCCGGTATACCAACCATAACTGAGCAAGCGGTAAGCATTGTTATCCATTCGGAAAAAAGGATTGTAAACATCTGATACAGCCGTATTATCAAGATATCCTCTGTTCCATACATACATGCTGCGGCTGTCATCTAAAATATTGTTATTCAGCCCATTGGGTTCCTGATTGTACTCTGCATCCTTACTGGTGCGGTTATTTAGAGAACCAAAGCTGTTTACCGATACTGTCAACTCGCCGGAGACTATGGTGTTTGCATTGCCTGCCGTGCCGTCATTGTCAACACGGGCGCTGATATGCGTTCTGGCAGCTCCTCCGGTTGGTATTGCAACGCCGTTCAAAGGAGCTGAGCCTACTGTAACGCCGGTGGCAGCGCCGTTAAGGTTAAAGCCCTTAATCTCGATGGTTTCATCTTCACCGACCGGGTACCAGCCCTGGGCTGAACGGTTAAAGGCCGATGGCCGTGCTGAATAGGCGCCGGTGAGCCTGGTTACTACTTCCGAAATGTAGGGCACTACGTCAAAGCGGTACTGGGGGGTTCTTGCCGCATCGGCGGTCTGGGTAAAAGTTCCCGGTATGGCCGATTGATTTGCTGTACCCGGCTTATTATCCCGTGCAACAACGGTGATGATGCTGTCCGCCAGGGCTACATTGTTAATAAAGCCCGAGTCAAAATGCAGGGCCCATTCAATGGCGTGCCCGTTTTCGTCATGGGTGTCTTTTTCAATTTCAAATTTCCAGCCGCTGCCGAAACGGTCAACGGGAATCAGCTCGCCTGTTAAGGTGTTAAAACTGGCCGCCTGGTAGTACACAGGCGTGCCGATAGTTGTTTCACTTGTTGCGCCGCCATCGCTAAAGTTTAACGCGCCTTGCGCATTGTTGGTGATTCTAAAGTAAATGTTCCCTATGGTGTTGTTGTCAAAAGACGTGCCGCGGAAACTTACCTGGCCTGAAACCTTGGGATCAAGGTCGTTCACGCCGGTTCCGGCTGAACTGAATCCTGTGCCCTGCAGCAAATCGGCTTCCAGTTCAATGTGGCCGTTGGCGCTGCTGTTGCCGTATACGGAATTGTCAGTTGCGCTGTTCCAGTAGAAAGGCCTGATGGAAATAAATGGTACTTGCGTATCATTGTTATCAAAATCCACATTGATTAAGGCAACGTGGGCAAGCTGTTCCGCTTCTGTCCCCGCCGGCACTGTGGAGTCGTACACCTTGATAATATAGCGCTTGTCATGCAGCAGGATCATGTTGCCGTCCGCGTCATATTCTTTAAGTCCTGCAGAAGCAAGCCCAAGAGCAGTATCCGGCATACTGGTAAAATTGCTAAAGACTATGTTGCCGGTAACATCGGGGCTTGTTTCAATTTCGCTGTTTCCAACCGGGAAGTCCCCGCGCTTTTCCGTCTCGGTACCGGTTACATAGGTGTAAGACCAGGCCCATCCGGTGGTGTCATCGCCATGATCATTTTTAGCGCGGGCAGGACCGGATGCCACAAAGGTGGTACCCTCGTTGTTATGCGGGGCGCCGTATTTTTCCCANTCGGTATTGCCGCCTCCTGATTCCGGCACTAGGCTGTCGGTTTCAGATATGGTGTACACATTTCCCCTGACCATGTCGATTGATTTAACCCTGACCGGATTGCGGGTAACATAAGAAACAGCGTATCTCTTTAGGCCATTGCCGTAGAGCGATTCAAGGCTCATGCCGAAACCGCTGTTCCGCACCCTTAAGCCGGTGGTATGTTCCAGATTGCCCGCTTCAGTGCTGCCAACGGTAATGGGAGCCATGTAGTCAGTTGGGCTGGCATTGCCTACCCAATTGGCGCCTTCGTTTTTAATGTCCGTTCGCAGGTTAATGCGCCTGATAAGCGGTTTGTGATTCCCAATGTAGATGTCATCTTTATAGTGAGTGGAATTCCCTGCCTGATCCATAACAATGTAGTGGACAGTGAGGGGGCCGTCGCTGAATACATTCGTGTCCAGCCTGCCCTGCCATGTTTTCTCTACCTGCCCTTCCCACATTTCCGCAAAAGTGCCGTCTTCGTCGGTGTCAACAGAGACTCCCAGTTCCTGCCTGTCTATGACCATGGCGTGGGGCGATTCCCACACATCGCCGATATTGCCGCCCTTGGGCCTAAGCATAAGCAGCGGGAAATTGGCAAAATTTGGCACATTCGGCGCATAACCGGTGTAAGGCGTTCCGCCCGCATTTATGTCCCTTACATTCGGCATAACGGTCATTGCTGGAACATTTGGCCAGTAGCCTGTATCTGTTTGATCGGGACTTCTGCCCCGTGCGTTAAAGAATGTCCCGTCGCGTTCAAAGTACACCAGCACCCGTTCCAGGCCCTGAATGGCCCCTGACTGGCTGTCAAAATCACTGGCTTTTCCTGAAACATAGAACTGGTCTGTAGCGGCATTGTACTGTGTGGTAATTTCAGTGCCTGGGTAAAAGTTATCCACGCCGAGGCTGTAATTTCCGTTAGTGTTATTTTGAGGCGACTGATTGTCATAAACCTTGATTTCTATATATAAGATTCCGGTCTTGCCGTAAGCAAAAGAAGCTGTGGAATCAATGTCAAAACTAAGCTCATAGGATTTGTAATAACCTAAAGTGTCAGAAGGTTCTATCGGGGTAAGAGTCCAGCCCGGTTCAAGGTTTGCGCTAATCATTGCCCCGTCTTTCACAAGTTCTTTAAGGGTGGTGCCGGTGATCCGCGCACTAAGGGATGAAATATCGGCATCATCGGTAATTGTGGTGCTAAAGGTAAATGCGCCCGATACCCGCATGCCGTCGCTGTAATTCCTGTCCGTTACGCCTGTTTTTGAAATGACAGGATTATCTATGACAGGAACGCCGCTGTCAAATTTAATTATGCGTTCCACAATGTTTCCGGTTAAATCCGGCAATGTATAGGTAGGCACGTCTTTGGAATCAAGCGAGCGCACTTCAATTTTTACCGGCCGCGGCTCATCGCCTGTCGGAGTAAGTATGCCGTCCCCGTTTACATTGTAATACCACGCAACCACCACATCGTTGTTACCTTGTATTTTAGCTTTTATCCAGCCCTGATCTAGAGGATCAACATTGCCAGGAGGCACACCGGGTTTAAAATCATTGGGATAGGCCCAATCGTCTCCTGCATTTTTATAATAAATCGAACCGGTACCGGGGAATCCAGGAGCATCGCCGGGCATTGCTTCGGGCGTTATGCGAATTTCAACGCTGTGCACCCAGTTATTGTCATTGGCTGTTCCGGAGATTCGTACCTCCCCGCCAACCAACGTATTCTCTTCAGGGGTGTTAATCAATACCTGTGGAATATCCATGTCGGGGTCTACATAAATTTTATACTGAACAACACGCGTGTTCCCGGCACGGTCTACCACTTTAACGTATAAAGGCAGGTAGAAGCGGCTTTGGCCGGTTGGAATAAAAGCCGGCAGGCCTGTTCCGCCTTTTTCATACATTGCATCGTTAAACTGGTAGCTGTTCAGGTTTTCCTGATAATTCCAGTAATATAAACCGCCGCTCCAGCCGGAAACGGGAGTTTCGGTGTGCAATAAAGTGTCCGTCCATGCAGCGCCGNTGTATATCGCTTCNCGCGCTGCATCGTTTGCCGCAATGTCATCATTCAATTTGCCCAGGTGATAGTAAANCCTTTCAACGCCGTTTTTATCGTCGGTTGTCCCGCCGATTTTTGCGCTGCCCGTTACCCATATCCCGGACCAGTAAATGTCAAACTCTCCTTCATTCAAATTTCCGTTTCGCTGAAGGATCCCTGTGCTGGGGCTAATAAAACTGACAGTGGGCACTTCATTGTCATAGGTAAAGTTTCTGACATCCATTGCAGACTGATCCGAAGCGCCGGTAACGGTAATAATTATAGAATTTGATGCTTGATTAAAAGTGGTTGAGGGCACTGTAATGCTGTAATCAAAAGTCTTTGTGCTGGGTATCAGCGAATAATCAATATTTGAGGAAGAAATCGGGCTTCCGTTCAGGCTGACATTGAATTCTTTTATCGCTGTAGTATCGGTAACCTGGCCTTTTAAGATAAAGCCGTCGTTAATAAAAGCCGGCACATCGGCCAGTGAGTTTCCTTTAATAATAACTTCATCAATGGAGAGGACAGGAATGCTCCTGGCTATCATAAAGGCCAGGTTTGTCTCATAACCGTCACCGCCGTCACCGGCAGGGACGGTATCGGTACTGTTATACCCGTTGCCCAGGCCGTCTTTTACCCTAAGGCTTAGGCGGTATATGCCGTCATCGAAACCTGTCAGCGGAATTTCCCAGTTTGCATATTTGCTTTCGGTAATGTTGCCGTTGGGAATGGTTACAAAGGTCCAACTGTCATTGACAGCTCCGTCTATTTTATACCAGTAGCCGTTGTTTACAAAAGTAGGATCGGTGCTGGGGGTAAAAATCCGGTAATAAATGTCGGAAAAATTGCCTTTAAGCGAAGCGCCAGAATCCTTAAAACTGGCGTCAATAATCTGGTCATATTTTGCCTGCAAGCTTGGTATGGAAGATACGGTACCATCATTAATGTCTGCAAGTTCCGCGTCGCTTAAATAAATTTTACTGCCGTTATAAGCAATCGTTGGACCGGATCTGTCCAGGGTAAAACTTTCCACTTTCTGTGCCATGCCATTACCGTTTGTCGCGGTTATTGTTATGGAATAGAAGGCTTCCCCTTCCGGTAAGTTGTTCATGGTAATTTCAAAATCATGGGTGTTCCCGATTGAGGTAACGGTTATAGCACTGGTGTTTATACCGTTAAGCACGGCATAATCAACGCCGTTCAAGTTAACTGAGAAGGACGGCATAGTGGCGACATTGGTAACCTGCCCTTTTATAATAAAGTCGCTGCTTTGGTATTTTGGCCAATTATTAGGATCAGGCTCTGTGATAGTCAACACAGGGATTGCGCTTTCAAACAAAAAGGCTAAATTTGTTTCAAACCCAAGTCCGCTGTCTCCTTCGGTTTCGGCAGTGTCTGTTTCTTGAGTAGTGCCTATATCTATTATTTCATGGCCGTTGCCCAGTGAATCTTTTACCCGCAGGCTTAGGCGGTGCCAGCCATCATTTATGCCTTCAGCCTCCAGGGAAATTTGCCAGGCAACTGTCTTGCTGGCTGAAGTCGTGTCTATGATCCCTTCTTTCCACAGCCCGTCATCCAGTTTATACCAGTACCGGTCATTGGAAGCAGAAAAGACAGGGGAATAAGAATCGGTAAAGTTCCCTATTAATTTACCTTTTGGGTCATTAATGGTATTGGCAGTTCCAACCAAATTAACCTTGTCCTGTAATCCGGGAATTAATGATATAGTGCCGGCAGCAATAGCATCCATTTCCGTATCAGTCAGGTACACTTTTGCCCCAGGTGTAATAACGCTGATATCCGGTCCGGTGGAATCTTTGAAGAAATTTATGGTTTGCACGGTTTTTTGAGTGGCAATATCTTCAAATGTTACTGTAAAGCTTAACGAACCGTCATTCACCGCCGGGTCTTCAAAAAATGCCTGAACAGGAATCCGCCAGCGAATTTCTCCGTTCCAGTCAGTGTTAACTGTTTTCCAAACGGCAAAACCATCGCCGTTTACCGGAGCTTCACCGGCATAATAGGGAATGTCCTGTGCCGTTATGGCCTGAAGATAATCATCTATATTAAAGATTTGAAGATAGTTTACAGTGCCTCCTGAAACCAGTGCCGTAATGCTTATCAAATTATGTTCGATCAAGTCGCCGTAAAAATATTGTTCATTGGAATAATATACATCTTTTTCTGGAACAATAAAAGGATTATCGCTATTACGGACAATGGGAGTAATCCCGTCCGCAGCAAATTCAGAGGGGACAATTACAGGCGGACCGTAGTCCGCCATGAGTAAAATTTTTGACCAACCGTAATTTCCGGCCCTGTCCACTGCAACAATATACATCCAGAGATTATAATGAGGCCTGTCGTCATATTCATGGGTCTTAATGGTAAGGCGATAACCGCCGCCGTCATCCGCTGTTTCAATGAAGGGTTCATGATTATTCCCGCCAAAAAGAACAGCGTCATTCCGCTGATACAGAAATTCTCCAAAAGTTTTATTTTCGTTTCCGGAATTTGCCTGCCATGCGTTAAATTCGCTTACATCTAAATCGTCATCTTTAATAAAAATATATTTAAATTTTGGGATAAAGGTATCTTCTTCAGTAGCGATTCCCTGAAGATCGGTGGCAATTACGCTGATATTGATTTCTTTGTTTACCGCCCAGTACCGATACCCGCCATTGTTCAGATCCCCGCTTGTACCCGAAGTAACAGAGGGCATTACGCTGGAAACATTCGTTTCGGGGGGAACGGTGTCAATGTAGATGGTTCTGTCCGCCCAGGATGGAGTCTCATTAAGATCAGCATCAACAGCAAAGGCATTAACCAGGAATTGATAACTATTATTGTTAAATACCATGGTGTGAACAGGGCTGGCAGGCGGGCTAATCGGGCTAAGCTGGGCTTCCGCATTTTCCGATTCCCAGTAATAGGGTACGCCAATTTCCACCTTAAAAATTCCAGTTAATACACTTGATGAGGAAGTGCCGGAAATGTTTTTTAAGAGCCATTCTTTTCCGCCGCTTGAAACATTAAAATCCATTCTATTTATATACGATCCATCAACACCCGTTGTAGCTTCGGCTTCAATTTCAAAACTGGCATTTTGGAATAATTCTGATGAATCCGGGCGTATAATAGTTACACCCGGCGGCTTCCCCAAAGTTCCAGCGTCGATAATGTCAAAACGCATAAACTCAGGGGCATTGGAAAAGGCATCACGCGGCCATTCCATTGGAATACCGTTTTTATCTTTTACTTTAAGTTTAATATGGTAAGCTCCCTCTTTGCTGATAGGGAGATCATTTCCTTTTGCCATATAGGTTCCGTCAGGATA
>JGI24702J35022_10002957_pt1 | contig 10278 bp, 10 predicted proteins | sample TergutTh196P4_FD_35022 | JGI IMG/M metagenome (IMG submission 35022)
GAGCCTCGGCACTAAGCCCTGCGTCAAGGCAGGCAGTGCCTTTCGTGAGGGACAGGCGGGGGGCAGTTCGGCGTATGAATCCCGGCGGCAGGAAAAGAGCCAGGGCGTCAAAGAGGGGGGCTAGATAATATTCGGCGAGCCAGCGCGCTAAGGATAGCTGAGAGGCAGACAACACCGGTTCCGCTTGGATAGGCCCCGCAAGCGGACGCACCGCATCTACTGCGGCAAGCTCGGTCAGTTCAACGATGATGCCTTGGGCAATGCGGGCTCCGAAAGGTACCCAGACCCCCATACCGGGCACCGCATCCAATCCGGAAGGAATACAATAGGTAAAGAGTTGCCGTCGCCCCGCCGGCACATTGACACAGACCTCGGCAAAGGACACGCCCAACCCTCCTCAGTTTAAAACCAAACTTTGGGGGAATACTACCCCATCACCACGAAAAGTGGCAAGGCAACGTAACCCCATCCTTATCAGCCGAGTCTTGTCCTTATAAAACAAGAGGGCAGCTTGGGCTGCCCTCTTGTGCATTTCAGCGGAACTCTAAGCTACCGAGGTTTCCGGAACAATCTCAGTTACGCCGTCGACAGGGGCCTCCTCAGGCGCCGCCTCCTCGACAGACACCCCGGCAGCCTCAATCATGGCCAACTTTTCCTTGGAGAGCCTCTTCTCTTTGATACGAGCCGCCTTGCCGCTCAAGTTGCGCAGGTAAAACAAGCGGGCGCGACGCACCCGGCCGTGACGCACCACCTCGACCTTGGCAATCATCGGTGAGGCCAGCGGAAAAGTGCGCTCGACCCCCACTCCATATGCAACGCGGCGCACAGTGAAGTTGCCATCGGCATCCCCTGCCCTGACCTTGAGCACCACGCCCTGGAAGAGCTGAGTGCGCTCTTTGTCGCCCTCAATAATGCGGGAAGTCACTTTCACCGTGTCGCCGGGTGCCAAACGAGGGATGGCCGCCCTTTTAAGACTTAGGGTGCGAGGCTTGGCCCCTTTGTTCTCGGAAATTTTCGCTTTTTCGGCGGTCTTGGCCATATTAAATAATCCTAACTACTTAAATTCTCGTATAAGTAAAGCAGATACCATGCTTTTTGGCAAATTGGCAGGGAGGAAAGCTACAGGCTCACAAACAGGTTTATAATAGCTTGCCTANCGAGAAGCCTTAAGCTACCTCGCCGGATACGCCTGGATGATCTGCCCAGTGNTAGATTTCAGGATGACAACCACCCCATAGTAGTTATTGTAAGCCAAGCTGCTNTGGAGTCGGATGNTTACCGACTCGCCGGCACCGAGGCTGGCGATAGGGATTGTAGGCGTAATGCCCCTGACCATATTATGCTTGATTCCGTCCGCATCGACTACGCTCTCGTAGGCTACCGCATAGAGCGAGGCGTTCATCAGAGAGATAGCCGAGAGGTTGGTCAAAACGGCATCGACCGCAATCTCACTTTTTACGTTAGCAACGCTACCCCTCAGCGACATCAGGCTCGGCAGCGAGGATTGTTGAGCCAAGAGATTAGCAATCCGCTCCTTATACTGCGCGTAGGTGCTGTCACTGCCGCCGCTAATCTTGAAACTGCCATTGAATACACCCCAGGGAGTGCCGTTGAGACCATAATTCCCAAATACATTGTTGGCAAAAGTAGCGCCAATATTGTACTCCAGCACGATCAGTTGCGGGCCATACTCCTCGGCCAAGGTAGCAGCCGCTTGCTCCGCAAGCGGGCAGAACTCTCAGCCATCTTTGCCAAACAACTCCAACACCACCGGCGCGGCGATAGTCGCCGAGACGACCGCCGATTTCTCACCCTTGTTATCGGCGTAGTCTATGGCCTCAACATAGTAGTAATACGTAACCGATTGATCCAGCCCCGTATCACGATAATAGGTAACATCCGGTGAGGCTAGCCAGGCATAAGAACCGTTTGCCTGGGTACTTCGATACACGCTATAGCACTTCAAGATCTCCGTCTCACTGGGATTCCAGGCCAAGCTGATCTCGCTTAACCCAACGACCTGAGCGGAAAGCCCTGTAACTGGCCCAGGCGCAACAGGGTCCTCCGTTGGTACGATGTCCGCCGGGGGGTCACTCACCGGTATCGGGCTCGTCGGTAGGGCGGGAGCAGGCACCCCAGTATCAGTCAAGGGAATGTTTGACGGAGTCGGACTCGTCGGGAGAGGCATGAGCCCAGATATCGTCGGGGTATCGGAGGCAGATGCCGCCGCCGTAGGCACCTGCGGAGCATCAATCATGATACCAGCCGTACCAGTCGGTGGGGCTAGCACCGCATTCACTCGAGGAGTGGTTGTGGGAGTGGTCGCCGTACGAGGCATGGATATGGTCGGCATAGCGCCCGGCTGGCAACCAGCTAGAAGCAGGACAGTTACTAAGCCTGTCAGGATAAAATATCGAATGACCGGGCGTCTCAATTAAACCTCTGCCCCTCCTGCGCCGTTGTTGGTCACGTAATTATTATACAACACGGCGTCAAACTCCAAGGCTACACAATTTAGGATTATACAAAAAAGAGCCAAAACTGCCAAACTGCACCAATAGTCACCAGTGTTACCCAGTAGCAACAACACCTGATCTCTGTAACCGAGTGCTCCGTGGTTAGCTTATAGCATTGGCATAGAGCAAGCTCCTAGATTCTCCGAGCAAACCCTAGCTCACAACAAGCAGGGACTGCAGAATCTCCCCCGAGGTTGACGTTAGAAGGACAACCAGGTGCTTATTGGACGCGCCAACAACATCGGAGCTGAGCTTAAAAGTGGCCGTGGCTCGTCCTGCAAGCGTAAACGTCTCCACCGGCGTGATGTCCCTGACCAAATAATGATTATGGTTCGTGCCCAAGTCTTCGTAGACGACGGCATAAAGTCTGGCGTTAGGCAACGACGTGGTGGACAAGTTGGTAAGAGTGACGGAGGCCGTCATGCGGATATCGGTGGTCATGTTCGCCTCCATCATGATCGTNCTGGACGCACCCATGACCTTCTCAATCTCCGAGGTGTATTTTGACTGGGACTGGAGACCAATCAGTTTANTTCTGCCGTTTAGCACCACGCTCGGTGTTCCGGACAGATTGTAGGCTCCAAATCTGTTGCGGGTTTCCGTCGTGCCCTTGGAATCCGTAGTGTGATACTCCAATATGATGAGTTGCGAGCGAGTATGCTTGGCGGCAATTTTCTCAAGCGCATCCAGCGCATTCGGGCAATATTCTCAGCCGTCATAAGTGAAGACCTCTACTACCAATGGTCGCGCCACCGATGCCGGCAGTGTCCACGGCGGGCCCTCTGGCGGGTCAATGGGAACGATTATCGCTGGGGCTCGCGTCGTTGTAGACGGCAGGATCGTCGCTGGAAACTGCTCGCTGGTAGCTATGGGAAGATGAGTAGTGGCACTAGAAGATATCGGTGCGGTGGTGCCGGGGGATAATGGGAGGGTGGTGGCCTCAGTGGGCGGTTGCGGGCCGCTCGTCACAAGAGAACTTGGCGTCTCCACAGTAGTCACAGACTCCATGCTCTGAGTAGGCGTTTCCCAAGTCACGACACTTGTAGCCAGAGAAGTGGTTATCTCTGCCCCCTGGCAACCAGAAACCGCCAGCATGACGACGGCCAGCAATAAAAGTAAAAATCGGCTAAGCGCTCGTTTCACTGTTCCTCCCCACTCCTCCCAAGACTAACTCGCCCCGACACCAAGGGGGTCAGAACAATCATGGGGCATTTTTGTCATTATAAAACAGCCTAGCCAATCAGTCCAGTCTGGGGAGATATTAATCACCGATCTCCTGTCTAAAGCCAAACCAGGGCTACGGCGATAACTGCCCCCCCCCAGTCAGCATCTCGGCCTCAAGGATGCTTATCAAACGCCTGTCACTCGGCGAGAGCGGAGCCCCATTAAGAAGATCCGGGCGGCGCACGAGCGTACGCCTTATGGATTCCTGGTGCCGCCATTTCGCTATCTCTACATGGTGCCCGGAAAGCAACACTTCCGGCACCCTAAGCCCGCGGAATTCCGACGGACGAGTATAGTGCGGGTATTCCAGGAGCCCTGCCGTATGCGATTCCTCGCAGGTGGATTCGATCGAGCCCAATACGCCAGGGATGAGCCGCATCACACTGTCGGCCACCACCAGCGCAGGGAGTTCGCCCCCAGAGAGCACGTAGTCGCCAAGACTTATCTCCTCGGTCGCCAGATGTGTCCTAACCCGTTCGTCCACCCCCTCGTAATGACCGCAGATGAAAAGCAGACGATCGTAGCCCGCGAGGCGACAGGCCGCTGCCTGCGAAAATGGCCGACCCTGGGGGGTCATCAAGACCACAGCGTACCGTTCGGCCTCGTTATGCCCCACAAGAGCTGCCTCCACTGCCTCAAAGATAGGTTCCGGCTTGAGCACCATGCCCGCTCCACCGCCATATGGATAGTCATCGGTGATGTGGTGTTTATCATGGGTATAATCTCGAATATTGTGAACGTCAAAGCTCACTAGCCCCTTATCGCAAGCTCGCTGGAAGATGGCATTCGTCAGAGGCGAATCGAAGAAGCCGGGAAATAGGGTGAAAAACTCTATGTGCATGAGCCAATCCAACCGATATCTGCAGCCCTGCTCTCCTGTGCCTCATCGACTCCGAGCACCCTGCAGGCAGTAGGCCAAGGCCGCGCCTGTCGTACGCTACCCCCGCTTTCCGCCGCCCTGTCTTCTCGAAAGATTACAACAAAACCCTGCATGATTATACATTTTATCATCCCGGGTCTATTTTTGCCCTGGGTTAGCAGTCAACAGAGCCCAAGCAACTAGACCAAATGTTCCAATAACTTGCTCATTTCTACTTATTGTAATGTCATTTTGTAAAGCAAGCAGCACTTTTCCTGTCTATTAAAATTTTTCTTGTAAAACCTATTGACAATGCGGGGTCGTTGTAGGGTAGAATGGGAAATCGTGGGAGAAAGTGGGAAATCATTGAAGAGGCCAATGTTTTTTGGCGAATTTGAATATCGCCTAGATGAGAAGGGCCGCTTGCCTCTGCCGCCACGCTTCCGTCCAGATTTCCGCGAGGGACTGGTCGTAGCTCCTGGCATTGAGAAGTGCCTTACCATCTACACCAACTCCGAATGGAAAAAACTGGCCGACGGCATCACCAGCAGCGGTCTACCCGCCAGCAAGTTACGCACTATCAACCGCGCCCTCTTCGCCACCGCTTTCATGCTAGTGCCGGATGCCCAGGGACGCATTGGCTTGCCCGCAAGCCTCCGAAGCTACGCCGGCATCTGGGATGATGTGGTGGTTGCCGGAGCCAACAATTGCCTTGAGTTGTGGGACAAAAGTGCCTGGGAAACCGAAAAGCAAGCAAGCCAAGAACAGGCTTGGCAAATTATTGAAGGGCTTGAAAGGCGCTAGCATGACGCTCTTGACAGTTCATATCCCCGTCATGCTGAAAGAAGCGGTCGAGGGGCTCGCCGTGACCGCCGGGGGTCGCTACGTGGACTGCACGCTGGGAGCCGCAGGGCACGCCAGCATCATCATGGCCCACAGCCAGCCCGGGGGACAACTGCTAGGCATTGATGCCGACCCGGCTGCGCTCAGCGTAGCTCACGATAACCTTGCGGCTTTCGGGCACGCCGTGCTCATCGCCAACGACAATTTCGGCAACCTGGAAGCTATTTGCCACGCTCACGAATTCACTCCGGTAAACGGTATCCTATTCGACCTGGGGGTCTCTTCGCTCCAAATCGGCCCGAGCGGGCGCGGCTTTAGTTTCCAACATGATGCGCCCCTGGATATGCGCTTTAACCCCCGCCAGGAGCGCTCCGCAGCCGATATCGTCAACACCTGCCCCGAGAGCGAACTTGCTCGCCTAATTTATACATATGGCGAGGAAGAACGTAGCCGCCAGATTGCCCGCGCCATCGTGGGTGCCAGACCGCTGACCTCAACGATCGAGTTGGCCAGCGTGATTGAAAGGGTATCGCCGGGCTACCACCGCCTACATCCCGCGACCCGCACTTTCCAGGCTCTGCGCATCGCTACCAACGAAGAGTTGACCCGTCTGTCCTCCGCTCTGGAGCAGGCCGTAAGCCTGTTGGGGCACGGCGGGCGGCTTGTGGTCATCAGCTACCACTCATTGGAAGACCGCATCGTCAAGGGCTTCCTCCGACATGAATCAGCCAGATGTGTCTGCCCGCCAGGACTGCCGCAGTGCGTATGTCGGCACACCCCGCGCCTGCGGCTCATTTCGAAAAGCGCCCTGACTCCCAGCCAGGCGGAAACGAGCACCAACCCGCGCTCCCGGAGCGCCAAGATGCGCATCGCAGAACGGATTATTTCCCAGGAAGCGGGCAAGCGCCGCACGGCTTCCCGCTCAAACAAGATATTAAGAGCATCGAAAAACTAACAGATATTGTGATTATACAGCTTCAATACACAAAGGATTCGCGATCTTCATCAAAACCTGAAGTAGCGGTTTTATAATCCCAAGGATTATGTGGAGAGTAAATAATAATCAGGAGGAGTCATGGGTAAAAAGCAACTGTTAACCGCAATTGATGTGGGAACCACCAAGATTTGCACCATCATTGCCGAGCGGGGAGACAATGACAGTGCACGGGTGGTAGGGGTAGGTATCACCCCTTCCTACGGTATGCACAAAGGCCTGGTGGTCAACATCAACGACGCCAAGGAGTCCATCAGGGAATCGGTCCACAAAGCCGAGCAGGCCTGCAATATTAAGGTGGAGTCAGCCTACATCGGCGTGACAGGGCGGCACGTGAACTCCACCAATAACCGAGGCGTGGTAGCCATAACCCGCAATGACCGCTTGGTACGCCCGGATGATCTCCGGCGCGTGATGAGCACCGCCCAAGCTGTTAAGATGCCATCCGATCGAAAATTGCTACACGTAATTCCCCGCACCTATGCCGTGGACGGCCAGCCAGGGGTGAAAAACCCCGTCGGTATGCACGGCTTCCGTCTAGATGTGGAAACCCACATCATCACCGCCGCCTCCAACTCCATCCAAAACTTGGTAAAGTGTGTGCGCGGCGTAGGCATCGACATTGACGACATGGTGCTGGAACCCCTAGCCTCTTCTGAGGCCGTCCTCACCGAAGACGAGCGCCAGGTGGGAGTGGTCATCGCCGATATCGGCGGCGGCACTACTGACATCTGCGTTTTCAAGGAGGGCAGCATCTATCACACCGCCATCCTGCCCGTAGCCGGTTATCAGCTCACCCGCGACGTGGCCATAGGGCTGGGGTTGCCGTTTGAGGTAGCCGAGGAGATGAAGAAGCGCTACGGCACGGTCATGCCAGTCTACGAAAGCAACTTAAGCCAAGGCAGCCCCGTCTCCGAGGACGGACACGGCGTCTCTTACCAAGACCTTAGCGACATCCTGCGGGCTCGTGTTGAAGAGATACTACGCCTGGTCCTCCTTGAGCTTCCCGGCTCGGACTACGAGTCGGTCATTCCGGCAGGCCTAGTGCTCACCGGAGGATCCTCCAACATCTCGGGCATTGAGACCCTGGGTTGCGACATTCTAAAGCTCCCTGTGCGCGTGGGCTGTCCGTTACACATCACCGGCATCACCGATGCCCTGCGCGATCCAGCCTATGCCACCAGCGTGGGCTTGTTGCTCTGGGGGGCTCGCAACGGAGCGCGCCGCACCACGGAATGGACCAGCAGCGGCTTCTCCAGCCGCCTGAAGAACCTGGCTGGTCGACTGGCTGGCTTTTTTAGAGCCGGCTAATAAAAAATTTCAATACACACGTAGAGGAGATAAATAGAAAAATGGCTAAGACAAGCTTTGTCCCTAATCCGGCCAGAATTAAGGTCTTCGGTTGCGGCGGAGGCGGTAGCAACGCCATCACCCGCATGGTACGCGAAGAGATACAAGGGGTAGAATTTATCGCAGTTAATACCGATGCCCAAGCGCTCGCTATCACCGAGGCCCCGGTAAGGCTCCAGATCGGCGAGAAGATAACCCGCGGCCTAGGCGCCGGCGGCGATCATAACATGGGCCAGAAAGCCGCCGAGGAAAGCCGCGATGATATCAAAGAGCTTATGAGCGGAGCAGATATGGTATTCGTCACCGCCGGCATGGGCGGCGGAACCGGCACCGGCTCGGCACCAATTGTTGCCCAAATCGCCAAGGAGTCCGGAGCACTCACCATCGCCGTAGTCACCAAGCCTTTCACTTTTGAGGGCACCCACCGCACCAAGGTCGCCACAGAGGGCATCAACCGCCTTCTGGGCAAGGTGGATACCCTGATTATCATCCCAAACGATCGGTTGCTTGACCTCTGCGACAACAAGACCGGGGTGGACAACGCCTTTAAAATGGCCGACGATGTACTGCGCCACGGCGTACAGGCCATCTCCGAGGTCATCACCGTACCCGGCATGATCAATCTGGACTACGCCGACGTCAAGGCTGTTATGAAAGATGCCGGCCCGGCCTGGATGTCCATCGGACGCGGTACCGGCAAGAATCGCGCCACTGATGCTGCGCGTGCCGCCTTGGCCAGTCCTCTATTAGACGTAACCGTAGAGGGTGCCAAGGGTGTACTCTTTAATGTTGTCGGCGGTCCTGACCTCACCCTTTTTGAAGTCAACGAGGCTGCCGAAGTCATTAAGCAAGCGGTAGACCCAGACGCCAACATCATCTTCGGGGTGGCCTCCGAGAACTCCATGGGCTCTGATGTCCGCATCACCCTCATCGCCACCGGCTTCGTCACCAACACTGGGTTGGACACCAAGGAAGATGACGAGATAACCCGGCAACTCAAGACCATCAAGACCGAGGACGAGCTCGACCTGCCATCGTTCCTGCGCCGCGCCCGACCAATGTTCAGCCGTCAGGCTCTTCCGCCCAAGATGGACAGCAAGATTATGCGCCCCCCATCGCGGACCTTTAATCCATAGTCCCCGACTCCTCCATATATGAAAAACTCCTCGGCTGCGCCGAGGAGTTTTTCATATCCCTGGTTGTCATCTCGGGTCTTTGGGCAGCGCACACGAGGCGTGAGGTTGACACCAAAGAGCATCAGGTATATCATCTCACTATCGCGTACCGGACTCTGCTTTTGCCAATTAACGTTTGGCATTGGTGGTTATCGGCATGGTTGCTTATTCGCGAGTACCGCCCACCAAGCAAGAGCAGATGACGGTCGAAGTGCGCCGTGATAAAATACAAAGAACGTAGGAGGGAACACGAAAGCACAAAAAGCTGAGTTAATATCCAGGATACCCCAGATAAATAAAAGGAGAGATTAATGGCCGAAGAAAAGCAATCAACTAAAATGGCCGAGAAAGGGAAGCTTTCCCGGCGCGATTTCCTCAAGGATGCCGGCCTCATCGTAGGCGGCGCCACCATCGGCTCCATCGCCCTGGTTAACGCCTGCGGTACAACAACAACAGAGACCGTCGGCGTTACCAATACTGTCACTAACACCACCACCGTAGGCAACGTCACCAATACTGCCACTACCACTGTCACTGTCACCCCACCTGTCACCACCACCGATCCCCGCGCTGCTTTCAACGTCAACGGCAAAGAGTACAAGGTTGATATCCAACCATATTGGTCTCTGAGCCACGTGCTGCGCGAGTGCCTGGGCTTGACCGCCCTTAAAATCGGTTGCGACCGCGGTGAATGCGGCCACTGCACCGTACTGGTAAACGGCAAGGCTATCTACTCATGCCTAATGCTAGCCAACGATGCCATCGCTCCCGCCAAAATCGAAACGTCCGAGTCCCTATCCGCCGACAAAATCAACCTGGAGCCCATCGCCAAGGCCTATCTTGATAACATGGCCTATCAGTGCGGTTTTTGTACCTCAGGCTTCATGATGGCTACCAAAGCCCTGCTCGCCGACAACCCCAGCCCCACCATGCTTGAGGTACAGGAGGGACTATCCGGGCACATGTGCGTCTGCTCCGCCATCAAGAGGGTCTGCGAGACCGTCTATAAGTTAGGAGGAGGTTCATAATGACCGTTGCGGATTTTGAAAGAGACTTAAACGTCATCGGCAAGGCCAAGGTCATGGAAAAGTTTGGCCAGCGCATCATCACTGGCCACTGGGACTATGCCCAAGATCTTTTCCCCGGCCAGAAGCTTTTCACTGGCATCAAGACCTGCCCACATGCCCACGCCACCATCAAAAGCGTAGATACCTCGGAAGCTGCAAATATGCCGGGCGTCAAGGCAGTCTGCACCTATTTGGAGGTGCCCAGACCCGCCATGCCCATGCCGGCTAGCGGCCAGACCACCGCCGAAAT
>JGI24702J35022_10002958_pt1 | contig 10278 bp, 8 predicted proteins | sample TergutTh196P4_FD_35022 | JGI IMG/M metagenome (IMG submission 35022)
GCTGAACTTGTTTCAGCATCACCTGCCACAACGCATTATTCAAGGGGATTGCGGGTCAAACCCGCAATGACGGCATTATTGCTTTCTGTTTTCTGTTTCCATTTTTCATTTTCCATTGCCCAGCCATCTTGGCCCCCCATTGGTATGTCGGGTAATGGTACAAGCGGAAATCCTTGGCAAATAACAGACACTTCACACTTACGAATCTTAGCCGACTACGTAAACGCAGGCAACGGTAGCGCTACAGAGGGGAAATACTACATATTAATGAACGATTTGGATTTGAGTGGATATGCTAATTGGACACCAATAGGTTTTTTGGAATTGGGTGCGGCAAATCCTCTTTCACCTCGTCATTTTGGCGGCGATTTTGACGGCAATGACAAGGTCGTACAAAACCTTACTATCTACCGTCCATTTGAAAGATATATAGGGTTATTTGGTGCTGTATATTATGGAACTATTCAAAACTTAGGCATTGTAAATTGCAATGTAATGGGAAAAGAACGTGTTGGCGGCTTAGCGGGAGGAGGTTCTTCTTCTATTATCAATTGTTTTGTTACAGGTAATGTTGCGGATTATTCAAAATCCTCTTTTACAGGCGGCTTAGTGGGATATAGCGGATACATAGCTAATTGTTATTTCATAGGCAATGTAACTGGAATGGGGTGTTGCGGAGGCTTGATGGGAGGGGGGAGCAGTTCTACTGTTATCAATTGTTATGCGACAGGCAATGTACAAGGTGGTTGTGGTGTTGGGGGCTTAATAGGAACGCTACAAGGTGGTTATGGGGGGGAAGGAGGAGGCTATGCTCCTTCTATTGTCTCCAATTGTTACGCTGCTAATAGCGTACAAGGTGAGGATTTGGTCGGAGGGTTGGTTGGATATATGGCATATGACCACGGTCTGGCTACGCCTAACAATTTGGTTATTCGTAACTGTGTAGCCGCCAATGACTCGGTTATTGGTACAGGACCTATTAACCCGTTTTATGGTGGTGGAGGTCGTAGTAGTTTGGTTAATCGTATCGTTGGATGTGTGTATGGTGCTTATGGTGCTACCGTTGGTATGCGTCTAAACAACTATGCCCTCAATACGATGGTAGTGCAAGATGGAAACGGTAACGTACCCATTATAAGCCATTTAGATTCGGCATCAGGCTTGAGCATACCCATGGACAGCCTGAAAAGTTTTTCTTTTTATGATAGAGCAGCAAATTGGTATCAAACAGCGTGGAGTATTCAAAATCCTTTGGGTATTTGGAAAATTTGTGATAGACAAGATTTGCCTTTTTTGCGTTATCAAGGAATTATTTGCGGGGACACTATAATTGCGACCGCAGGAACAAACGGAACAATTTCACCAAATGGGGTGGTAATTGTTGATGAAGGGAATGACCAAGTTTTTACTTTTTCGGCAGATATTTGCTATGAAATAGATTCATTGTGGATAGACGGCGTTTACGAACTTGATTCTACTGCAGCGGGGAGTTATACATTTAATAATGTAATAAAAAATCATACGATTGAAGTAAGTTTCAAACGCCTGTCGCCTGATACGGTAACTATCAGTGATACAATATGTTACGGCATAAATTATACTCAAAATGGTTTCAGCATCACCAATGCAATAACGGACAGCGTTTATTTCAATAATGATTTCAATACAAACGGTTGCGATAGCCTAACGAGGTTGGAATTAACGATTAATCCTTTGATAATCACGCAAATAAGCGATAGCATTTGTGAGGGATATTTTTACGATTTTCGCGGTGATTCACTAACCGCAAGCGGTATTTATTATGATACTTTACCCGCAATTTCTGGTTGCGACAGCATAATCGAACTAACTTTAACCGTACATTCCATTGATACAACGCAAATTACAGTAGATATTTGTGAGGGCGATAGTTACGATTTCTTTGGTCGCACATTAACCGAAGAAGGTATTTATTACGAGACGTTGCAATCCATTCACGGCTGCGACAGCGTAATTGAATTGACATTAACGGTTGAGGGTGTAGGTATTGTAGAGACGCGGCATGCCACGTCTCTACGGATTTTCCCCAACCCAACGGACGGGAAATTGATAATTGAAAGTGGGGAATTGGAAATAGAGAGTGTTGAAATTTTTGATGTAGTAGGTTGTCTCGTATTCATGTCCGCCGTGTCCCCGCAGTCCCCTGAAACAACAATTGACATTTCCCATTTAGCAACGGGAATGTATTTTTTGAAAATAGATAATAAAGTAATAAAAATAGTGAAGCAGTAATTGTAAATGAAATGTAATAATATAAATAAACAACCATGAATACGATATTAATTTTCAAAAAAACAAATTTTAAATATTTCATTAGCATTTTGTTTTTCATTTTCCATTCTTCGTTTTTAATTGCTCAGCTATCTTGGCCCCCCGCTGGTATGAATGGCAATGGCACGAGCGGCAACCCTTGGCAAATAACCGATTCTTCCCATTTACGAATTTTAGCCGATTTCGTAAACGCAGGTAACTATAGTTCCACAATAGGCAAATACTACATATTAATGAATGATATTGACTTGAGTGGATATGCTAATTGGACACCAATAGGTTTTTGGGATAAAGTTGTTTATCCTTCTCCTCCTGCCACTCTTTTTGGCGGCAATTTTGATGGTAATGACAAGACTGTACAAAACCTTACCATCTATCGTCCATTAGAAGATGCTGTAGGACTATTTGGTTACACTTCCGCGGTTATTAAAGATCTTGGTGTGGTAAACTGTAATGTTTTTGGAAAAGAATATGTTGGTGGGTTAGTCGGAGTAGGTTCTGGTTCTTCTATTTCTAATTGCTATGTTATAGGTAATATAAGTGGCGGAATGGGCTATTGTATAGGAGGATTAGTGGGTGCTTTTGGTAATAGTTACCATGATATCATAAATGGTTGCTATTTCATTGGCAACGTAAATGCGCCATACAGTGCGTTGGTTGGTGGACTGATAGGATATGTTGTGTATTCTACCATTTCAAACTGTTATGCTGTAGGAAACGTAAGTGGGAAACAGAATGTCGGGGGCTTGATAGGACAAAGTATGGGAGGCGTGTCGCAAGAACCCTATAATCATGCTTGTATCATATCCAACTGCTATACTGCAGGTAACGTACAAGGTGAAAGTGTTGTCGGAGGGTTGGTTGGATCTGTTGGGTCGGACTACAATATGGTTATTCGTAATTGTTTCGCCGCTAATGACTCAGTTATAGGTACGAATAGTATTCTATATCCAAATTCTGTTAATCGTATAGCAGGATATATAGGTGCTGTTGTAGGTGTTACGTTTCAAAACAATTATGCACTTAATACGATGGTAGTGCAACATCAAGGCGGTAATGTCCCCATCATAGACAGTTTAAATGGAAGAACAGGTATGGGTGTACCCATGGACAGCCTAAAAAGTTTTTCTTTTTACAGTACATTTAATAATTGGTATCAAGCACCGTGGAGTATTCAAAATCCTTTGGGTATTTGGAAAATTTGCGATGGACAAGACTTGCCTTTTTTGCGTTGGCAAGGATTTGTTTGTAATTATGATATTACCGCTACAGCAAATATAAATGGTGCAATTATCCCTAATGGTACACTAAACATAGCGGATACTTCAAGCCAAACATTTATTTTTACTCCCAATACCTGCTATAAAATAGATTCGTTGTGGATAGATGGCGTTTACGAACCCGATTCTATTGCTGCGGGAAGTTATACATTTAATAATGTAGCAAAAAATCATACGATTGAAGTAAGTTTCAAGCGGTTGCCGCCTGATACGGTAATTATCTGTGATACAATATGTTACGGAACGGATTACGCCCAAAACGGATTTAATATTATCAACGCCATAACGGATAGCATTTATTTCAATAACGATTTTAACACAAACGGTTGCGACAGCGTAACAAGATTGGAATTAACCGTTAATCCTTTGATAATCACGCAAATAAGCGATAGCATTTGTGAAGGAGATTTTTACGATTTTCACGGTGATTCACTCACCGCAAGCGGTGTTTATTATGATACTTTACCTGCAATTTCTGGTTGCGACAGCGTTATCGAACTGATACTAACCGTAATTTCCATTGATACAACGAAAATTTCAGTAGAAATTTGTGAAGGCGACAGTTGTGATTTCTTTGGTCGCCAACTAACCGAAAAGGGTATTTATTACGAAACGCTGCAAACCATTCACGGTTGCGACAGCATCATAGAATTGACATTGACGATTACAAAGGTTGGCATTGCAACAATTACAAACCACGAATTGCGAATTTATCCAAACCCAACGGACGGGAAATTGATAATTGAAAGCGGAGAACTGAAAATTGAAACTATTGAGATTTTTGATATTACAGGGCAAGTTATAAAAACATATAACTCACTAACAGACAACACAATAGACATTTCAGAACTTCCAAACGCGATATATTTTATCACTTTTCATAGCGAAGGACAAAAGATAATACGAAAATTAGTGAAATATTGATGGAAGCACAGCGTACTTTACAGCGGTTTATCGACCTTAATCTGTGGGACGAAGCACGTATTTTACTAGGAAACAAGTGGTTTGGAAAAGGATTGAAAGCACCTGTTTTGTCGGGGAAAACGGAAAAGATTGAAGAAGTAGGAAACAATAAAATTATTTGGATAAAAAATATCGAATGAAAAAGAAATATTACGTTGTGTGGAAGGGGTATGCTGCGGGGGTTTTCGATACGTGGGAAGAATGTAAAAAACAGGTTAACGGTTTTCCTTCGCCTGAATACAAGGCATTTCCAAGTCTTGAAGCGGCGACGGCAGCCTTTGAGCAGGGAAGCAGTCAGTTTTTGGAAAAAAGGAAACACCCTATTCATATCATTATGGACGGATTGTACGGAACGCCCATTGTACCAAGCATTTCGGTAGATGGGGCTTGCAGCAGTTCCACCAAAATTGCCGAATATCAAGGTGTGAACACCGAAAGCGGCGCCGTCCTTTTTAAAGTCGGTCCTTTTATTGACGCAACCAACAATGTAATGGAATTTCTTGCTTTGGTTCACGCTTTGGCACTCTGCAAACAGAAAAAACTTGAAGTTCCTATTTATTCCGACAGCCTCAATGCGATAAAATGGGTAAAAACCAAAAAAGCACGGACAAATCTTACACCAACCGCCCGCAATGCCAAGGTGTTCGATATGATTAAGCGTGCAGAAAAATGGTTAGAGAAAAATACGTATTCCACCAAAATTTTAAAATGGGAAACCAAAGCGTGGGGGGAAAATCCCGCCGATTTCGGCAGGAAATAAAATAAATTTTTCTTCGTTATAGATTATATAAAAGATGAAACAGAAAAATTCAATATTCGTTTATACTATGTTGACGTTCTCCATGTTATTTTGGGGAACGTCTTTTGTTTTCACGGCGGCACTCTTGCCCGTTTTAGACCCCATATCCATTATTTTTACCCGTTTGCTAATCGCTGCCGTTTTGTTGTGGGTGATAGTTTTACTCTTTTTTCGTAAACAAAAATTGCCGAAACCGCTGTTGAAATGGGTTTTTTTGTTGGCGTTATTCGAGCCGTTTATCTATTTTTTGGGGGAAACTTACGGCTTGCAACGCATAAGTCCTGTGGTTGCGTCCATCATCATCTCCACCATTCCTGTTTTTACGGCTATTGTGATGCGGATTTTTTTCCAAGCGAAACTCTCCGCTGTCAATTTTTTGGGAATTTTTATTTCACTTTCAGGCGTTTTGTGTATGATAATAAACAAAGATTTGACTTTTGGTGCCGATTTGATAGGGATTTTGCTCATTTTTTTAGCCGTTTTTTCGACACTCGGATATGGAGTTATTTTGCATAAACTATCGAAAACGACACACCCTGTCTGGCTTATAACCGTTCAAAATACGTTTGGATTTCTGTTGTTTTTTCCTTTGTTTTTGTTGATGCGGGAGGCTCCGAATTACGAAAACGGAAAAGCGTTGTTTTCTTTTTTATCGGTGAAAGAGACGATGTGGTTTTACATTATCACGCTTGCCGTTTTTTGTTCGGCGCTGGCATTTATTTTTTACATTCTTGCCGTGCGGAAGATAGGAGTTGCCAAATCGAATGTTTTTTCCAATTTAATCCCGATAATCACCGCCGTTATTTCCTATTTTTTGTTGGACGAACTGTTCACCACACAGAAAATTGTAGGCATCGCCATCGTTATTTTCGGACTTGTGCTGACGCAGAAAAATTATTAACATCTTGTTAATAATAAAGTAACGAGTTGATACAGAAAGAGAAATTTCTTAATAACTTCTTAACGCATTGAAAATGGAAAACTATAGCAAAAAAAATGAGAAAAACGGCATTGTTGAAAAAAATAATTTGAAAAAAATTCAAACTGCGGAAAATAGTATAAATCAGCACGATAAATGAAATCAAATAACTGCGTAATAATGAACGCTTTACAGAAATTTAGTCTTCGTAACTTATTAATTATCAAAGAAATAAAATGCTGTTAACATTTGACTGTTAGTACTTTTTTTACAAATTGCTAATAACTTTTTATCAACAAATTTTAACCGTTTTTTAGTTGTTTCTAAACAAAAATTTATAAAGATTTTGAAAAAAACGAACCTTCAAAATACTGATTTTCAACGCTGAAAAAAAGCAAAAAAAGTTATTAACAAAACTAACATCTCTTATCAATACCAAGTTTTTCTTTAAAAAATAAAAATATATTTATAATGATTAGTCAAAGTGAATAAAAAAAAGTTTAACTTTGCATTTGGTTTGAAAACAAAGAACAGAAATAGATTTTTTTTTATAAATAATTGAAAATGAATTGGTTAGCAGAGATTGAAAAATTGAAAAAAGAAAGGAACGCCGTTGTTTTGGCACATTATTATACTCCCGATGCGGTGCAGGATATTGCGGACTGTCTGGGAGACAGTTTGTTGCTTGCCCAATTTGCGCAAAAAACAGATGCAGCGGAAATTGTTTTTGCGGGTGTTTATTTTATGGCGGAAACGGCGAAAATACTCAATCCGAACAAAAAAGTTTACATTCCTGATTTAGAATCGGGTTGTTCGTTGGCGGATTCCTGCAAATACGAAGATTTTCGTTTGTTCAAGCGTAAACACCCTGATTATAAGGTAGTTTCGTACATCAATTGCAGTGCCGATATTAAAACGCTGACCGATGTTGTTTGCACGTCGAGCAATGCGGTGAAGATTGTAAACAGTTTTCCAAAAGACGAAAAATTGATTTTTGCTCCCGATAAAAATTTGGGAGCGTACATCAATGCAATCACGGGAAGAAATATGCTCCTTTGGGACGGTAATTGCCACGTACACAATGCGTTGCAATCGGAAAATATTATCGAATTGAAACAAAAATACAAAAATGCTTTGTTGATAGCCCACCCCGAATGTCAGCAGATTGTGTTGCAGTTTGCCGATTTTATCGGTTCTACCACGCAGTTGTTGAATTTTACCAAACAGTCCGATTGTAAGCAATTTATCGTTGCTACCGAAACGGGAATTTTATACCAGATGCAAAAACAATCTCCCGAAAAGGAATTTTTTATTGCCTCCGCCGATACTTTTTGCAATTGCAACGATTGCGAATATATGAAATTGAATACTTTGGAAAAAATATACGATTGTTTGGCTTTTCAAAAAAATGAAGTTTTATTGGACGAAGAATTAATTGAAAAGGCTAAAAATCCGATTTTGAAGATGTTGGAATTGTCGTAAACAAACAATAATTTCATTATTCGCTCGTTTAGCAACAATAATCAATGAATATATGAGCAAATTTTTTCAAAAATCAATTGTGTTGGGCGTATTTTTGGTGAATGGATTTTTCGTTTGTTCGCAGACGAAAATAATGGTTTACAACGAAAATACATCACAGCGGGAAAACAAGGTTTTTACTGCCAATCTTCTCAAATCGTTTGCCAATCCTGAATTGGATTGCGAGGCAAGCGATGAGACAAAGAATATCAACGTTCTATTGAAAGAAAAAGGCTACAAAAAACGCAAGAAAGGCATTCCCGACAGCCTGATTGCAAGCGTTTGCGAAAGATTTGAAGCGGATTATTTGGTGATTTTCACGCTTTATCTCCAAAAAACAACTAAAAATGTCAAGGTAAGTTTGATAAATGCCAATACTTTTTCTGTGGAAAAATCAAAAATGTTTACTTGCAATGATTTACAAAATAAAACCCAAGTCAAAGAAGTTACTGATGCCGTCGCCGCATTTTTTCTGCTTGAAGACGTAAATCTGAACGCTGAAAACGAAACCGATACGATTGCTGAACCGACCAAAAGAGACAAACAAGGAAATTTGAATGGACATTACATATCGCTTGGAAGCGGCATCTTATCTTCGGGATACTATGGCGGATTAGGTTTGGCGTATGAATATCGGCATTGGCTGTTTGGAGCGAATGCAGCCTTCGGAGTGAGCGAGTATTTTGAAGGATATGCAATAAATGTGGGTTGCAAGGTGTATTTCTCGAATAAAATACCTTTTGTAAGAAATCTGTATGCTAACGTTCTCCCGTTTTGTTATTTTGGACAAGGACGCGACTTTATAAGTGGAACTTATAAAGCGGGCGATGATTACAATATTGTTAGGACTTCAATTTATAAACTTTTTCCCATATTTGGGGGAAAAATCCTGTTTGGTTACAGTCCCGTATGGCGTGTGGGTAAAAAGAAAAAAGTATCGTTGGGGTTTAATATGGATATTGGTGTGGATATTGGCTATAAATCTGATTACAAAGTAAGATATAAACACCGTTATAGTTACTTTGGCTATGATTATTATGGTCGTGAACGCAAAAATTGGTATCCGCTTTATTGGGATTTTGGTTTTATCGTAAAATTTTAGATTGAAATGAAAAAGAAAAGAGTAGAAAGATTGGCATATAGAAATAATTTTGTGAAAAAGAACATATTGAACTTTTTTTTCGTAATTGTTCTTGCAAATGTTTTTTTGGGTTGTACAAAATACGAAACGTATATTGACGAAATAAAAATAGTGGGTACAAGGGTGTCGGATATAGACTCTACTTCGGCAAACCTCATCTTGATATTAGGTGGAAACACATGGCTTATAGATTATCTCGGCGGCAACCTCATTGGATATAAAGATGATAATTTTTCTTATTTTTGGTATGAAATTGGATATAATGAGGATTGGAATTGGGAATGGGGTTTGCATCTTGAGGGATTGTTGCCCGGAACAACTTATTATTGGATACCCAGTATTCAAAAAGACAGCATAATTGTACGCGGCGAGCCTCAGGTTTTTATAACGAAATATTAAGAAAAAAAAATTTGAAAAAAAAAATTTTTTTTTTACAATAATATAAATTTTTTTGAGTTAAACAAAATAGAAAATGCACAATATTTTTGTGTATCTTTGCGTTACAGAGAGATAGATTAGGAATTTAGATAAAAATTGTTGATTAATAAATAGTTAGAGAGAATGAAAAATGTATTTTCAAAAGTTTTTCTTGTTGCGGTTGCTGTTGCGGCGGGGCTGACGGCGAATGCAAGCGTAAAAGACCTTCGCATAAACGAAGTGCTGATAAAAAATGAAACCAACTACGTTGACCCCTACGGCGTGCGTTGCGGTTGGTTCGAAGTCTTTAATACAGGCTATTCCATGGCGGATATTGGCGGTTGTTATGTAACAAACGATACGAACAACAAGAAAAAATATCGTATCCCCAAGGGAAATCCCAAGACGCGGATAGCCGCAAGGGCATACGCCTTGTTTTTTGCCTACGATAAAGGCGACAGAGGAATTTTTCATATTAATTTTTCCTTAGATGAAAAAGGATTTTTGGCTATTTACGACCAAAGCGGCAGGGTGTTGATAGACAGTGTATGGTATGATATTTCTGCCCAAAAGCCAGACCTTTCGTTTGGGAAAATGGAAAACGAACCTGTGGAAACTGCCAAATGGCGTCATGGTTTAGACCCGACGCCTGAAGCGATTAATTATGTAACGGTTGAGGAAACACGTAGCGAAAAATATAAACGGGCAGACCCGCACGGGATTATCATCACCGTTACAACGATGACGGTCGTTTTCATTGTGCTGACAACGTTAGCGTTTATCTTCACCTATACGGGAAGGTATTTCAAGCGGAAAGCCGACGAAAAGAAAGCAAACAGAGAACTGCAACTGTTCGCCAAAACGGGAAAATATATCCGAAATACAGGCAAATTTATCAGGGAAAGAATCCCCGATAAAGCAAAAGAAG
>JGI24702J35022_10002959_pt1 | contig 10278 bp, 7 predicted proteins | sample TergutTh196P4_FD_35022 | JGI IMG/M metagenome (IMG submission 35022)
AAAGACGATGGGGGTATATTATCATTGGAATCATAACTCTTATTGCATTTTTCTTGTACAACAACTTGTATGTGAACGGTTTTATTACCAAAGCACCGTTGCAGGCAAAATTTTTTACTGCCACCATTATAGCGACATTGGTCGTATTGGGCATTTATGTAGTGCTTGGCATTATTACTATGTTGATTATGCGCCGTTCCAAATGGGGTAGTATTTTGGGAAAATCTAAAAAATAGTAACGTATGGATCAAGTATTTGTTATAGGAATCGGAGGCACGGGAATGCGTTGTATAGAAGCATTTACCCACTTGTGTGCCATAGGAATGTTCGACAAAACGGACGTTCATTTGCTGGCTTTGGATACAGACAAAGATAACGGTAATTTTACTCGTCTGAAAAATCTGAAAGAAGCGTACATCAAAACAAAAGGAGTGAATAAGAAGCAGTTTGCGTTGGAAAATACTTTTTTTTCAGCCAATCTGCAATATTATCAGTTCAGTCCAGATTATTCCAATCTTTCCACTTTCAGTGCTTTGTATAACTACGGCGACACCAAATTCAGTAACCCCGAAAAAGCGGCTATTGCCGATCTGCTTTTTACAGACAATGCAAAAGATTTTGACCTGAAACACGGCTATCGAGCACAAACACACTTGGGGAGTTTATTAATGTATCATTCTATAATAGAAGATGTTAAAAGTAATGATCGTAGTGATTTACGGCGATTTATTCAGGAATTGATTTCCGCCTGTTCGTCAGGACATCCGAGGATATTTATTCTCGGTTCCGTATTTGGCGGAACAGGGGCTTCTTCTATTCCGATTCTTCCAAAAGCAATTAAGGCGGCAGCATCCTTGATTTCAGACGCAACCGATATTGAACAAAATGCTTATTTTGGCGCCACTTTACTCACAAGTTATTTTTCTTTCCCATTACCTAACGACAGCGAAAAAGCAAGACAAAAAGTGATAGCCACTTCCGACAAATTTGCTCTTAACTCGCAAGCCGCTATGATGTTTTATGAAGCCGATGAAACGGTAAAAAAAACCTATCAAAAATTTTATATGATGGGAACGGAAAGCATTAATTGGCAACCAAGTAAAATAAAAGACAAAACCATTACGGGGGGTGAAAATCAGGAAAACGATTCGCATTATATTGAACTGTTGGCTGCTTTTGCCGCTTGGCATTTCTTTAATTCCCCCGAACAAGGCAGTGATTCAGACAAATTATCTGGATTGGAAGACCTGAAATTGGATAAAAGAGTGGAATATCTCTACCGCCCTTTCAATGAAAACGGTAAAATTGACTTCACCGATTTCATAGGAAGTGAAAAGAAAGAAGAATTTGCCAAAAAAATTGGCTTGTTTACTGCAATGAGTTATTTGGCATTATTGGAAAATTACGATTTTTTTGAACAGGCACAAATAGGTGATTTAAAAAAAGTAAAAATAGAAGGTTATGAAGATATTGATCCTGAAGAAGTTAAAAATCTAAAAAAATATATGTCATTATTCCATTTCAAAATTGATAATGGAAAAATAAATGATGGTTGGTTACGTCAGGTACACCGATCAGCAGGCGGAGGAGACAAGTTTTTGCTTAATTCTGCTATTTTTGGCTGTAATTCAATCAATGAGTTTGAAAAATTTAATTTCAATACCAAACTATATTGCAAAGATTCTGATTTTGAAAAACACAAATTTAAGGCGGCTATACTTGGAGATGGCGGTGCAAATGATATAATGGATAAATTTTTCGGCACTTTTATTAAAATCAACGAACCGGAAAGCATTACCTACAAAAATGAAAAATTAATCAAACGGACGTATGATACGCTCTGTAAATTGTATGATTTTAAAAATTAAAAATTATGGGAAAAGCAAAATTAATAAAGAGCACAGAGGGGACAAAATCTAATCCCGAAGGTAAATGGTATGTTCATGACCAAATAAAACCCTTTATTCAAGGTATTATTGCAGGCGACTTGGATATAAATCAAGTTTCAAGCACATTAATTTCAGGAGTACCAACGCCGTGGGCAAGAGCAAAACTGTTTTGGTTTGCCTTTGATTACCTGCAAAGACAAGATGCCAACATAACGACATCAGGGTTGCTTGATTTTTATGGTATTTTAAAAAACGAATGGAAAGGTTTAATAGCATTAATTGCACTATTCCCTGACCGTGTTTCCTTTTCAGAACCGATTTATTTAAATCCCAAAGAAAAAAATCTGTTTGAATTGACTGGCGCATTCGGACGTATGTTACTTGAAGATGCTGATATTTGGACAGACCAAATTGCCAAACAACGCAATCCCGATGAGTTACCATACGTACAGTTGTTACGTTACAACGGACAAGTGATTGGCGGCGTCTCGCCGTTTTCAATTGTTTTTCCATCCGTGGAATACAGCAAACTAAAAAACGTGAGTGATATCGGCTGGTACAGAAATGGAAAATTTGAAGACCCGATGAAGTTTTTAGACAAAGACAAAATACAAAAACTTTATCTTTTTCTCAAAAATGTCAATGCTAATTTTGCTGAATACGAAGAAAATATCAATATTTCTCGACCAAACAACAAATTGGATTTGTCAGGGTTAAAAGCATATTTACGCAAATGGCAAAATGATATTGAATTAAAAGAGAGTAATTTGCAAAAGAACGGTACGGTTGCGAAGTATTCCAATTTAGCAATGCCGTATAAAAACTTGCTTGCATCTATTCAAAAAGTGTACCAACTTCATTCGAGTGAATTTACTTTCGACCGCCCTGCCGATTCAAGTTTGATAAAAGCAGAACTTAGCGATTTGCAAAATATTTTGAAAGATGACAAACATATCATTGGTTGGTATGAATCTTCCGACTACAAAAATCCGCTTTCAAAGGCTGCTGTTTATTACCTGAAAGTAAATGATGTACGTGATGCCGAAAACCCAACCAAATACTTTGCATTGCCATTAAGTATGGAAGGTATTCAAATGTTTACCCAACAATTAGGACGTTTGGTTTCGCACCAAGACCCCAAATTTGATATTGTAGGAAAAATTAGCGAACAAGGTAACTTGATTGTGGATTTGACAGTATCTATTGATAATCAACCGTATAAACTTAATTCAAAGGAATACGAAATAGAATGGGCAACTACAAATAACAAAGTAATAATGTGGCCCGATTTTATTTCGGACAATTGGGATGCTTATTACATCTATTCCGAATATCCTCTTAATTTACAAGGCATTAAATTTGTTCCGTTTTTCAAAAAAGGACAAGAACAGAAAATCATCACAATAGAACGGTTGCATGGCGACAAAACGATTAAATCGGTAGTTTTCTCTAACAGTTCCGAATCGGATTTGAAAGACGGAGAATTGGATATAATAAACTTGGTAACATATCCTGCCGGACAAGTTCCGCAAGAAATGCACAAATACGAAGTAATGAAATCAAATCGTCCGATTGCAGGTTTGGAAATTCGGATAGAAAATGCGGGAAAATCGCAACTTGCAGGGTATCTTGTTGTAAAAAACCCGGGCGACGAATCTATGGGGGAAAGAAAAATAACCGATTTAACCACAGAAACGATCAATCAAGATGCGATTGTTGGTATTGATTTTGGCAGTAACAATTCTTGTGTGCATTATACAATTACAAACAGTGGCACACAACCAACATTATTTAAAAATCGGCGTTTAGCATTGGTCGGTATTGATGCAGAAAGTGGAACTATTGCCGAAAGAGATGAATTGTTGTTTTTCTCGAATGAAGCAACTGGTAATGGACAAATCAAATCATGGTTGCATGAACATGATGTTCGTTACATAGGTGCGCATAAAGACAAGGAAATTGCAGGAGGAGTAGCCGTCAACGAAAAAAATATACTTGTGAAAGAAATGGACAAGCAAATTATTAAAACTCAGGCAGGAGTGCTGAATTATAATATGAAATGGTTGTCGGATGAGACGGGTTTATCGAAAAAAACGGCTTTCCTTAAAGCCTTGTGGCTGTCGATATGTGCTGATTTGTATGCACAAAAACATGCTCCAAAAGAATTGAGATGGTCTTTTCCGGGTTCAATGTCTGCTTTTGACTTAAACCAATACACCGCTATATATAATGGACAATTGCCAAGTATAACGCCAATACTTGATAAAGACGCCGGAATAAGATTGCGTCCCACTTCAATTATCGAACAAACAGAAGCCGAATCTGTTTGTAAATACGCTCTTAGTAAAGATTTTGGATTGAATAACAATCTGTTTTTGGGAATAGATGTCGGAGGCAGTACGAGTGATATTTTACTGTTAGCCAAAGATATAAATGCAGACAACGACCCAAGACTTTATAAACAAAGTTCTGTTCGTATTGCAGCGGGCGTATTTTTTGATGCAATAATAAAGTCTGCAAAATTCCGAAAAGCCATTTTTGATTATCATCAGGGACAAAAACGAATTAAGGTTGAAAATATTCAAGAAATAAAATCGGAAGGACATAAAGCACCATTCTATCTGAATAGTGTTTTTGACCAACTGACTGATGACGATTTTTCTGCTTTCTATAGTTTTATCGGAAGAGAAGCCCCGTTTGTTTACGCTATTCCCGCTTATGTAACGGGATTACTCGTTTTTTATTCGGGAAAACTCTGTGCAAAAACTATAAAGGAAAATAATCTTACTGCCATAAGAGAAGTACATTTGATGCCTTTCGGCAAAGGCGGACGCTTATTTCATTGGTTACAAACCATTCCGGGTAGTAACACTACCAATGCTTATTATGATGAATGTTTCAAAAAAGGGTATGGAGAAGATGCTGAATCCATCAAGTTAATTTACCGAAGTGATATTACTGTTGATAACAAATCGGAAGTATCAAGAGGATTGGCAGTAGATAAAAGTCTGATTTACGACAGAAATGTTCGTTTTACTTCCGATATTTTCGCCGAAAAGAACATTCGTTATTTAAAAGGAGGTCAATTTGTTCCTTTTGAGGAAAACGAAGTGGTTTCCGATGAATATTTTGAAAGAATAGGACAATTTGAGTTCCCTGAAAAATTGGTTAATTTTGAGACATTCTTACGGATATTTATTGATTTCGTGGGATATAGAGCCGGTTTAGTCAGAGATATTGCCGTGCTTGAAAATCGTAGTAAGGAACTTTCCACACGTTTGGCTGCATTTATTGAAAACGATTCCGAATACACCAAAGCCCGAAACACCAAACAACAATCCGGTCGTTTTGAATACCGCTTCCCGATTCTTATTGTCGAAGGGCTGTGTTATTTAGAACAAATCCTTATTCCCGAAATTTTTAAATCGTAAAAGAACAATGAGTTATCTGGTATTGCACATTGATGTAGAGTTTATTGTTGGTGCTGTGTGTGCCGACAATGGAACCTCGTTGCCGATAACTCACGGTGCAGAAGAATTGTTGTGGCTGTATTTTCACAATAATCCGCATCAAAACACGATTTCATTTGGAAAAGACAATAAAGCACATTTCAATAATTCAGAGGTAAATTATTATGGCAAATTTTTTGAAAACATTGAAAAAGAAATAGAAACATTCACTTTAAGGGGAATTGATCATCCTATTATTGCCTTGCTGAAAGAATCAGGATTACTTGAAACCATCCAAAACACCTATCAAAGCATAACATTTAACGTTACGGACAGTATTCCAACTTTGATGAGTTTTTCCTCGTCTATTGGTGATAATGCAAAACAAAAAATGGTTGATTATCTAAAAAAACATGGATTTCTAATAGATTCATATACTATTCCAATAGCCGAATTGACATGCCACCACGCGTTGAATCAAAGAGGATTGAATGTTGCGAATGGAAGTGTAGCCATTTTTATAGAAGCCTCCAATGCTACTTTGCATTTGATAAAGTTAACGCTTTCTGATAATTATTTTTTGAAAGACGAGAGGAAAACAATTTCTTATAGAGGAAAAGGATTAGACCCGCGAAAACGCGCCTTGGTAAGGTTTATAGTCAATGAAGTGAATAAAGCAACCGGAGTATTATCGTCTGATAATGAAAAAGAAGATGAAATTGAGCGTTTGGAACAAAAGGCTGATGATTGGTTAACGCGATTAGATTTACAAACACGAAATATGCCTTTACGTATTCCTTCGGTCAGTTTTGCTAAAGCGCCTAATATGATGAGAGATGTATTGGTGCGAAAAAATGATTTAGACAGCGATACAGGACAATACACGCGGGATTTGATAGATATTTTTGATGCTTTCCGAAACGAAAATGTACAAGGCGACGTGGCAGCAGTCTTTCTGTTGGGAAATTGTTTCCAAAGCGATCGTGTAAGAAGTAGTTTTATACAAATGATAGGAAGCGATCGCTTACATTTTTATGCTAATAAGGATATTCACGATATTTTGACGATGTATCCGAAAATAGACATTAATCGCTATGCAAACGAGGAAGTAAGAATAAAAGAACGTGCTAAAGCCGAAGATCTAAAACAAGCCCAGCAACGAGCATTTGAAGATGAACAACGTAAAGAATCTGTGAGAGAAGCTAAACGGCAGGCAGAAGTACAAAAAACGGAACAGAACCGCAAAGAAGCACAACGGTTATTTAAAAGAGCCGTTGAATTGGAAAAAGAAGGTAAACTTGAAGATGCAAAAATAAATGCAGAAAAATCTTTGGAGTTGGATAAGACTAAGCGAGAATATAAACTATTCGTTTCCGATTTGAGTGAAAAAATCAACAAATTGAAAGCCAAAAATGAATTGTACAAATCGTATTTGAACAAAGGAGATAAGTTTTTAGAAAACAATGAGTTAGAAAAGGCGCTTGAAGAATACGAGGCTACCCAAAACGTGTTTGATAATGCCGAAATTATTAAAAAGATCATTGAGGTTAAACGTTTGATAAAGAATAACGAACAGAGAAAAGTGAAAATATCTCAACTTTTTTCTGAAATTCAATCTTCGATAAATAAAAATGATTTTTTGAAGGCACAAGAGAAAGTCGACGAAATATTAGCAATTGACAAAGAAAATGCAGCGGCAAAAGCAAAATTGAAAGAAATCAATCTGCGAAAATTAGCACCACCGCCACCGCCAAAGCCAATTAATACAAACAGTGGAAAACAAAATACGGTTGTACCACCACCACCCATACCTATGAAAAAAGAAACAAAACCACAAGTGACGACTGGCGGAAATAAAGGAAACGTTGTACCACCGCCACCACCACTAAAAAAAAAGAAATAATATAATCAACATGTATATAAACTTAAATAATATCCATTATGTCAAAATTTAATTTATCAAAAGGAGAGAGATTTAATTTATCAAAGTTTGAAGGCGGAAGTTTGAAAAATGTCCGCATAGAGTTAGGTTGGAAAGTTAATCAAGATGATGACGGACCAGATTTCGATTTAGATGTATCAGCATTTATGATTGGTAATGATTTCAAAATTGTTGATGACAGCTGTTTTGTATTTTACAAATCAGACTATACCGAAAAAGCACCAGACGGGAACGACCGTCCTTATTCGTTAGACAGAGCATTATATGGTGCTGTGGATAATCAAGGAGACAATGACGAAGAAGATACAGGTGGTGAAGCAACAGAAGATATGTTGTTCGATTTGTCAAAGACAAATAAAGATGTTCAGCAAATCATTATTGTTGTAACTATTTGCAAGTATCCTCACGATGCAAAAAGAGACCGCAGAACATTGTCTTTAAATTTTGGTATGGTACAAAATTGCTATATCCGCATCGTCAACGAAAAAACAAACGAAGAGATTATGCGTTACGATCTTGCCGAAAAATTTGGCAATGAAGATGCCGTTGAATTTGGTCGTCTTTACCGTTTGGGAGTAGAGTGGGAATTTGAAGCATTGGGACGAGGTTCTGTTGGTTCTTTACCCGCATTGATAGAACAATACACTTAAAAACAGTAAGTATGGCAGACAGTAAGTTTAATCTCTCCAAAGGAGAAGACAAGAAAAGCAGTAAGTTCAATCTTACTAAAGACGAAACAGTTTCTACACCAAACAAAGGGGGTGATTTACATCCTACAAAATCCAAATGGTGGCTGTGGCTGTTATTGTTGGCTATGGCTGTTGTGGCAGTAATAGTTATTGTCCTTGTGAGAAATGGCTTGTCAAAAAATGGAGAAGCCACAATTCCAACTGATGACCCCACTGTGGAACAGCCTGTAACTGAAACGCAACCTGTTGATGAAACTCTTGATACAGAACCTTCCGTTACGGAAGATGCTACAATTTCAGAAGATACGTCGACTAATGTTTCGGGAAATCTTGACGAAAAAGCCAAGCAAGTTATTCGCGGCGATTTCGGTAATGGTGCTGAACGCAAACAGACTTTGGGCAACGAGTATGATGCAATTCAACAGAGAGTTAATGAAATATATCGCGAGAAGGCAGGTTGGTAAAATTTAAAATTAGGGGAATTGTTCCTAAAAAACAATTCCCATTTTATTTTTAGAGATGATATTTATAATTGTAAAATAATTATCGAATTATTGATTTGGAGGGTATTGATTTTTCAAAAGAAGATGGAGGGAGAATGATTATTGTTCAATTAGTTAAAAATTAAATTCAAAGTCATGCAAAATAAAGAAATATTTATTCCTTTCCGTACTTTCGACAGTTGGCAACATGCTCAACAGTACGCGGAAATTTTAGAAAAGAAAGGAATTAAATACAAATTAGAAGAATATGATAAAAATATAAACCCATTGTCGCTCTCATCGGAAAAAGAGTTTCAAATTAAAGTTCGTTTGGATGATTTCGAAAAAGCGGATGAATCTGTATTGGAGGAAGCAAAAATAGATGACTTATCCCCGGATTATTACCTACATGAATTTACAGACGATGAATTAATAGAAATATTGGCTAATCCGCATGAATGGGGTGAAATAGACAGGATTATTGCCCCTAAATTATTGATAGAGCGAGGATATAATATGGACAAATTGAATAATAAAAATAAAATAAATGAATATGCTGAACAATTAGCAAATGAGCAAAAAGAAACAGAAGAAACAGTGGTAAAATGGAAAACAGGACAAATAAAAAAAATTTTATCTAATATTTTAGGTTGGATTTAAATAAACATAACGAATATGATAAAAATAGAAATAATCAAAGGAGACATTACTACGTTAAACGCGGATGCGATTGTAAATGCCGCAAATTCGAGTTTGCTTGGTGGCGGCGGCGTGGATGGCGCCATTCACAGGGCAGGGGGCATTCAAATTTTAGAAGATTGTAAAGCCATTCGGGCAAAGCAGGGAAAACTTTATGCAGGTGGGGCAGTTATCACCCGTGCGGGAAATTTGCCCACAAAATACGTTATTCATACGGTTGGTCCCATTTGGGGCGGCGGCACGGACAACGAAAGTACCAAGTTAGCAAACTGTTATCAAAACTCGCTTCAATTAGCCGTTGAAAACAGATGCAAAACCGTAGCATTCCCCAATATCAGTACCGGCGTGTATGGCTATCCGAAACAAGAGGCAGCGGAAATTGCATTGAAAACAGTAAACGATTTTCTTTCAAAACAAGATAAAATAGAAAAAGTTATTTTCTGTTGTTTTGATGAGGAAAATTATCAAATAATGAAAAAACTATATTCATAAAACTACTTGAAATTAAAGCAAAAAAAGAATAATAAAATTAAATACATATAAATATGCAAAAGAATCATCATTACATCGGATTAACCGATGAACAAGTTATTGAAAGTCGTAAAAAACATGGAGAAAACATTTTAACCCCACCGAAAAAAGAATCCTTATGGAAACAGTTTTTAGAAAAATTTACCGACCCCATTATCATCATTCTATTGGTCGCCTTAGCGTTGTCAATAGGCGTGTCGTGTTATGAGTTTTTGTCGGGGCACGCAACGGCAAGCGTTTTCTTGGAACCTGCGGGTATTCTGATGGCAGTACTGTTGGCGACTGTTGTCGGGTTTGGGTTTGAGGTGAGTGCCAATAAGAAATTCGAGGTACTAAATAAGGTCAATGACGATATTCCTGTGAAGGTTATCCGCAATGGAAATATCTGTCAAGTTCCTAAGAAAGAAATCGTTGTGGGCGATATTGTGATTTTGGAAATGGGAGAAGAAGTCCCCGCCGACGGCGAACTGTTAGAGGCTATTTCGTTGCAAATCAACGAATCAACGCTTACGGGCGAACCTGTTATCAAAAAGACTATCCACCCTGCCGATTTTGAGGAAGACGCTACCTATCCGTCCAATCACGCCATGAAAGGCA
>JGI24702J35022_10002960_pt1 | contig 10277 bp, 5 predicted proteins | sample TergutTh196P4_FD_35022 | JGI IMG/M metagenome (IMG submission 35022)
CAAATCCTGAATCGGCACAATGACCATGCGGGCTTTGGATAGATAGAGCAGCCGGATCCATGCCCGGCAGACGCCGCAATTGGGGCCGCCCATACGCCAGTCGCCTTCGTAACCGCTATACAACAAGGCTTCATTCCTGTCCTCCTCGCGCAGCTCGTACATCCAGGCCAGCAGGGTGGTGTTGTCGTGGGTGCCTGTGTAGGCGACTTTGTTTTCTTCATAGCGATGCGGCAGATGCCGCTTGTCGCCCAGGAAGCCGAACTGCAGTACCCGCATGCCCGGAAATCCCGTTTCCTCCAGCAATGCCTCGACTTCCGGCCCGATGACGCCCAAATCTTCGGCGATCACCTGCAGCGCGCCCAGTTCAAGCGCCATAGCGCGAAAAGGCTTTGCGCCCGGGCCTTTGACCCATTTTCCTTCTCTGGCTGACTGGCAATCCGAGGGAATGGACCAAAAGCTCTCAAAGCCCCTGAAATGGTCGATCCGTACACTGTCGAAACGGGCCAGCGCCGCCCGCATCCTCTCGATCCACCAGCGATAGCCTTCTTGCTCCATATATTCCCAATTGTAAAGCGGATTGCCCCAGCATTGGCCATCCGGGGTAAAGTAGTCCGGCGGCGCGCCGGCGACGGCGCGAAACGCCCCGCTTTCGTCTGTATCAAACATTTCCCGCCTGCTCCATACCTCGGCGCTGTCGTCGGAGACATAGATGGGAATGTCGCCGATCAGGGCGACGCCCTTTCCGGCCGCATACTGCTTCAGTTCCCTCCATTGGACGTCGAAGGCCCACTGGACAAAGCGGTAAAAAGCCATCATGCTGCGATTTTCCAGGCGGGCGCGCTCCAGGGCTTCCGGCTCATAGTGCCGCAGCGCCTCGTCAGGCCAGGCATACCAGGGCTGCATATCGTTTTGCTCCCGAATCGCCATATATAGCGCATAATCCTCTAACCAAAAGGGGTCAAAGGCTTTATATTCCTCTACGATCCTGCCGGGAAGCCGGGCAAAAGCCGAACGCAGCAGGATCATCTGTTGATCAAATACCAATTCGTAATGGATCGAGTAAGCGTCCATTCCCCCGCAGCGGGCGTCCAGTTCCGCCTCCGTCACCCAGCCTTGCGCCAACAGCCATCGCGGGTCGATAAACATCGGATCCCCCGCGAAAGCGGATACACATTTATAGGGCGAGAAAGACGCGCCCAAATGCTCCACCGGCAGCATCTGCCAGCTGGAAAAGCCCCCCTCGCAAAGAAAGTCCACAAAGTCCCGGGCTTCGGCGCCGAGCACGCCGATGCCGAAAGGTCCGGGCAGCATCGTCAGCGGCATCAAGACGCCGGCTGTACGGCTGCCCTCCAGATTCATCATCGTCTACCTCCTGTCCGGCAAAGGATGCCGGTCCCCGAGTTTCCATATCTCCCGCGCATATTTGCGAATGACTTCGTCGCTGGAGAAGCGGCCCGCGTGCGCAATATTCATGGCCGACATGGTCCCCCATTGTTTCCTGTCGCGGTATAGCCGGTTGATTTCTTTCTGCGCCGCCATATAGCTGTCAAAATCCTTGAGCACAAAGAATTCGTCATTATAGGTAATGAGGGAATCGTAAATATTCTGAAATTCCGCCTTGCCGATTTCGGAAGGCTGCGTATTGACATAGCGGTCGAGAACCATTCTGATCCGCTGGTCGTTCTCATAGATTTCGCGGCTGTTGTAACTTTGGCTGCGGTACAGCTCCAGTACTTCCGGTACCGTCAACCCGAAGCGGACATAGTTCCCCTCGCCGACGGCTTCAAATATCTCGATGTTCGCGCCGTCCATGGTCCCGATGGTAACCGCGCCGTTGAACATAAACTTCATATTGCCGGTGCCGGAGGCTTCACGGCTGGCTGTCGAGATCTGCTCGCTGACGTCGGAAGCCGGGAAGATCATCTCGGCAAGGGATACCCGGTAGTTTTCCATAAACACGACTTTAATGCGTCCGCGTACCACCGGGTCATTGTTGACGAGATCCGCAATCATCGAGATGAAACGGATGGTTTCCTTCGCAAAGTGGTAGCCTGGCGCCGCCTTTCCGCCGAACAAATAAGTGCGGGGATGGACGTCTATGCCGGGGTTGTCGAGTATCTCGTGATATTGCGCCAGGATATGAAGGGCCAGCAGCAGCTGCCTTTTGTACGCGTGGAAGCGCTTTACCTGTACGTCAAAGATCGAATCCGGATCCACATCGACTCCCCGGCCCGCTTTGATGATCAGCGCCAGCCGCTCCTTGTTTGCTTTCTTGATCTGCGCCAGTTTCTCGTGAAAGGCGGGGTCTTTGGTCAGGCCGCTCTCGTCCAGCAGGGACAGTTTCAACGGTTCTTTCAGCCAGACGGGCCCGATTGCCTCCGTGATCAGTTTGCTCAGCTCCGGGTTTGATTTCTGCAGCCAGCGACGCTGGGTGACCCCGTTGGTAATGTTGAGAAAACGCTCGGGATAAATCTCGTAGAAGTCCTTAAAAAGCTCCGTTTTCAAAATGTTGCTGTGTATTTTGGCGACGCCGTTAATATGATGGCTGCCGACGATCGCCAGAAANGCCATGCGGATCTCGCCATCGGCTTCGATCGCCATCCGCCCTACCCGCTCCCAATCTCCTGCAAATCGCTTAAAGAGATCCCGGCAAAACCTTTCGTTGATCTCATGGACGATCATATAGATCCGGGGCAGGAGGGGCCTGAATATGCCGGCCGACCATCGTTCCAGCGCCTCGGGCATAATGGTATGGTTGGTATAGGAGATCGTCTTTACCGTGATGTCCCAGGCTTCGTCCCAGCCAAGCTCTTCTTCGTCGAGGAGGATGCGCATCAGCTCCGGCACAGCCAGCGCCGGATGGGTATCGTTAATGTGAATCGATACGAATTCCGGCAAAAGGTGCATATCCTTGTATGCCTTTTTGAAGCGCCGGACGATGCTTTGGATGCCTGCCGACACAAAGAAATACTGTTGTTTCAGCCTGAGGAAGCGGTTCTGATAATTGGAATCGTCCGGATATAGCAGTTCCGAAATGGCTTCCGCGTTATACTTTTCAGAAATGGCNTTGATATAGTCGCCGCTGGAAAAAGATTCAAAATTAAACTGCCGGACCGATTCCGCGCTCCACAAGCGTAAATTGTTGACCACGCCGTCCTCGCCGCCCAGCATGGGGATATCATAGGGCATGGCGATGACCGGCTCGAAGTTTTCGTGGTGGAAGACAAGGCGCTTGTCCACGACTTCTTCATAAACATCGCCAAAAAACTTAACGGTGACGGCTTTGTTCGGCTTCTTGATCTCCCAGACGTTTTCATTACGCAGCCAATTGTCAGCCATTTCGATCTGATTGCCGTCCACGATTTTTTGCTCAAAGAGTCCATATTTATAGCGAATGCTGCATCCGTGACCGGGCAGTCCGCANAAAGCAAGGGAATCCATAAAACAAGCCGCGAGCCTGCCCAGGCCGCCGTTGCCGAGCCCCGGGTCGGATTCCACCTGATAGATTTTATCCAGATCTACATTCAGCTCATCCATGGCTTTCCTGCAGGTTTCTTCAAGTCCCAGCGCGAGAATATTCTGCTCCAGCATCCTGCCCAGTAGAAATTCCAGTGAAAAGTAATAGACTTGCTTTCTCTTCTCCTCTTCGTAGGAGCGGGTCGTCTCGATCCACTGTCTCGTGCTTCTTTCCTTCACGATCGCTGCCAAAGCGGCATATTTATCCTCAACCGTGGCTTCATCCACCGACACGCCGCGGATGGCTTCCAGCCTTTCGACAAATTGTCTGGCAAAGGATCTCCTGTCCGTTCTGCGTTGTTGTGTCGCCTGCAAGCCATCGTTTTTCACATTCATCATACACCTTGTCTCCCTTTTGCATATATTGCCACACTTTGTCCGGCTACGGCGCAAGCGCCTGCCGGCCTGTTCCCGATCAAGTCCCATTGAAAACTCTCCATGGGAAAAGTAAACTTTTCTTCTCCTACATTTACCGCAATCAGTACCGTATCCGCCCCTTCTCCCCGTTTAAAGGCATAAACGCCTTCTCTGGCGATCACTAGCTTGTAGGCGCCTTCCCGAAACACGGGCCTGGCGCTGCGGATTTCGGCAAGGCGCTTATACCAGTCTACCAACTCCTCGTCTTCCGCGCCCCAGGGATAACAGACGCGGTTGAACGGGTCCGCGCCGCCTTCCATCCCCGCCTCATCTCCGTAATAGACACAGGGGAANCCCGGCAGCATAAACTGCAGNGCGGAAGCAATCTTCAGCATCCGCTTCCCGTATGCCCTCTGTTCGTCGCTGAGCCGGTAGACGGCTAGTTCCGCCTTTGTCTCCGGCAGATCTTCGCTGCCCAGTGCAGTGAGGATGCGCAGGGTGTCGTGCGTGCCCAGNATATTCATCAGGCTGTCCAGCACCGGTTTCGGATAGTTTTGNATGAGGACCGCCATGGTATCGGCCATGATCGCCGCGCTGCGGTTCCGGATATAGGAAATGATCGCATCCTTCAGGGGATAGTTCATGACGGAATCCAATTGGCCGCCAAGGAAATACCGCCGGCGCGCGCCGTAGGCAATCTTGTTTGAGGCGTCTTCCCATACCTCGCCGACGATCAGGGCGTCAGGCCGTTTCCTGCGGATGGTGCTGCACAGCGAATCCAGGAAAANNTCGGGCAGTTCATCCACCACATCCAGCCGCCAGCCGCTGATGCCGCAGTCCAGCCAGTGTTCGACGACGCCGCCCTTGCCCGCGATATACTCCCGATACGTGGGTTCTTTTTTATCGATTTCGGGCAGGAGCAGGATATCCCACCAACTGGCATAGCTGTCCGGCCAGTCGCGGAAGGTAAACCAGCTGTAATAGGGCGACGCTTTCGACTGATACGCGCCCAGGCTGTCATAGTTTCCATATTTATTGAAGTAGATGCTGTCAGCGCCCACATGGCTGAATACGCCGTCCAGTACCACCCGCATCCCGCGCGCGATGGCTTCTTCACAGAGTTTTCGCAAGGCGCTTTCATTCCCAAAACCGGGGTCTACATGCATATAATCGCCCGTATCGTATTTATGGTTGGAGGCGGCTTCAAAAATCGGGCTCAGATACAGGCAGGTTATGCCCTGCCTTTGTAAATAAGGCAATTTGCTGAGGATCCCTTCCAGATTGCCGCCAAAAAAATCGTTATTATGTACAATCCCATCTTCATCGGGTAAGAAGGAGGGCGTGGCGCCCCAATCGCCGCGCAATACCGTCCCGGGCTGCATGGGCCGCGCCTGTGCGCCGCCGCGGGCAAAGCGATCCACAAAGATATGGTACATGACGCCGCCTTTGACCCAATCCGGCGTCTTCAACGCAGAATCATATACCGTCAACTGATAGGGCGTCAAAGACTCGTCCCGCGGCCCTTCGTTGTCCACCACGAACACGCCTTCCGCCGTCTCAATCCTGAACCAGTACCAATAGAGTCCCGCGCAAGGCGTCAAAAGCTGCGCAGAGAAGACATCATCCCCGCCTATTGTTTCTTTCCAATGCATGGGCTGCTCCCGCGCTTCACCTTCGTCCGGTTTCCACATCAGGATCGCGTTCCTGCAGAAACCACGCCGATACTGCAGTGTCAGGCGCAGCGGCTGCCCCTGGGGCAGCGCGCCCTGCGGCGACCTGTTCGCCGGATCGCATTCATCAAACCGATACACCGCTCACCTCCTGACGCAAGCCCGCGTAAAGGTCCAGATACGCTTTCGCCGATAAATCCCAACGGAAATCGCTGCGCATCGCTTCCCGCATCAGGTTGCGCCAGTCATTCTCATAATAAGTATACATATGGATTGCGTTCCGGATGGTGCGCAGGAACACGCTTGCGTCATATTCCTCGAAAAGGAAGCCGTTCCCTTTGCCGCTCCGGCAATCCCTGATCGTATCCTTTAACCCGCCGGTCGCCCTGACAAGGGGTATCGTTGCGTAACGGCAGGCGATCATCTGAGAGAGGCCGCAGGGTTCGCTGCGGGAAGGCATCAGCATCATATCGGCGCCCGCGTATATTTTATTTCCGATCGCAGGATTGTAGGCAATGTTTATCGCCACTTTTTCGGGATAGCAAATCGCCATCTCCGTGAAAAAGAGTTCATATTCCATATCCCCCGTGCCGAGAAGCAGAAACTGTATATCGTCGCTGAGCAGCTCTTCCATGATCGTCAGCAGCAGATCCAGCCCTTTATGCGCTACCAGCCGGGAAACGATGCAGAGCAGCGGTTTGCGGGGCGCTGCCGGAAGGCCGAAAAGCATTTGAAGCTCCCGCTTGTTTTCCGCCTTACCCTCCAGATCGTCGATCGAAAAACGACGTATCAGGGAAGGGTCTGTCTCCGGGTTATAGAAGTCGGTATCGATCCCGTTGACAATGCCGCTGAGTTTGCCCGCGTTCATTTGCAGGATCGGCTCCAGGTTATAGCCTCCGTCGATCTTGATCTCGTCGGCATAAGAGGGGCTGACGGTGGTGAGCCTGTCGCAGCAAACGATCGCGCCCTTCACCAGGTTGATACAGCTTTTGTATTCGACAATGCCGTAGTCCTCCCATCGAAGGCCGAATACATCCCAGAGGATATCCAGGGAATACTGTCCCTGGTATTCGATATTGTGAATGGTAAAGACCGTGCGGATCCCGGGATATTGCGCGGCTAAAACCGTTTTCAGATAAATGGGCACCAGGGCCGTCTGCCAATCATGGGCGTGAATAATATCCGGCACGAAATCAATCATGCCGAGCACGGTCAGTATCGCTTTAGAGAAGAACGCGAAACGTTCGCCGTCGTCAAAATACCCGTAGCAGTTTTCACGGTCGAAGTAGTCCTCATTGTCCAGAAAGTAGTATACGACGCCGTCTCTTTCCACCTGAAATACGCCGCAGTAGATGCTGCGCCACGCGAGCGGTACCTGCATATGCCCTAAAAAGCGCATATTGGTACACGAGCCAAACTGCAGGCGCACCGATTGGTAATAGGGTGCGATCACCCGAATGTCCACATCTTTCGCGATGCCTTTCAGCGTCGCGGGCAAAGAGCTGACCACCTGGCCCATGCCGCCTGTGGATACAAAAGGCGCAACCTCCGACACCGCAAACAGGATCTTTTGAGGGTCCTTTTTCCTTGGCCTGCGCTTGGTCGCCTTGTCTGCGGCGCTCTCCGCCGTATCGGCGCCGGTTGCCGCCGTTTCCAGCCCGGCGCCCTTCGCCGCTTTAGATTCCTTTTGTTTTTTTTCGGCTTTTTTTTCTGCTTTTTTTTCAGCCGCCGTTTCCTTTTCTTTTTCCTTATCTGCTTTCGCTTGTTTTGCCGCGGCTTTTTTATCCGCCGCTTTTTCTGCTATTATACTGCTCATAGGCTATACCTCCATGTTATTGGGTGTGCGTGTCTATACAATTTTTCCTCTTTCGATGTAGACCGGATGGGTTTTATACCCAAGTAAGGTTCGGCTCTCCGATACAATCACCTGTTTATCCGTTACGATCCAGTTAAGCTCGGCGTTCGCGCCGATCACCGTCTCCCTTTGCAGGACGCTGTTTCGTACCACAGCCCCCGCGTGTACCTGNACATTGCGNAAGACGACGCAGTTTTCGATTTTGCCCTCGATCAGGCAGCCGTTGGCGACAATGGAATTATGTACGTCCGCATCCTGTCCGTATTTGGTTGGCGTCGAATCATGGACCCTGGTGTGAATGCGGCGGCCGTTGAAATCAAAGAGCGGTTCCCGATTCTGCGGGTCAAGCATATCCATATTGTAGTGAAAAAAAGTGGGAAGCGAACAGATGCGCGCGAAGTATCCGCTAAACTCCCAGCCTATAGCCTTGAGGGATTTCAGCGTCCCGGCCAAAACCTGACAGGAGAATTTGGTCATATCGCAGGACCGTTCCCTGGAGAGCAGGCGAATCAATACGGTCTTTTTCACGATATAAGCCCCCATACACTGATTCACCACATCTCCCGCCGGCGGGTCAAATAGGATTTCACTCACCCGCCCGTTGCGTTCGATCTTGCAATACGCGGCAAAGTCCCGGTCGATTTCCAGAACCGGCTTCTTCACATAGATGGCGGTCACATCTGCGCCGGTCTCTTCATGCTGGAGCAGCGGCTCGCGAAAATCGATATTATACGCGCTGCTTCCGTCGACAACCAGAACGTTTTCCGCCTTGACCTCGTCAAGATACAGGAGCGCCCGTTGAATGGGCTCATCCCGTACGTCATTAAAGCGCCGGTCCCCGCCCGGGTATTGCGGGAAGTATTGCACGCCGCCGACCGACCGGCTGAGATCCCATTCTCTCCCCGCGCCGATATGGGAAAGCAGCGTCTGGTACTGGCTGCCCAGCACAATCGCAACGGTAAATATGCCAGAGTTTACCATATTGGATAACATGAAATCAATCAACCTGAAATGCCCGGCGAAATGCGTAGCCGAGGCTGTACGGTGATTGCTTCCGTCGCCAAAGGTTTGCGGCTGAAGATCCGAAAGACAAAGTCCGACATTCATGAATAATTCTCCTTTACATTCCCTGTGTTCAGGTCCAGGAACCCGCGATAACGGTGATCTTGCCGCCGCTTTCCCTTGGCTGCCCGACGACAGCCTTTGCTTCTATTACGCTCCGCTCATCGAGTATCGCGTACTCCACTACCGCGCCGCGCTTGATCACCGCGTCGGACATGACGACGGAGTTCCGCACCGTGGCGGAGGCTTCGACGACAACGCCCCTTGACAGAATCGAGTTTTCCACGATGCCGGAAATCTGGCAATCCGAAGCCAAAAGGCTGTTTTTCACGCGCCCGGTTTGCCCGATATGATGGGGCGGCCTGCTTCTGCTCCTCGACAGGATATGCCAGTCCGGCATCCCCAATGTGGAGTCCGCAAGCATATCCATATTCGCTTCCCATAAGCTTTCGTGCGTTCCGACGTCCTTCCAGTAGCCTTTGAACCGGTAGGCGTACATTTTTCGTCCGGCGGCAAGCATAGCCGGCAAGACGTTTTTGCCGAAATCTTTGTCCGATCGTTCATCCCGATTGTCCAGTTCCAGGTATTCCTTCATCGAATCCCAGTTAAAGATATAAATACCCATGGACGCAAGGCTGCTCTTGGGTTTTGCCGGTTTTTCCTCAAATTCTACAATCTTATCCTTTGCGTCTGTATTGACGATCCCGTAACGGCTGGCGTCTTTCTTCGGCACGTCGATCACGGCAATGCTGCAGTCGGCGCCTCTTTTCTTATGGCTGTCCAGCATCAGGCTATAATCCATTTTATAAACATGATCTCCGGCCAGGACAAGGACATACACCGGTTTATAGGTTTCGATGAAATGCCGGTTTTGATAAACAGAGTTGGCGGTGCCGCTGTACCAGTCGGAGCGCTCGCCGCTGCTATAGGGCGGCAGCAGGGAAACGCCGCCGTTCATCAAGTCCAGGTCCCAGGGATGTCCCTTCCCGATATAGTCGTGTAAATACATGGGCATATATTGCGTCAGCACGCCCACCGTATCGATCCCTGAGTGAACGCAATTGGACAAAGTAAAGTCAATAATCCGGTATTTACCGCCGAAAGAGATTGCCGGCTTGGCGATATGCTCTGTCAGCGGCATCAGCCGGGAACCGCTCCCGCCGGCCAAAAGCATGGCGACGCATTCTTTATAATATCCAGCCATGATCATGGCTTTTCCTCCTTTATATCAGGAATACCCCCGCTTAATCTTGCAAAGCCGGGCCGCTTCGTTTTCGGATAGAACGAGCCTTGATTCAGTGAGTTCTAACCCTGCCACTGAATCTTAGTCGAGTCCATCCAGAGACTTAGTCGCTCTTATCCCGCCGCCTATAAGGCGGGGGGATTAGAGCGGGTTAGTCTTCGGATAAATACGGTGGACAGCGGCGGCGCCGTAACCTGTAAACTGTAGGGGAAGCCATGCATAGGATTCTCCTCTGTTTGCAGCACGCCGTTTTCGTGTCCCCAACCGCCGAAGGCCAGGCGGTCAGAGCTGAACACTTCTTCATACACGCCCTCTTCGGGTACGCCGAAACGATACNCTTCCCGCGTCACGGGCGCGAAATTCTGCAGAATGGTCAGGGCGTTCCCCTGATGATCCATCCGCTGAAAAATAACAATATTCTGCGTATAATCGTCTGCGCTGATCCATCGGAACCCGTCCCAGCTATGGTCGTTCTCCCATAACGCCGGCGTTTCCCGATAGAAGCGGTTCAGCGCCCTGACATAATCCTGCATTTGTCTGTGCGCAGGATACTCCAACAGGAACCATTCTATCT
>JGI24702J35022_10002961_pt1 | contig 10276 bp, 8 predicted proteins | sample TergutTh196P4_FD_35022 | JGI IMG/M metagenome (IMG submission 35022)
TTTTGGATACGGCGTATTTCTACCCGCATCTGTTCCCGGAGCAGGGCGTCCAGATTGGATAGCGGCTCGTCCAGGAGAAGCACCGAAGGTTCAACAATAAGGCTGCGAGCCAGGGCAACCCGCTGCTGCTGACCGCCCGAAAGCTGTCCCGGCGGTCTGTCGTAGAGATCCCCCAGGCCTACAAGATCCAGGAATTCCCTTACTTTCTTTTCTATATCCGTTTTGCCTTTTTTCCTAAGCTTTAGACCATAGGCAACATTCTCACCTACCGTCAGGTGCGGGAACAGGCCGTAACTCTGAAACACCGTGGCTGTGTCCCTGGCATTTGGAGGCAGCATGGTTACGTCTTCCGAACCTATCCGGATCTTTCCTGTTGTGGGGAGTTCAAAGCCCCCGATCATTCTTAAAGTAGTGGTTTTTCCGCAGCCCGATGGTCCCAGGAGGGTTACCAGCTCCCCGGCTTCCACCCTGAAGCTGGATTCGTGAACTGCAATAACATCCGGTTTGCCTTTGATATTTTTAAAAATTTTGCTTACCCCATCAAGGGTAACAGCCATACTTTTTTTCTTCTCCATTATTGCTCTCTCATCTTGAAATGTTTCTGGCGTTTATTCCTTCGTCACGCACCAAAAGCTGCATCAGGCCGAAGACCGCAAGCACTATGATGATTAGCACAGTTGAAAGGACGCTGGCAAGGCCGAAGCGCAAAAGCTCCGAAAAGTTATATATCTGTACAGTCAGGTGATACCACCGGGCAGAGATAAGAAAGATAACCGCACTTACGGCAGTCATGGAACGGACAAAAGTATAGGACATGCTGGTTAAAAAACTGGGACGTATAAGGGGCAGCACAACAGAAGTAAAGACCTTGGACATATCCGCTCCCAGATCCTGAGCGGCTTCTTCAATGGACCTGTCTATCTGCCTTAAATTCGCTGCTCCGGTTTCCAGCCCTACCGGCAGCTCGCGTATAACGTAATTTATTACAATGATGGCCGCTGTTCCAACCAAAAGCAGCGGCGGTTTGTTGAATGCGAGAATATAGGAAATGCCCAAAAGGGTGCCAGGCACCGCAAAGGGCGTCATAAGCAGGACTTCCAGAATCCGCTTGCCCGGGAAATTCTGCCGCACTATTATAAGAGCCGCCGCCATGGCGATAATTCCGGCAATGGGGGTGGCTGCCGCCGCAAGAGTCAGGGTATTGGTAATGGATTGCCAGCCCCGTGAGAGGGCTTCTCCGATATTTGAAAGGGTAAACGTATAATCAATGCCCCAGTTTTTTACAAAACAGCCGGCAAATATGGTTCCGTAAAGGGTAATTATAAAGAACAGGCAGATGCCCACAAAAACCGAAAGGGCTATGCGCACCGGTTTCGTGGTCAGCTCCGTTAGGCGGGTAGAAGGTTTACCTGTTACTGTAACCACACTCTTTCTGCTCACCCAGTATCGCTGGATAAAAAAGGCGGTTAGGGTGGGCATCAGGAGAAGAAGGCTTAATGCCGCACCGCTCCCCAGATTATTGCGGCCTGTGACTTCAATATATGCTGTTACCGAAAGAACCCGGTAGGAACCTGCAAGAAGCAGGGGATTGGCGAAATCTGCCAGGGAATTTGTAAACACCAGAAGCCAGGCTGAAAGGATTCCCGGAAGGGAAAGGGGCAAGGTTATGGTAAGGAAAGTCCTCAGCCTTGAGGCCTGCAGGTCCAGTGCAGCGTCTTCTACGGTTGAATCTATGGACTTGAGGATCGAAGAAATGGACATAAAGGCAATTGGAAACATCCCTACAGTCTGAACCAGTACCAGTCCGCCCAGACCGTAGACGGAGAAATTTTTAAGTCTCAGAATTTGATTGGAAATAAGACCGTTATTCCCCAAAAGCAGAATTATGGAAAGAGTAAGGGAGAAGGGAGGCGAAATAACAGGCATGGTCGCCAGCGTTCCTATCAGTTTTTTCCCTCTTGCGCTGGTACGTTCTATTAGAAAGGCGAAAACAAAACCAATGATGGTGGAGACCGATGCTGTCAGGATCCCCAGTTTAATTGATCCCCAGAGAGCCTGAAGACGGGCCGGACCGAATGTTTCCTTCCATATTTCAAAAGTAAATCTGCCCTCCTGGACAAAAGTAAGCCGCAGCGATTCAATGAGGGGATAAGCTACAAAAGCTATGGCCATGGCAAAGAGAAAAATTACCGAATAACCTGTAATTGGATCTCTGGCAAGAACCGCCACCGCGAAAAGGGCTGTAAAAAGAATCCATGCCAAAATTGACAGGTTCCTTAAAAGTCCTTCAAAACCGTGAACGCCTCTTCCCTCAGGGATTGCCAGGATCATTGCCCCGTTTATATCGTAACCGGATTCATCCGGAATGGGGAGCATGTATACTAGTATGGAAGTCGTCCCCCCAAGGCCTGTATCCATAATTCCTTTTTCTTCGGCAAGGGCCTCGAGCTCGGGCGCCTTAAAACTCTGCTTTACCGTATACGGCAGGAGGTAGTAAACACTTGTGAGTCCTTCCTGAAATTCCGCGGTGTCCTTATTGGCATCCCAGATAGCCTGGACCAATTCGTCGCCGGCAATGGGGAAGAATTCAAAATCATCGTCCAGCCCCAAATGCAGAACCCGTCCACCTTCAATTATGCCGGGAAGGCCGGTAATCCAATCATCAAGACTGTCAGTATCATAGGGTATTGTTTTCGCATACAGGGTTATTTCTTTAAGGCTGTTCTCCGTGTCGTATCTGCGATATGAACCCAGAAGGGAAGTATAGATCCAGATATCAAAAACCGCAAAGACAAGAGATGCCGCGATTAATTTTGTCAAACCCCGCTTTTTTAACATGATTTCCCAAAAAGCGCCGCAGGTCCGCGTTCAGCGGACTTTACGGAGCTTTATCAGAGTTTCTTTAAATCACCTTTTGGATTCAATTTCCGCAATCCACCTGTCGAGAAGCCGGTTCCTGTTTACCGCGTCTCCGTCCCAGACCAGATCCTGAGTTATGGTCTTAATTTGATCCAGAGAAAGAGCCAGGGGATGTTTTACCGCGCCTCTTCTTACCAGCACTACATAATAATCGGTAAATAATTTCTGGGCATTTTGAGAGGAAAGGATCCAGTCGTATAGCTGCCGGGCCTGTATTGGCTGCTTACCGCCTTTGATAAGGGACATGGCGGCAAGTTCATAACCTGTACCTTCCGAGGGAGCAATGATCTCCGTATTGGCGCCTTCGGATTTTAGCTTAACCTGGTCGTGGGCATAGCCGATTGCTATTGGGATTTCCCCGGTTGCAACACTTTGTCCCGGAGCCGCCCCGGAGCGGGTATACTGATCAACATTGGCATCCAGCCTTTTTAGGTAATCAAAGGCCCTGTCTTCATCTCCGTTATTAAGGGTTCTTATTGTGGTAATCAAATTATAGGCTGTTCCCGAGGTATTGGGGTTGGGCATGCGGATATAGCCCTTGTATTCAGGTTTTAAAAGATCTGCCCAGCTTCTTGGAGGAGTAATACCCAAAACTCTGGCCCGGGTAAGGTTAGTCACAAATGTAAGAGGACCAACATAGAGACCGATCCAGAAATTCTGGGGATCCTTGAATTCCGCCGGCGTATTGTTAGCTTCCCTTGATCGGTACGGGGTTGTAAGATCCCTGGTTTTGCCCGTTATGTGATCAAGACCGACTCCCCCTACCCAAATGGAGGCCTGAGGGTTGGCTTTTTCTGCTTCCATGCGCGCCAAAGCCTCGCCGCCCGAGAGCCGCACCCAATTCACCGCGATGCCGGTCTCTTTTGTAAATTGATCAAACAGGGCTTTTGCCAATGTTTCGTCACAGCTGGCATAAACAGATACTGAATTTTGGGCCAATACCATCCCAACCGATATGAAAAGGACAAAAAGCACAATTATTAGCTTTTTCACATTAACCTCCATTCCGCAATTTTGGTTCAACAAATAACAATCAAAATAACTTGCTGCTAATAATATAATGCTTTATTTGCCGGCAGGCAAGAGCGGGTTTTTATGAAATAAGTCCGCAATGGAGCTGTTTTGACACTTCCTATTCAGAACAGCTTCCTTGTCCGGCATTAGGAAATCCTGATAGCAGAAATTCAGAATTTCCGCGAACCGGGTTTGACAAGAGGGATACCTTTTTTGCAGAGTTCACAATTCTCCGCGTCCCAGTTGGCAGCTTCCAGCCGGCAGGAAGGGTAAAAGGGCCAGGCAACGTCCACTCCCGGCGAGCGCCGATCCACTATGCAGGCCAGAGCAGCTATCCGACCTCCCATTTCTTCCAGCGCTCTGGCGCTTTCACCGGAAGATTTTGCGGTGGTAACCACATCTTCGGCGATGAGGAGATTCTGGCCCGGTTTTACCTCGAAACCCCGGCGCAATGTCATGGCCCCTGATTCGTCTCGTTCTGTAAAAAACGCCGGAAGCCCGAGCTGACGGGCCAGCTCATAAGCCACGATTATGCCCCCGATTGCCGGTCCAACAATCGCGTCAATTTGCAGCTTACCTGCTTTCATGTCCGTTCTTATTTGTTCAGCTACGCCTGACAGGGCTTCCGCAGCCCGGTCCGGGAATTGAAGCAGCCGGGCGCACTGGAAATAAAGATCTCCATGCCTGCCGGAAGAGAAGAGAAAATGCCCCTCCAGAAGGGCGCCTGACTGCCTTAAAAGGGATATCGCGTCACTCATGGAATTAGTGTATACCATAAATATTCTTAAATGACTATCATAGTCCCATGACGGAACCTAAGTTTCCCTATCTTGAAATTCTTAATCCTGAACAGAGGGAAGCCGTATTCCATACCGGGCGGCCTCTCCTCATCCTTGCCGGGGCGGGTTCTGGCAAAACAAGGGTAATAACCACAAAGATCGCGTATTTGATCCGGGAGAAGGGTGTTGATCCCCGCTCAATTCTGGCGGTTACATTTACCAACAAAGCCGCCCGTGAGATGGCGGACAGGGCAAGGCTGATCGATGAAAGGGCCGGGGCTGCGATGCTCCGGACTTTTCATTCATTTGGCGCCTGGTTCCTTAGACGAAACGGCGCCCTGGGAGGATTGGAAAGCGGTTTTATAATTTATGACGATGATGACAGCATCGCTCTCCTGTCTACTATAATGGAAGGCGCTCCCAGGGCAGAGCTAAAAGCAGCTGCGAATAAAATAGCCAGGGCAAAAGATTATTTTCTCTCTCCGGAAGATCCTGAACTGGACCTTATTGATCACCGGAAAATTTTCCGGAGCATTTATGCGAAATACGAGCAGAAGCTGGCAGAAATCGGCAATGTGGACTTTGGTGATCTGATTAAAAAACCGGTTGAAATTTTACGGAATATCCCCGAAGTAGCCCGGCGCTTCCGGGAACGGTTTACCGTGATCATGGTGGATGAATATCAGGATGCGAATGTTGCCCAGTCGGAACTCCTGAAAGAGCTCTATAGCCCCGGTACATACATCTGTGTTGTGGGCGATGACGATCAGTCCATCTACCGCTTCCGGGGCGCAGAGGTTAAAAATATTCTGGAGTTTCCCGGCTGTTTTGGAAACGCTGACATTATCAGGCTGGAACGAAATTATCGTTCTACAACCCCCATATTAAAGGCAGCCGCATCGGTGGTTGATCATAATACGGGCCGTCTGGGCAAAAAACTGAAATCCGAACGCGGAGACGGGAAAAAGCCAGTCCTGGCCTTCATGCCTGATCAGGATACAGAAACCGAATTCTGCGCGGAGCTGATTCAAAAAAGTCCCAGGTATTCCGACTGGGCTGTGGTCTACAGAACCAATGCCCAGTCTCTGGGCTTTGAAACCGAATTCCTCCGCAGGCAGATACCATACAAGGTTGTGGGCTCGCTTAAATTCTACGAACGGGAAGAAGTAAAAGATACCCTGGCCCTGCTGTCATTTCTGGTTAATCCCCGTGACGAAATCGCCTTTCGCAGAATGGTTAACAAGCCAAGCAGGGGAGTCGGGCCTGCTGCAATGGAAAGGATTGTGGAGGAAGCAAAGGGAGGAGATCTTGCCGCGGCAGCGAAAAAGCTTGCGCCCCGGCTTTCGGCCAGGGCCCGGTCGGGGATCGCTGTTTTCCTTAAAGCCATTGATGAGGCGAAAGCCGCCATTGCATCCTGCGACAGCAGTCTACCCCCCGATGACTCCGGCCCTTCCGCGGGAAACCCTTTTGAAAATGCCCGCACAAAACCGGACCGCGGAAAGGAGGTAAAGAAAGACAGAAAACCATCCATGACCGGAGAAGGGCTAAAGGCAGGGGTTGGTCTTTCTACCTGTGTGGTCAGCCTGGTCAGTGAAAGCGGCATTGCTGAATATCACCTTAACCATGACGAACTTTCAGGAAACCAGCGGATCAGTAATCTTCAGGAAGTGGCAAACGCCGCAAGTCTCTATGAAGCCAGCGAGGCAGGTCTTCTGGAATTCCTGGAGCATATAGAGCTGGATCGTTCCATTGAAGAAACCGCCGGCGCCGGAAACGAAACGGTTACCCTTATTACCCTGCACAATACAAAGGGTTTGGAATTTCGCCGGGTGATCATGACTGGGGTAGAACAGGGGATCTTTCCAAGGGAAGATAAAAAAAGCGAAGACCTGGAGGAAGAACGGCGGCTTTTCTATGTGGGGGCAACCAGAGCCATGGACGAACTCTATTTTACATCCTGTGCATACAGGAGAGTTTTCGGAAGGACAATGCCCATGGAACCGTCTGTTTTTTTACGGGAGCTTGATCAGGAAGCCGTAAGGATCATAGGGTCAGTGCCGTATGGCTTTAAGGCTCCTTCCGGCATGGATGCAAATAAGGGCAGAGTAGTTTCTGCAGGAGACCGCGGGACCTCTTTCGGTAAGGGGCGCGCAGGCGGCTCATCCATTGGTTTACACGGTTCCATGCAAAAATTGCCCGGATCATCCGATGGCCGCTGGACTTTGGGCGACCGGGTCTTCCATGATGATCAGGGTTATGGTTCAATTACCCAGATCCGGGAAGGAGAAGACGGCCCTGTTATCAAGGTTGTTTTCGAGAACGGATACGAGACACGTTTTTTAAGCCTCCATCAGAGTTCCCGGTATACCAAAATTGAGGGGGATTAAGCTGTTTAATTCAAAAGAATATGAATTTTTGCGTCTCCTCCCCAGAGTGCTCCGGGCCCGGGATTTTCACCTTTATTTGGAAAACGGGAAAAGGCTCACAGATCTCTGGCTCCAGGGCGGAAAGGCGGTTTTGGGCCATAAGCCGCCCAAGGTTCTTGTAGAACTAAAAAATGTCATGGAAAGGGGACTTTTTTCGCCTCTTCCCCACCCAATGGAAACGCGTTTTATTAAAGCCCTTAAAATATTTTTCCCTGGCCGTGTTTTCCGCCTCTATGGAGAAGAGGCTACCCTGTACCGGAGTTTGGAGGAGGCGGGTGTCTTAACGGACAATACACTTTTAAAAGGCCCACTTTCCCAGGCTTTTACAGACCCCGCCTTTTCTGCTGAATCCGCTGACTTGGAAGCCGTTGACTTGGAAGCCACTGACATGGAAGCCACTGACGAAGCCGGCAGAGGGCGAGTCTCGCTTTGGCGGCCCTTTATTGAGATGCAGAATATTCCTGTATTATCTGACGCGCCAGTTCTGATTCCTGTTTTGCCCTGGCCCCAGGGACCGGCGGTACTGGTTTTGGATGAAAATATGGAAAGTGTCTTCCCTTCCGGAGAGCTAATTCCCCCGGTATTGCTTGCCCCGGCGGTGCGGGCCCTTTACAATCTTGCTTCCGAACTTAAGGCAAAACCTCCTAACCGCGCCACCAGGCGGTATCCAAAAATAGAAAAAGTTCTGGGCTTGTCCAAAACAGGCAGGCAGAAGTCCTGTCTTTGGCGCCGCCGGGGTATTTATCTTACGATGGAACCAGGTATTAATAGGGAAAAATACAAGAACATGGGAAAATATAAGGACCTTTTTCTGAATTTTCTGGAAGGCGGGTTCTTAATTCCGCCATCTCCGGCATTGCCAATAATACTTCCCGCATTTATGTCAGCCGGAGAAGAATCAAAGCTTGCTGAATTGCTGAGACTAAAGTATCCGGACTAAAGATAGCCGGTAGTACCTATTAACCTTTTATGTCAATCCTGATTGGCTGGGCAGCAGTCTCAACCCTGCGCCGGGTATAGGGATTGCTTCTTAAGCTCTTGATTTCTGAGCGAAGTTCGGTCATACGTCTGGAAAGGAGTTCCCTGTTTTGGTCCGAGCGCAGGGCCGCCTCGCTTTTTAGATGTTCAAGAGTATCCTTAAGGCTGGAAACTTCATCTATCTCTGATGCAGGTTCATTGGTTTTTGAGGAATGATACATTTTTTCAAGGGGATCAATTACTTTCTGGATGGAGAAGATATCGGAGATGATTTTTTCTTCCAATTCCACGTGATTCATAAGATCTTCTGTGCTTCCGTCCTGAATTATGTTTTTCTGTCTGTCCAGGGAATCCAGATAGTTCATGAATCTGTCGCGTTGGGCCTTAAGGAGTTCCTTAAACCTCTTTATTACCGCTACCCGCTGGCTGAGTTCATCGGGCGTGATTCCATTCTTTGGAACACTGTCTGTGAAGACAGGCATTGACATTAACGATACCATTTATACCTTCCTCTTAACCGGCGATATTCACGCCTGTAACAGCTTTTCCGGCAGTCTCGGAACTATTTTTTGCTGCAATTTCCGTCCAGGCGCTTCTGAGTTCATTTAGCTGGTTTCGGACTGCTGTTATCCTTTTGGGATCTTGATGAATGTTCGACTCCAGAAGTTCTTTATTAAACCATGTATAGAGGGAAAAGAGATTTTTCGCTATTTCTCCCCCCTGTTCAAAATCCAGGGAAACCGTCAATTCCGTGATAATTTCCTGGGCTTTTAGTATGGATTTGGAGATTTTTTCTATATTTGCGGGATTTTTCTTCCCTTTTGTATTTAAATTCAGGAGTTCTAACCCCCGATCCAGGTATTTTACCGCCTCATCATAGAGCATTATTATAAGCTGCCCCTGGCTTGCTGTTTTTACCCTGGTTTCTTTATATGTGGAAATTGCATTAGTATAAGCCAAAATAATCCCTCCCGTGTACAGACAGGGTTGTTCCCCTCTGATGTATACATGCGTCCGCTTCATTTATCGGCATTGGAGACATTAACTTTATATCTTTTCCAAAAAATAATTGGCCGGGGAGAAATCAAGAGCCGCCAAATTTCTGGCGGCTCCTGTTTGATTTTATTGATTGTCTCGTGTTATTACATGCCAAAGGACAGTCTTAAGCCGTTGGTCCTGAGGGCGATCCAGTTTCCTCTGAGGGGAGTGTATTTCCTGTCCAGGAAGAAATAGAAATAATAACTTTCTTCGGGATCTGTAGGATCATAAACCCGTACCTCGCCGCTGTTACCGTCTACCCAGATTTTAACAGGGATTGGATCTGCGACATTCTCATAGGTCAAGAGGTAAGTAAATTCATTCAGATCAAAGCTGTCCACCAGTTCCATATAGGAATTGGAAACACTGCGGTATACTTGAGCTGAAAATCCTCTTGGAATACCTCTGGTTATGGGATTATCATCGTAGTTGAGCCAAAGAAGATAAGACGATCCGCTTCCCCATGATGCGGAATTGAGAACGCTGTCGGCGAAAATATGGAACCCAAAACCGCCATGACCGTCTTCAATACCGCTCTCGTAGCGGACATTGAATTCATAAATCATGGGTCCGCTCTGGGGAGCAAAAATATTTACTTTGGCAAGCCGGGCATTGGCATCATTCTGATAGAGCCTGTCGCCAATAAAGAACCAACTGCCAGAGGCAAAAGTATGCTCCGGCAGCTGCACCTGGGCAAAGATAGATACACCTAAGCCCAAAACTAAAAGGATAAGAACTAACCGTTTCATAGGCCACTCCTTGTAAAATGTGAACTACCCGGAGTGATTGAAACTACCCGGGTGTTATCTTGTCCTAGTATTGTATCACATATAAAAAAAAATGCTATAGGTTTCTTCATTTTTTTTGCAAAACACAGCGGGTTTTTTTTGGGGTATTTACGCAGCAGATCCGGGGGCTGGATCAGCGAAGAGCCCTGGTAGAGTTCAAAATTGCCGCCAGAGCTACCCCTACATCGGCAATAAGGGCGACCCACATATTTGCCATTCCGAGTCCCGCAAGGATAATAAATATCCCCTTTGCGCCCAGGGCAAAGATCACATTGCCGATAATAATCCGGTGGGTTTTACGTGCCCTTTCAATTGCTTCGGGGACGCGTCTTGG
>JGI24702J35022_10002962_pt1 | contig 10274 bp, 8 predicted proteins | sample TergutTh196P4_FD_35022 | JGI IMG/M metagenome (IMG submission 35022)
TTTAACCTACTGTGCTGGTTGTATTGTGTTTGTTTTGGTATTTATACCTTTTTATGTGGCGTTTGGGTTGTAGGTTAAAATTTTTTCGGGAATTCAGGTTATAAATAAGCATGTGGGTTTTGTGAATGGTGATAGTTATCAAAAAATGGCAGTTTTAGGCTGTGTAATAATTTTGATGTTTTTTCAAACGCACAATAGATTTGGGTGTTATTATTTGCTAATTCAAAAATAAATACAGTCTAACTAAATGACTTAAAAATCACGTTATCAATATACAAATGCTGCAATAATGACCTGCCAGCAGAATATACATTTATCATCAAACTGGATAGTATTTAATGTTTATTTGGTGGTTGTGTGTAGGGTTTTTTTGTTGTTTTGCATTTAGCATGTGGATAAAGTGTATTTTTGTAGGATTTACACAAAAAGTATAGTGTATTTTTGCTAAATGTTGTTGAAAGTTTTTATTGAGGTTATAGTAGTAATTAAAGGTGAAATGTCATGGAAAGATTGCTGATGCAAGATTTGATAGCTTGGAAAAACAATCCAAATAAGAAACCCCTTGTCATACAAGGTGTAAGACAATGCGGTAAGACATTTTTGATAAAAGATTTTGCAAATCGACATTACACTGATGTTGTTTATTATCGTTTTGACAAGGATGCTAAAATCAAAGCATTCTTCGAACAAGATTTAGACCCACAAAGAATCATTAAAGATTTAAGCCTTGCACGTGGAAAAAAAATTAAGCCCCATGAAACTCTTATCATATTTGATGAAATTCAAGAATGCGGCAATGCTGTTACTTCGTTAAAATATTTCTATGAAGACGCCCCTAAATACCATATTGTTTCAGCAGGTTCTCTGCTTGGTGTTGCTATGAAAAAAGGGACTTCTTTTCCTGTAGGCAAAGTAGAGTTTTTAACTCTTTATCCTATGAATTTCTACGAGTTTTTACTTGCTCAAAATGAAGTACTTGCAAAGGAACTACAAAGGAGCTTTTTTAAGGATAAGATTTGGAAAACTTTTAGAAACGAATTGTTGGAAAAGTATCGGGATTTTCATGTTGTAGGTGGTATGCCCGAGGTTGTGCAAGTTTGGCTTGACACTAAAAGTATTGAAGAAGTTCAAAAAAAGCTTGATGAAATACTTCTTGGTTATCAAAGAGATTTTGTTAAATACGCTGATACAAGAGAGTATCCTAAAATTTCAGCTGTTTGGCAATCTATCCCCAGTCAACTGGGTAAAGAAAATCGCAAGTTTATATTTAGTCAGGTTAAAAAGGGGTGGCGGGCAAAGGATTTAGAGGATGCCTTGATGTGGCTTGTCAGATCAGGGCTTGTTTATAAGGNGGAGTATATTGAAAAGCCTAATTATCCTATTTCTTCTTATGCGGATCATACTTTTTTTAAGTTATATATGTCTGATGTTGGTTTGTTGAGGCGGCATGCCGATTTGCCTTCGGCTATAGTTTTTGATGATGCTCCTGCTTATAGGGAGTTTAAGGGTGCGATGGCAGAGAATTTTGTTGCTTGTGAGCTTAAGGGGATGTATGGTAAAATTAGGGATAAGGATTTGTATTATTGGACAGCAGAGGGTTCTGCAAAGGCAGAAGTGGATTTTATTGTGCAAGATAACGAAAAATATGTTATTCCTATTGAGGTTAAGTCTGGTACGGCGAAGCATGCTAGGTCTATAGTGCAGTATTGTCAGAGGTTTAATCCTGAAAAGTCTGTTTTAACTTCGCTTGATGAAATGTCTGAGCGGGTTATGCCTCTTTATGCTTTTTGGAAATTTAGAGAATGGATACGTAAGGATGAATAATTACTAGGTATTGTTGTTGGCGTTATATTGGTTTAATCATAAATGTGGTGTTAATTTGGAGTTTTGAGTTTTATGCATGGTTTTTGAATGTAGAAGTAGAAATGTGTTAAAGGTTTGATGTTGGTTTTTGTGAATATGATAACATGGTATGTTGTTATCTTAAATTCAAAACTGTTGGTGACACAGTTTATGGTTAATAGTTGTAAATATTACATCATACCGTTAGTCATGTGGCAAAAATCGTTGCTTTCATAGTGTTATCTGCTTTTGTTGTATTAATGTTGAAATAGTAATGTTTATTTTTTTCTTTTGCGAAAATAATTTCACCCTTTCCAGACTGCCCAAAAATTAGCAAACTACGTGTAAAAATTAGAAATTGCATAATTAAAAATATTTATGAGGACAAAAAGTTACGTCAAAAATATTGAACAATAAAAACATAAAAATATTTCTAAAACATAAATTTTTAGAGTTATTTACAACACACAAAAATTTGCAATCCAGTTTTCAGACAGTCTCGAAATAAAACCAAAACATATATCATCAACTAACTCCAACAACCTTTTATAAAACTAAAAAGTGGTAACCACACCATTTCAGGCAACCAAGACACACAAACCATTACCAATAGTTTTACACAAAACATTCACCCACTAACATTTTAACAGTTTAAATCATATTTTTCTATGCAATATTTTACCCATTCAATATTAAACCGAAGCTCCCGTTTTTTAGCTTACCTTGACCACAAAAAACAAAAAAATAAAAAACCCTAAAACAGTCACTAAAACAAAAACACAAAAACAAACAACAACACAAAAACAATAAAACACACCAAACACCAGAGACAAAAACAAAAAAGCACACACATAAAACTAATATAGCCCATAAATTTCAATAAAAACCCCATACAACAAACCATTTTCAGACAGTTCCACCCATCCAACAAAGTTATGAATAACGTAAAAATATAAAAAAACTACTTCAATCCACCACTATACACTTTTAAATAACGACATCCACATCAACTTTTAACTAAATCATAACTTTAAAAAGAAAACAAATCTCATAAAACAAACATTCATAGAAATGATGAAAAAACGCTCAACAGAAACATCATTTGTCCATAGGAAAAAACAACCAACATACACTAACTAACACGTTAACACGTAGTTATTATAGGCGGATGAGAATACTTTCACAAAATGGTGTAGACATTGCATTATGCTGATTATAAAACCATACTCTCTCCTCAAAATGGTATGAATCTTTATCGCGGTTGCACACACGGTTGTATCTACTGTGACAGTCGAAGTGTCTGTTATCAAATAAACCATAACTTTGAAGATATAGAAATCAAACGCAATGCCCCATTAATTTTAGAAACACAACTACGTAAAAAAAGAAAACCATGCATGATTGGCACAGGATCAATGTGTGATTCCTATATCCCACTTGAAAATGAGTTACAAATTACTCGGCAATGTCTCTTGCTGATTGAAAAATACGGTTTTGGGTTAGCGATACAAACTAAATCTAACAGTATTTTGCGAGACATAGACATATTGAAGAGGATTAACGCAAAAACCAAATGTGTAGTACAAGTCACTTTAACTACTTATGATGAGAATTTATGCCGAAAAATTGAGCCAAACGTATCTACAACAGTGGAGCGTTTCCATATATTGGAAACCATGCGAGAGGCAGGAATTCCTACAGTTGTGTGGCTTAGTCCCATTTTACCGTTTATCAATGATACAGAGGAGAATTTGCAGGGGTTGCTTGATTATTGTGTAAAGGCAAAGGTTAGGGGTATTCTTTGTTTTGGTTTTGGTGTGACTCTGCGAGAGGGGAATCGGGAATATTTTTATGCTAAACTAGATGAACAGTTTCCCAGTTTAAAACAGAAATATGTTCAACAATTCGGTAATGCGTACATATGCAATAGTTCAAATAGTGATCACCTAAGAGATATTTTTCAGTCAAAATGTGCGCAACAAAACATTTTATGTAAGCCAGAGGAGGTATTTGCATATTTGCGAAAATTTGAACCTAAGGATCAACAAACAGTGCTGTTTAGTTAGAAAACAATAAATCAAAAATAGTGAAAACAACACAGTACATTGTAACATCTAAACATTTATTGCATTGTTTATTATGACATTCTTTATTAGAAATGATATTATATAAGGCAAACACATCAAATTAAACTAAACCAAAAAGATAGAACCAACTAGAAAAATGCAGCTTTCCGCTACTTCAGATGAATAAACATCAATCCCTCTCCAAACTTGATCACACCCCCAACAACATGTTCCACACAACCACTCCACCACAAAACTTGCTAACTCCACCCTTCTATTTTAGCGAAAAACCACGATTTTATTTGACAGCGGCTAAGCTCATGATAATGGTATTCTCATAACTCATATCAAACAACACAAGCAACCACAATGTTACTACCACCCAAACAACAAAACACACAACAAATAAAACGAAATACAACTGTAATACTTACTTTTGAAACTAAAGACATATACAATAATCACAACGATTTAACACAATAAATAACAAACTTGCTACATTATTGCTGCATGCAACAAATTATTCCACGTATTAACCGACAAAAATAATAAACACTAAAAATATAACTAAATACACTGATGTTACGATGCCGCAAGCCACAAATTTAGTTGAATCCTACAACAACTTTGCTATTGAACCCTTAATAAAAGAAGAACAAATTCAAGATTTTTATGTAAATCGACCTAAAGAAGCAGCATCCCCTATTAAAGAGTTAAAGTACCAAATAGAGAACGCAAAAACACCCACTAAACACTTATTCTTAGGATTTAGAGGCTGTGGAAAAAGCACTGAATTAAATAAATTAGGTGCAATGTTTGACAAAAACAAGTTTTTGGTCATACACTATTCAATTAGGGAAGAGTTAAATACAAACGACTTTGATTTTAAAGATTTTTTTGTGTCGATGGCACTAAAAATTTTTGAATACGCAGAACAACAAAACATTGAACTTAAAGACATAATTAAACAGGATTTTTTAGATTTTATAATAAAGCTAACACATGTATCTGAAGAAGAAATCCAAACACAAAGAGGTTTAGGAGTATACTTTTCGAAATTCATTCTTTTGAAACTTAAAAATGAAACAAAAACTCGAGAAACAGTACGAAGACAGCTTGAAATGACAATCACTGACTTGATACAAAAGCTTAACTTTTTAATTTTAGAGGTCCAACAGATATCAAATAAATCAATTGTTGTAGCTGTCGATGATTTAGACAAACTAACAAGAGGCCAACAAGCAGAAGACTTTTTTTATCAAAATTATAATTTATTGCTACAACCTAAATGTTTTGTCATATATACTTTCCCAATTCCCTTAACGTTCAATCCATGCTATGAAAATGTTCGACAAGCATTTGATAGTGATGTGACCATACCACAAGTTCCAGTCAAATCTAAAGATGGAACTATTAATGAACAGAACGTTAACTTTTATAAGTCGCTTATAGAAAAGCGGGTGGATCTAAAATTAATTGATGAAAACGCGTTACAAGCTGTCATATTTAACACAGGGAAAATTTCAGAGTTAGTTGCAATTATGAGAGATTTATCTATCAAAGCATTAGGATGCAACCAAAAAATATCGCTTATAGATGTTAATGAAGCCTTAGAGAAACTGCGACGAGTGTTTGATAGAACACTTACACAAACGCATAAGAATCGTTTAATTGAAATTTATCAGAAAAAAGAGACAACAGCTTATGATTGCAACGATTCTATCAGTCGTGATTTACTCTTTAATTTGTCAGCTGTCGAGTATGAAGACAAAAACGATTGTTGGTGCGATGTAAATTTATTATTAATTCCACTCGTGGAAAAATGGATAAAAAATGAAACCTCAACCCAACGATGTTAGTGAAATAAGTTTAATCATAAAAAGAGTTAATGGTTTCTAAAGGAAAAAGCAACTTAATTTTAATTATGATCAATTCACCATTTCTTATCGCGTAGAAGTGCTTAAAGGTCTAAAGAAAACATTCACAATAAAAAAATTTGGAGATGTATAAAATTTTGTTTGGTTTGCTCATAAATGTGTTAGAGTTTAGAAGTAAACTATTTTGAAGCATGAGCCATAATTTACATGTTATATTTGCAGTAAGGTTCTTCTTGTAGATAGTTTTGGGTTGTAGAAAAAGCTCTTGCACGACAACCTCCACAAATGGTTTTGTAGTTACATGTACCACATTTACCTTTTAGCATATTTGGATCACGTAGTTGTTTAAATAATGTAGAGTTTTGGTATATTTCGCCAAAAAATTGTTGCCGTATGTTACCTGCTTTAAGTGGTAAAAAACCGCAACCGTAAACTTCGCCCACATGGCTTATAAAACAAAAGCCGTTACCTGCCATGCAACCTCTTCTGTTGCCATGTTGTATGTTTTGAGTTTCACAATTATTTTGTTGTTGTGTAGTGTGTTGGGTTACAATTCTGTTGTATTGTGGTGCACAGGTGACTTTTATTGGAATTGGGGAAGTTAAGCTTGCAGCGTATATTGCCTGTAGTGTTTCTTCATATTGGTCAGGGGTTAGTTCCATTTGTATTTTTCCTCTTCCAGTGGGTACTAGCATAAAAATGTCCCATTCTACTGCGTTCATGTCTGTAACTATTTTTTGTATGTTGAATAGGTCAGTAAGGTTGTGTTGTGTTACGGTTGTGTTTATGCGAAAAGGTAGTTGTTGCTTATGTGCTAAAGTCATGTTATGCATTACCAAGTCGAAGGCACCCTGTACCATGCGAAAGTTGTCATGTATTTTAGCTGAGGAGCCGTCTAGGCTTAAAGAAATCATTTTTATGCCTGATTTTTTTAGTTTTTCGATAATTTCAGGGGTTATGTTGCTGCCACTTGGGGACATGACAACACGTAAACCTTTATCAGAAGCGTATTTTGCTATGTCAAAAATGTCTTCTCGTTGTAAGGGGTCACCGCCGCTTATGATAAATATGGGTTTGCAAAATGTAGCTATTTGGTCTATCATATTGTAGGCTTCTTTTGTTGTTAATTGTTTTGGGTCGGCTTGTTTTTGTGCTTGAGCGCGGCAGTGTTGGCAGGCATAGTTACATGCGCGGGTGGATTCCCAAGCGATTATGCGGGGTGATAATGTTGTAGAGTTTGAATGATGGTTGGTTGTCATGTGTTATTCAAGTCTGTACTTCTTTTTCTGTTAGATAACATGCGGGGTCTTGTGCCCAAACATTTTTGTATACTGCTTCAGCTCTAACGCGTAAGTTTCCATTGCAGATGTTAAGAAATTGGCATGTGGAGCATTTTCCTGTTAGAATGGTTTTTCTGTTACGTAACTGTTGCAGTAATGGTTCATTGTTGTCTTGCCATATTTGGCTAAACAGTTTTTCTCGTATGTTGCCAAGGTTGTAGTGTTGCCAGAATTGGTCAGGATGTACGTAACCGTTAAAATCTACGCAGCCTATTCCTTGTCCAGAGCTATTTCCGCCGTTTAGTTTTAATAGTTGCATAATTTGTTCAGCGCGTATGGGGTCTTTTTCTTTGAGTTTTAGATAAATGTAGGCGGCGTCAGTGTGGTTGTCAACGGTTAAAATTTCTGTGTTTAAATTTTTCTTTTGGAATTCTTCTGCTTTTGTTAATAGTAAGTTCATAAATTGGCGGGATTGTTCATGTGTTAGGTCGTCTTTAGCGATGTGTATGCCTCGTCCGACGTATGCTAAGTGGTAAAAGCAGACGCGGGGAATTTTTTGTGTTTCTATAAAGTTGAAAATTGTTGAAATGTCATTGTAATTGTATTTGCTAATAGTTAATCTTAAACCTGTTTTTATGCCTGCGTTCATGCAATTGTGAATGCCGTCAACGGCTTTTTCAAACGCGTCAGGTGTGCCGCGAAAATGATTATTAGTTTCGCCTATGCCATCTAAGCTTACGCCGACATAGTGAAAGCCAACTTGTTTTATTTTTTCTGCGATTTTTTTAGTTATAAGAGTACCGTTAGTTGACATGACAGGTCGTATGCCTGTGTTGGAGGCGAATTGTGCTAATTCAAAGATGTCATGGCGCATTAATGGTTCGCCTCCTGAGAATAGGAGTACGGGAACATTGAATTGTGCAAGATCAGTTATGAAATGTTTTGCTTCTTCTGTAGTTAATTCATTTGGGTATAGTTTATTTTCTGATTGTGAATAGCAATGCATACAATGTAAATTGCATTGTTTTGTAGTATTCCATACAACAACTGGACGTTTATGTGTAGTGTTAGAGTAGCGTAGTTGATCCATAGATCCGGGTTGATTACACCATAATTTTGTAATGTTTATCATTATCATACCCCACGTTTAACAGAGTTTTTCAAATCTCGTTTACTATATAATATAACATAATCATAAATTCCAACTGTTCCAGCTAAAAATTTTACCGACTGCTCAATCACCTTACGCGACGAAGCATGCATAACAATATACATGTTAAAATTCCAACGCTCAGGAACCGGACTACGTTCATAACAATGACTTACCTCTCTAAAAGAAGAAAAAAACATACCTACCTCATCCACACGCTCACCCGGCACATTCCAAGCAATAACCGCATTTGCCGTAAACCCAATACTATTAGGCTTCAAAGTAGCTCCAAACCGCCTAATAACACCCGTTCGTAACATATTCTGCAACCGTAACAAAACATCCTCAACAGAAATACCAAGCTTAGCAGCAACATCATCAAATGGCTGCTCAACTAGAGAAATCCCACAAGCTAATTCTGAAAGCAATAACTCATCAATTCTATCCAAAAACTAGACACTCCTAAACAACCGCAACTACATCAACATTATCATTAACTAAAAAATTTACATTAATTTTAAACCGTTTAACCGTAGGCAAATTTAAAACATCACTTTGACTTAAACCAGTTTTTTGCAAAATCTCATTTAACATACAAGATAATTCCTGCTCACTTTTTGCAGTTAAAGTAAACCAGACATTATACTCATGCTCACGCTCATAATTATGAGAAACATTACCAACAACACCACCACCATCAACATTACAGCTATACTCATTAATAATTAAAGCAACATCATCAATTTTATCATCAGAAACACGCAAAGCCACCAAAGTTGTTGAAGTGTAACCAATTTTTGCAAGATCAACAATAGAACCAATCTTACGTATAACACCAGACGCAAAAAGATTTTCAACACGCGAAAGAACCTGCTGCTCAGACACACCTAATTTTTCACTCAACTCTCGCCATGGACACTCAACTATAGGAAAATTTTCCTGCAACAACTGCAAAAGACACTTATCAACATCATCCAATACACAAACATTAAACTTTTTATCAACATCATTAAGTGCCAAACCCACAACCATAAACTCTCACCTATAACTAATTCACTAAATAGATTAAAGCTACTTACCACAGACAAATATTAATCTTTACAAAAACAACATCAAAACATAAGTCACTAAACTTAGAAATATTTTACAGGTTAAATGATTTGCAAAGTGCACAAAAAAATGGTCCATTTTAGTTTAGACTAAGCCAAGTTAAGAAAGAGACAAACTTTCATTAAAGTGTCGTGAAAAAACATTAGGCTAAAACACGTTTTTCACATAAAAAGGGTAACGGATAATTTAAGAAAACGCAACAATCAATACATAAATTCATAAATTAAGAACAACACTATATGTGAGCAAAATTGTTGTAAAAACACTACAAATAGTGGAAACATCGTGTAGTAACAAAAAACGTTTTGTCAACACGCCAACGTAACCACAGTTTGTCTGCTTGATTTTTTCTCAATTTACTTTCCCTTTGCGCAAATAAAGCAGAGCTACACCAATAGCAACAGCAGTCACTACAACCACAACAACTACAATCAACAAAAAATTACTATATGGAAGACCATCAGTTGGAAGACCACCACATGTAGGTGTTGGGCTTGGTTCACTTGGAGTAGAGTTTGGTGTGGGAGTACTTGTAGAGGGACTTGACGAAGAACCACCCCCACTACCACTACCGCCGCCACCAGATGAACTGCTGCCACTACCGTTATCGTTAGCAGTCCAGATAGCAGTTATGGCAACATTACGGTCAGGCATAGTAAAGGTTGCAGTGACACTATTAATGTTTGACAATGCAACACTACCAGCAGTAACACTCCACCTAGTAAACGTGTAGCCTTCACGGTTACCAGCATTTATGGTAACAGTTACTCCTGGGACATAATTACCTGAACCAGTAGTTGATGCAAAACTATCCGCTATAGATACAGCATATGTAATTGGTGTGCCTCTGGTGTAGCTGATGTCATAATTGTTGTATCCTTGAGTAAAAGGATCTGTCCAAAAAGTGCATTTTATGTTTGTAGCATAAAGGGCATCATCATTGGGATTT
>JGI24702J35022_10002963_pt1 | contig 10273 bp, 11 predicted proteins | sample TergutTh196P4_FD_35022 | JGI IMG/M metagenome (IMG submission 35022)
GGCCTGGACCCCCGCATCCCCGGCAGGCTCCCGTCAAACCGCCTCTACTTCCGGGGCGGCGAACTTATAGCCGCGTCAAGCAGAAACGGCAGGGATCAGCATATCTACATGGGCCCTGACGATCCCGGCCTTGCGCCCCTTGCCGAACTGGTAAAAATACCCCGCGCCAGAAAGGTCCTCCCCGACAGCAAGATCCTTATCGAAACCGTCAACGGAACGGAAGCCGCCCTCGGCGAATACGCGCCCGTTTTCATCGCCGCCGGTTTTGTGGCGGACAGGGGCAGGCTGTGTTTTTGGTGACGGGGCCCCGGCTGGAAAAATACAGGAGAGCGGAACATGATCAATATTCTTGTAGTGGAAGACGAAGCGAAACTGAATAAAATTATCTGCAAATACCTGGAAGACCACGGCTGCCATCCTGTCGGCTGCCTTTCGGCCAACGAGGCGTTTGACAAAATGGTAGACGTAAAGATCGACCTCATTGTTTCCGACATTATGATGCCCGAAATTGACGGATTCAAATTTGCCTCGCTTGTCAGGGAACAGGATAAAATCATACCCATCCTGTTTTTATCCGCCCGCGACGACATATCCGCAAAACAGAAGGGCTTCCGTATCGGGATAGACGATTACATGGTAAAGCCGGCCGATTTGGAAGAGCTTTTGCTTAGAATAGGCGCCCTGCTGCGCCGCGCAAACATTGAGAATGAAAAAAAGCTTGCCGTCGGAAGCCTTGTCCTGAACGCTGATGAAACCTCCGCCTGCGTAAACGGGCGGGATGTTCCGCTTACGGTCAAGGAATTTCAGGTTCTGTACAAATTATTGTCATACCCCAAAAAAATATTTACCCGCAACCAGCTTCTGGACACGTTTCGGGATACGGACACGGGAACCGGGCCGCGTTCGGTTGACGTGTACATTACCAGGCTTCGCGAAAAGTTCGCCTCATGCGGGGACTTTGAAATTGTCACCATTCACGGCGTGGGGTACAAGGCGGTACTAAAATGAGAAAAGGCAAAGACCCCCGCATAAACGCCGGATACGCGTCAATTAAAGATTATCTTGTGCTGCTGATAATGCTTGCGGTGCTAAGCGCCGTTTTCATGGTTTCAATGAGGTTCTTTATGGACCGGGGAATGCTGGATACAGGAATCCCCTTCGTCAAGTTTATTACCGACGTTTTTATTTTTGTTACCGCGGCCTGCTTTCTGGCAATAATGGCCTACTTCCGCCAAAAATCATGGCGCCGCCCGATAAGGACGTTCGGCGAAGCGGCAAGAAAAGTCGCCGGGGGAGACTTTACCGTCCGCATCCCGCCCATGCGCAGGGACGGGAAAAAAGACTTTATCGAAGTAATGTTTGACGATTTCAACACAATGGTTGAGGAACTTTCAGGCATAGAGACAATGAGAAACGATTTTATCGCAAATGTTTCCCATGAAATCAAAACGCCCCTTTCCCTCATACAGTCATACGCCGCCGTTCTGCAGGACGGCGACCTGCTGCCGCAAGAGCGCAGGGAGTATACGCAAACCATTATGGAAGCGGCGCAAAAACTTTCCGTGCTCGTAACCAATATCCTGAAACTGAACAAGCTGGAAAACCGCATAATAATGCCCGAAGCGCGGCCTTATGACCTTAGCGAGCAGATCCGCCAGTGCGCCGCAACCTTTGCGGACAAATGGGAGGGGAAAAACATCGGTTTTGAAGCGGACCTTGACGAGATTAATGTCTGCTACGACGAAAGCATGCTGGAAATCGTCTGGAACAACCTGCTTTCAAACGCCGTTAAATTTACGAATCCCGGCGGCAAAATATACGTAAGCCTGAAGGCCCAGGACGGTTTTGCGGTGATTTCCGTAACCGACACCGGCACGGGCATTGCCAAAGACATTCAAAAACGCATATTCGACAAATTTTTTCAGGGGGACGCATCGCATTCCGGCGAAGGAAACGGACTCGGGCTTGCCCTGGTAAAAAGAACCGTTGAGCTTTTGGGGGGGACTGTTCAGGCAGACAGCGATCCGGGGCACGGCGCAACCTTTATTGTCTGCCTGAAGATTTAACCCTTAAGCCGGGGAACCGCTAATTCCTGATAACTTTCCCGACGGCGGTATATTTATAATTGTTATTGGCGGAATCTCCCCCTCCAACCGCCCATGAAATGTCACGCACGTCAATGTTTCCCGGGTACGCCTTTTGCGCCTCAGCCAGCAGGTTCATATAGGCCTGGGTATTGATAACCTTCCTGTACCTGAACGATCCCGTTATGGTAAAATCGGCGCTTACGCTTCCCAGGATTTCCGCATTATCGTTTCTGCCCAGGCTCATGTACTGCCCCGTAACGCAGGAACCCAGAATACCCATCAGGGCCAAACATCCAAGCAATCTCATCGCTTTCATAAAAACCTCCGAATTAAATTAGGTGTTTTTATCATTGGCCGTTATTTTTTCCTTGTCAAATAAAATTTCATGTTTTTTGCCTGTTTCAACCCGAATTAATAATTCATTAACAATCCATTAAAGATTTGTAACACATGCCGCCTATACTTAGAATAAGGTTATTCGGAAACATCAGTTTCTGAACAACTTCCTAATTTAAAAAGCACTTTTTAGGGCGCGTACTTTAGTACGATAGCCCTAAAAAGTGCTTGACTTGTGAGACAACCAACCGGGTTGTCGAACAAGTCCAATATCCATAAGCAAAGGTTTTTTTACAGGAGGAAAAAATGAAAAAAATCATTACGGCATTCATTCTCGCGGCGGCAGCGGCGGGAAGCGTTTTAGCGCAGGTTCCCCAGGAGGATCTCTGGAAGAACAAGGCTCTTTACGCGGGCGCGAGCGCCGGCCTGGGCGCGATTCTGGGGCCGGACGGAACCGTTCTGGGAGGCAGTTTAAGCCCCCTGCGGCTTGACTGGCAGGCGGCAAAATATTTCTCCCTTGGGACGGGGTTGAATTTTTATTTTGCCCCACGGTCAAAATATACCGCTCCGAAACAGACGGATCCCGAATCCGGCATAATGGAAACCTACGCCGGTATGGAAACCCATATCCTGTTTCCCCTGCTTTTTAATTTTACTTACAGGCCCGGCATCTTTTCCGTTGAAATAGGCGGGGGGCCCTATGTCGCCCCGGTAACCATGAATACAACGGTGGAAAGAACCAACGACAACGGGTACACCGTTAACGAGGGGTACGGCAAAAACCTTTTTACGGCGGAAAGCGGCAACCCCTTCGGCTTTATCGTCAACGGCAGTTTCGGCGTTAACGTAGGGCGGGGAATTTTATTCCTGGACATAGGCTACCTCAGGGATTTTTCAAGAACAACGGTAAAATTCAAGGATGAAAAAATCGGGGATCACCTCTGGAACATTCTTGCCTTCAATATCGGCTACAAATACGGGTTTTTCAATTCCCGTCATAACTAAGGCTGGGTTAAAAAATGAAAGAAACAATTTATTTACTGACCGGCGCCGCCGGATATTTGGGAAGCAGCGTCTCCCGTTCGCTGATTGACAAAAACCGGAAAGTCAGGGCGCTTGTTTTGAACGACGATCCGGCGGTTTCACGGGTCCCCCCGGAAGCGGAGATTTTTTACGGGGACATTCAGGACCGCGATTCCCTGGACAAATTTTTCAGCGTGCCTGAAGGCGCGGAAGCAGCCGTCATCCACTGCGCCGGCATGGTCACCGTTTCCCCGGAACTGAGCGCGAAGCTGATTTCCGTCAACGTGACCGGGACAAGGAACATTATCGGAGCCTGTGTAAAACACGGGGTGAAAAAACTGGTTTATATCAGTTCCACCGGCGCTATCCCCGAACTCCCCCGGGGCAAAGTAATCAGCGAGGTTGATTCGTTCGATCCCGGTCCCATTGTCGGCGGTTACGGCAAAACCAAGGCCATGGCAACCCGGCTCGCGCTTGACGCCGTAAAGGATTACGGGCTTGACGTGTCCGTCGTATACCCGAGCGGCATTACCGGCCCCGGCGATTACGGCAGCGGGGCTTTTACCGGCTACATTGTCGATTACCTGCACGGGCGGCTGCCCGCCGGAATTCCCGGGAGTTTTAACATGGTCGACGCCAGGGACCTTGCCAACGGAGTGATAGCCTGCGCGGAAAAAGGCCGCAAAGGGGAAGGCTATATCATGAGCGGCAGTTCCATTACCATGCGCGAGTTATTCAGCTTAATCAGCCGGTACACTGGCATGAAAGAGACAAAGCTCATACTGCCCGCGCCAGCCGCCAGGGCCATTGCCGCAGTATCCTCTTTTATCGGTTTTTTTACCGGAAAACCCGGCCCGCTGACAGGTTTTGTCATCTACAACCTCAGCAGAAACAACGTATTCTCAAGCGAAAAGGCAAAACGCGAACTCGGTTTCAAAAACCGGCCCATTGAGGAAACCATAAGGGACATGGTGCTTTGGCTGCACCGCGACGGGCGCGTCTGCCTCAACGTTGAATCGGCGAAGAACCTGGCAAAGCCGCCTGCGGCACCGGCGCCGGATCTGCTGCCCGCAGTGTAAGGAAAGGAATGTATCACACCCAGCGTTCGTATATACTGGCGTTATGTGGATTTAGTGAAATTATAACCCTAATAATCCCGTACTGGTAGTTGCAAACAGGCTGTTTTTAATGAGGAACCCGAAAATCCTTACCCGGACATACAGATTGTTATTAACTCTAGCGCTGGCAAGGTTTATACGGGGAGAGGGATCCCCCGTCTGGAATGGGATTTTCCTAACAGAGTATCTGGCAATTCCGTCAGTTCTACCAAGCGTTTCCCTAATTCCAATTTCTGCAATCAATGATCGCAGTTTCTGATAAACTTGCCAAATCAGAATCTGATTCTGCGATCAGTGATTGTAGAATCGAGCCTGCTTCTTCACTGCTTTCACTCAACTATACCCACATCCAGCGAATAATGCGGGTACCCGATTTTTAAGCAAGGTCTTGGTATTTACGGCAAGATGCTGGGCAAATGGATATGTTTGTAAGTATGTATGATGAACTAAAATACGGCGAGGTAGATAATCTAACTATCGGTATTCTATTCTGTTCTGAAACCTATAAGGACATTGCCCGTTATTCAATTCTAAAAGGTAATGAATACTTATTTGCAAGCAAGTATAAACTTTATCTCCCTACCGAAACAGAAGTTCGTACAGAGATTATTAAGGAGAAAAAATTTATCCGCTTGCAGCTTGAAGAAAATAGACAAGTTTGACCTAGAAACATGTCTCAGAATGACATTCTCCTAAAACACACTGCCTCCCCCAGAGAGTATTGCCTCGATAGTCAGGCCGTCGGTAAAACAAACCTCCATGGAGTAATTAACTTTTTTCACTATATATAGTGCCGATTATTGCTTCTTTGACAATCCCAGGCTGGTAAAAATATATCGGCAAAACATATTTTTTTTGACAAGGTTTTTCTTTTCTTGACAGAGAGGAGTTTCAGCGTTATAATTTTTGTATTGGAGGTTAATTATGGCTTTTATTATTGTTGTTATATGGTTAGTTCTCGCCTTTATCCTGGCATCCGCCGCAAAAAAGAAAGGGCGTTCTTACGGGGCTTTTTTATTTCTCGGCCTGGTTTTATCGCCCTTGATTGGTTTCATAATATTACTAGTAATGGGCGAATCTGAAGAGGCTCATAAAGAACGCATCGTTCAGGAAATTAATATTATGCAGTCTGCTACCAAAGAAAAACAAGGTGAATTAAGAAAATGCCCTTTTTGTGCTGAGGAAATAAAAAAGGAAGCGATTATTTGCCGGTTTTGCGGAAAAAATATTCAAGAATATGAAGCGGAATTAAAAGAAAAAGAAGAATCTGAAAAAAAGCAGAAAGAACAGGAAATGAAAGAAAAGTACAAAAGCATTGAAGACCTGTTCAATGACGAGGAATTTATGAAAAAAGCAAAAGAAACAAGACGTGTATACGGGAAAAAGGTTTATATTGGCGAATTAAAAAACAAGGCCAAAGAGCTTGGATTAGGCGACATTGAGTTAAATGAAAATGACATAGAATAGAAAATTCATTCTTTCAATATCAGGATTGAAAAATGCACCTACGGAAGTTATAATTCACTGTATAAGGGAATGAAATAATCCCGGGGGAACTGAATGAGCCCCCAGGATACAACATAAATTTATAGTAAAAGCAGCCTGAATAACGGATATATGTAAGCTGATTGTCTTAGACAATATGTATCGTAAACGTCGAATAGCAGATTATAAAGGTAAATCATTCCTTGCGTATGATCTCAAAGAAAGTTTGAAAGACTTAAACTCGGTCTTATCTGTTGTTATATAGTTCATAGGAGGTAATATGATTGAGAAAAATAATATTTGGGCGTTATGGATCAAAAACAAAATATTAAGCTGTTTCCCATACGCCGGAACTGTTATTACATTCGATAAGGAGCAAAATGAATATTTTGTTTCCACTCCTAATAAGGATCTGTATTATTCTGAATCATACGGGTTAATTGTTTTTGAAATAAATCAAACCTTGTGGAATCAAGGCATTTTTAATTTCTATTTCACTCTTGAGAGTGATTTTCATATGATAGACAAAATTATACCTTTTTTATTCACAGAGGAAAGAATATATTCGTTTTGGGGTATCAATAACAACTTGGCTCTATTTGTTGACAAAGATACAAACATGGATAATTTTTCATTGGCGGCATAAATATGGACATAAACAAAAAACCCGGTATTTCTTTTGATGACGTTATTTTGAAGGAATTGGTTTTTTCACGCAAGGAAGGGTATTCTGAAAAACCAATGCTAAATATGCAACTTGAGTCAAAATTTTCCTTTTCACTAGATAAAAAAAATCTAAATTACGAAATGACCTGCAAAATTAATGACGAGGGAAAATTTTTCAATATTAAATGCACCATGATTGGTTTTTTTTCCATTATTGAAGGCCATGAAAATATGAGCCTACGCGAATATGCCAATACAAACGCGCCGGCTGCGGTTTTTCCGTATATACGTGAGGCAATCGCGTCTACTACGACAAGGGCCGGAATACCTCCCGTTGTAATTCCGCCTACAAACTTGAACCTATTAAAAAAGAATGCCGGCATTGAAGATGAGGCAAGCCAATTCAAGGGCACGTTTAATTTTGGCCAGGTCGGACACTTGGTCGCCCGCCAGCCCGCCGGAATACAGGTATTCATTCAGCCGCTCGCTGGGCAAAGCGCCCGTCGTGTCCAGGCGGCTTCCGGCAATGCGGAAATATTCGCTTTCGGCGGCAGACAGGTGCCCTTCGACGCGGTCCAGGAGCTGTTCAAGCAGATTTACAATTTTCATCCCGGCCCGTTATACCGGTATCGGCCTTTCTAAACAAGATTTTTCTTGACGGCGGGGGTTTTCGGCGTTAGAGTTTTTTTTATTGGAGGTGAATTATGGCAAAATGCAGTCGTTGCGGTAAAAAAGGGTTTTTTCTTAAACTGGAAAACAGCGGGGTATGTTCAGACTGCGAAAGAGTTGTAAAAATTGAAGCTGATATTAAAAGGCTTGAAACCGAACATGACAAGCTCGACGCCTCTTATAAAAACCTGAAAGAAAATAAAGACCGGTTATATAACGAAATCGCCGAAAAAGCGAAAAATGAAATACTTAACCAGTTTGACGACGTTTGCAAAAAGACAAGCGGCTTAAAAGACGAACTTGCCGTATTGCAGGAAGAAAAGGCAAAACTGGAGAAGTCCATAACAAGCAGTGCCAGCAAGCTGTTGCAGGCAAAGACTTTGGTAAAAAGCGTCCAGTATTCGGCCAAGCGGTTCTTTGACAGCGGGGAGCTTGCAAGGGATATGCTTAATGAAAGCGTGCCGCCGGAAGCCGACGAACTGCTTTCAACAACAGTAAAATTAAAATTCAATTTAATGGATATTCGCGAATTAAGAAAACGGTTTAACCAAAATAATAAGCTGATAAAAGAACTGCTGACCAAGTATCAGGGAAGGTATACCACAAAGGCCAATATGTCCATATACCAGCTTATGGTTATTGCCCTTGAAGCCGAATTGCAAAATATTCTATACAACCTAAAATATTCCAAGCTGGATAAAGCCCTAAAAGATATAATGTCAATGACTGCAAAATACCAAATAATCGCGACTGGAGGGAATCAGAGTATCGCTCCGACAATTACCAAATTCATTGGCGAAATTGAATACCTGTTCATTGAGGCCGTAAACATCGAATACGAATACTACATTCAAAAAGAACGCATAAAGGAAGAGCAGCGCGCAATCAGGGAGCAAATGAGGCAGGAAGCCGCCGAGCGCAAGATACTTGAAGAAGAGCGAAAAAAGATTGACAAGGAAGAAGAAAAATTCAAATTCGAACTTGCTGAAATTGAGCGGCTCATTGCCGACGAAAAAGACGAAGAAAAAATCAAACAGTTGGAAGATCGCCGGAAAAACAGGGCCGATGAATTGCAAAATATCGAGAAAAAGAAAGACGACATTATTAAACGCGAGCACGGGCTGGCCGGTTCGGTTTATATAATCAGTAACCTTGGTTCTTTCGGCGACAACGTTTTCAAGATAGGAATGACAAGGCGCATAGACTATGAAGAGAGAATAAACGAATTGGGTGACGCTTCCGTCCCATTCAAGTTTGATATTCATTGCGTTATTTTTTCGGAGAACGCACGCGAACTTGAGTTTAATCTGCACAAGCGGTTGCATGATAAGCATATGAATAAAATAAATCTCCGCAAGGAATTTTTCAAAATCAGTATTGATGAACTGGAGGAACTGGTATACTCGATTGAACCAACCGCCGAATTTAACAAGACTATGCTTGCCGAACAATACTACCAAAGTATGACGGTCGATGAAATACCCGAATCGGTTGAAATTATTGACGAAGACGGCTCGGCTGATTCAGATGATGACGGTGATGAAGAGGAGTAAGGCATGAAAAAGCTGTTATTAGCCCTAAGCATTGTTTTAATCCTTGCGTCGTGCGACAATGGCGGCATGAGCGGGGAATCGAACCCTTTTATTGGCGCGTGGGAAGCGGACGATGACGGAAAATTCGGCGGGTACTTATTCACTGAAAACGAAGTAATAAGATATTACTTTAACAATCCTGAAGAAAAAATAGCTCGGAAAGCACATTTTTGGCAAATTCCTAGCTGGTATGCAACTTATACATTCACTGATACAGTGCTTACAATTGAATATATTAATGCTACACCTAGTTATGACCCGGATTTTTGGACGGATAACATTGATTACAGCTTCAAAAACGGCAAAAAAAGCCTTCGTATCCAGAGTGACATTTTATGGATAAAAGTTAATAAGCCGACATTTGATTAGCCGATCCATTCCAATAATCCCGGCGCACCGGAACATTTTAGTTCCAGAGTTGAATTGATGAAATAGCTACCTGTACCCCATGCTGATCCATAAAGTTCTATGATATTTACCGCATTTAATAGAGATATATTGTCAAATGTTTTTAGAGTCCCGCCAGAACCGGCAATAATATTGGCCCAGCCACCGTTTTCTTGTGGTGTGATTATTGTACCATTGACAACTATTTTATACCACCCGTTGTTATGTTCAACGCCTTCTGAATAGGCGCTTGGGAAGAACGCTTCGATTCTACAGCTTCCCCGCGCCGGTGTCCTTATTACTTTTAAGGGAACGTTATTGAAAGTTCCGGTGTTGCCAGCGATATACGGCAGTATCACCGCGTTGTTATTCGGTTTTAACAGGTAAGCCGTTCCCGAGGTTACATTGTAATCGGTAATGCTGACGCTTTTCGCTTCCAGGTTGCCCTTGAAAAACCCCTCCGCAGCCTCAAGGCGGCCTTTGAACGTGCCGTTCTCGGCCAGCATTCCGTCCGTTTCAATGTTGCGGAACACCGCTTTTCCCGTGTCCCCGTCAATTTCAAAAGAGCGCTTCCCGCCGACAAACACGTCGCTCCGTATCTTGCCTCCAGCGAGTATCGTAATAACCGTTGAAAACAGGTTGTCAATGAACCCCGTTTTGTTTATCAGCGTTTTGACAAACGCGGTGTTGATGACGTAGTCGAGCGCCCCTTCCGTCATGTCGTTGATTCCCTGCCAGTATTTGTTTACGTCTTTCCTGTTGTCTTCCTCGCCTGGATTACGGGAAATACGGCAAACTTCTTGACGCGCTTTACGGGGCGTAGAAAACACGGCGGCCGGGACAGCAACACGGCGGGCGGAGACGGGCTTTTGAGGTAAAAAAGGCGCAAAAACGCCGTTTATGCCATCCG
>JGI24702J35022_10002964_pt1 | contig 10272 bp, 7 predicted proteins | sample TergutTh196P4_FD_35022 | JGI IMG/M metagenome (IMG submission 35022)
AGGCGTACCATCATCACAATCGGCGAAGTAAGCGGTATGAACGAACACCAGAAAGCCAACGGGCCATCGGGGTTCTGTCCGCTATAAAAGCCTGCATAGAAAGCAAATAACATAAATATCATGATCGGAGTCACAAATTGTTGCGAATCTTCAGGATTGTCGATAGCCGACCCTACGGCAGCAAAAATAGAGGCATAGATGATGTATCCTCCGATAAAAAACAGTACAAAACAGACAATTATCTCTGCAAAATTAAATGAATTAAGTTTGGAAAACAGACTTGTCATTACATGCATTCCCTCTATACCGGACTGTGCGCCGACTTGTATTCCGGTTTGCATAGTAGCCGCTTGCTGCGTAGCGCCCGCCCCGAAAAAAAGCCCTCCGAAACTTATCAAACCCATCGTCAGTACACACCAGATAAATAACTGCGTCAAACCAACCAATCCGATGCCGGTAATTTTTCCCATCATCAGGTCAAACGGTCGCACGGAGGAAACCATCACCTCCACAATTCGGTTTGTCTTTTCTTCCATCACACCCTGCATCACCATCGCTCCATACATCATGATAAACATGTAGATGATAAGTGTAAATATCATGCCTATCGCCGTTGCAATACCTGCCGAGGATTCGGTTGCCGTACCGTCTTTCCCCCACTTAATAGTCTGTACATTGATCTGAACTCGACTGTTTTTGATTATTTCGTCCAAGTTCGGGATATTGAACGATGCCCGTTTTTCGTTTTCCAAGTGACGGCTCAGCGTTTGATTGACCTCCCTTGTCAAATCTGCCGGGATTTGTTTTTCCGAATATAACGCAACCGCCTCAGGATTATTCAACAGATCGTCCGTTATTTCAAGAAAAGCAAAAATACCCTCTCCTTTATCTCTTTGTATATCTAACGATTCGGATTGACTCGCGTCCTGAAAATGAAACATATCCGTATCATTGAATAAAGATACATACTTCCCTGTACGATCTACAATCGCTACTTTGTATGTATCGCTACTCTTTATCGATGATAGCCATAACGGCACAAATACTAATGCCGAAAAAATCACCGGAGCAAACAAAGTCAAGAAAATAAATGATTTCTTTTTTACCCTGTGCAAATACTCCCTTCTAATTATAATTCCTGTTTTTTTCATATTGAATAACTGAATAATTACTAAGTTGCTACTTTCAGAAACACTTCATTCATGGAAGGTAGCTCTTCGGTAAATGAAAATATCTCATGTTGTTGCGTCAAGATCGTCAGTAATTCGGAATTACTGACCTGGCTATCCTTGCGGATACGAACATTCAGCAAATGATTGGGACCCGGTGATTCCGAGAGAACCGAATAAATTGAGGGACAAGCGACAAACCTGTCATTCAACACGCTTACACTGAACGTGTTCGTTTTAAAACGGTGACGTACTTCATCAACTGCGCCCGACAGAACGACCTCTGATTTATTGATTAAAGCGATGTCGTCGCATATTTCTTCGACTGAAGCCATGTTGTGCGTCGAGAAAATGATCGTCCTACCGAGCGCTTTCAATTCAAGAATCTCTTTTTTCAACTGCTCCGTGTTGATAGGGTCAAAACCGCTGAAAGGTTCATCAAAAATTAACAAATCCGGTTCATGAATCACCGTCACAATAAACTGGACTTTCTGTTGCATCCCTTTCGATAACTCTTCCAACTTCTTGTTCCACCACGTTATAATGCCGAACTTTTCAAACCAAACCCTCAGTCGGCGTTGCGCCTCAGCATATGAAAGGCCTTTGAGACGCGCAAGATAAATCGCCTGTTCGCTCACCTTCATCTTCTTATACAATCCCCTTTCTTCGGGCAGATAACCGATACGATACATATCGGACGAGCGCGACGGACGACCCTCAATCAGAATCTCACCGCTATCAGGCGCCGTTATCCGGTTTATGATACGAATCAAGGTCGTCTTACCGGCTCCATTTGGCCCCAGCAAACCGAAAATCTTACCTGCCGGAACGCTGATACTTACTTTGTTAAGCGCGCGGTGATTCGTGAACTGCTTTACTACCTCTTTTGTTTCTAAAAAATTTACCAAGATTTTTATGATTAATATGATTAATATGATTAATTAACCGGTCACGACCCTGTCGCCCAGTTCTTTGCTCAACAGACGCTTAATCGTATCGAGTTCTATTCGCTTTTTCAGCAACTTCATCACTATTTCTTCATCCGATTGAAACGCTTTTATCTGTTTGTTGATCGCACCTATTTCTTGTTTGATATAGGCATTTTTCAATTCAAAGATATCCTGAACAACCCATTGCTCCAATTTTTTACGCTCATTTTCCAACTTCTGAGCTTCATTTTCCGCTTTTTGCTGTTCATCGGTCAACTTAGTCTGCTTCAAGGCCTCCTCTTTACTTTCGAAGAATTTACTTAATTGATACCTGTCACTTATCATATTAGCAGCTATCTCACTAATCTCGAAGTCAGTATGTGTCAGGAAATAATGTGAGGAAACAAATTTTTCATCGTGGCATTGCGCTGCCGCTTCATCCAAAATTTGTTTATAGACAGGCGACTGTATTTCGATATCATCGTTTGCTAACTCCGTCCGAATATATTCCGCTACTTTGACAAACGAGTGTGTATTGTCGTCTTCTTGCAAATTAAAGAGAACACGTTCGCCATACCGGACAACATCACGAATCAATACCGATTCGTATTTTTTATAGGGGTACTGTTTTTTCCGGAGGGTGCGGTCGTCAACCGCTCCTATGGCGGCCCTTGCTGCCACACCAGCATTTTTATTTGTCAGGTTGTCTTCGCCTGCTTCTTTTGATGTTCGGTCATCCGAATCTTCAGTCAACGACGATATGCCCTGTGAAAGACGAGCTTGTTGTAAATCACGCTGTTCTCGCTCTTTTTGCAGTTGTGCGGCGCTTCTTTTCCGGTTTCGTATTTTGACAACCTCTTCCAGCAAAACTTCTTCCCGCTTCTCCAGCAGTTGACTACACTCCTTTATATATTCCGAACGGCTGATATTATCGGGAATAAAAGCAATGGATTCAATTATTTCCTTGATAAGGTTCGCTCTTTTTATAGGGTCCTCTCCGGCTTCTTTCTGTAACAAATTAGCCTTAAAACGAATAAAATCAACCTCATGTTCTTTTATATAAAGCATAAAATCAAACGAATTATGCAAACGTGCAAACGAATCCGGGTCTTCACCCTCAGGCAGGAGAACGATTTTCACATTCATCCCTTCTTCGAGTAACAAGTCTATACCCCGTATAGCCGCTTGAATACCGGCTGTATCACCGTCATATAAGATGGTGATATTTTTGGTAAAACGGCGGATAAGCCTAATCTGTCCTGTTGTGAGAGATGTACCCGACGAGGACACCACATTCTCGACGCCTGTCTGATGCATCGAAATCACATCCGTATAACCTTCTGTAAGAAAGCACTTGTCGGCTTTTACGATTGCCTGCTTGGAAAAATAGATGCCATATAACTCGTAACTCTTGCGGTATATTTCACTTTCGGGTGAATTGACATATTTAGCCACTTTGTCTTTTTTACCCAAGACGCGTCCTCCGAAAGCGACCACCTTGCCGCTTAGGGTATGCACAGGGAAAATAACCCGGCCATAAAAACGGTCGACGGTTGAGCTGTCATCGCGTTTGTACACTAATCCGGTTTTTATTAAAAAATTTTCATTAAAGCCTTGTTTTAATGCGCTCTGATATAAATCATCCCGTTTATTCAATCCATACCCTAACTGAAACTTACGAATGATATCTTCACGAAACCCACGCTCAACGAAATAAGATAAGCCGACTGTTTTTCCCTCGTCACTCTCATACAGGCGTGAAGTAAAAAATTTCTGCGCCCAGCTATTCACGACCATCATACTCTCGCGGTCGCTTTGCGTTTGTTTTTCCTCATCGGATAGTTCGTGCTCTTTTATCTCGATGTAATACTTCTTGGCCAAATAACGCAATGCCTCATAATAAGAGACTTGTTCATGTTTCATAATAAACTGAACGGCTGTTCCTCCCTCTCCGCATGCAAAACATTTGCAAATATTTTTTGATGGAGACACATAAAAAGAAGGCGTCGAATCATCATGAAAAGGGCATAATCCGACAAAGTTCACACCCCTCTTTTTAAGTGTTACAAAATCGGATACGACATCTGTTATCTGTGCCGCATCGTGTATTTTGTCTATGGTGAATTTGTCGAACATCGCTTATACCAATGAGGGTGCAAACATATATAAAAAAATTCATTTTTCAAAATTTACCGAATTGCACCCGCATCACAATAAAAGAAAAATAATGCTTTTATTTTGTATTTCTCCCTGCTTGTATTATCTTTGTGTCGGAAAACGTGAAAATTACTTTAAAGCAAATTAAAATAAAAAGGGGAAAAATGGATTACAAAAAAATAAAATTAAGAGTACAGGGGCTGACTAACAGCCAGATACAGTCAGGGGCATACGCATTGATATTAGCGGAAGAAGGTATGAGACGCATACCTATCATTGTAGGGATGTTCGAAGCCCAATCCATTGCAATCGCAATCGAAGGGATCAATCCGCCACGCCCACTGACACACGACCTTTTTATCACCTTTACAAAAGCGACGGCTTATCATATACAGGAAGTCTTTATTAACAGGTTTGAAGACGGGGTCTTTTTTTCGGAAATCGTCCTGACAAACGGAGAAAAGATCATAAAAATTGATTCCCGCACCTCCGACGCTATTGCGATAGCCTTACGAACTAAATGCAACATTTATACTACTGAATCAATTATCCGAAAATGTGGCATCGTTTTAGAGGAAAGCACAGGAACAGAAATGGAAAATGAGACGCTGCCGGAAGAACTCACTGGCGACGATTTGCTCGACATCGCCAAACTTAAGGTACAGTTATGCAAATTAAAGAAACAGGAACTCGAAGAGCGAATGGCTAATGCCGTTGCAAAAGAAGACTATGAATTTGCCAAAATTTATAAAGATGAACTGTTGCGCAGGGAAGGCAAAGAGAAAAATATTTCATGATGAGTTATAACTCCCAACTATTTTATGCCCCTGATATTGATTCGGTTCCGGAATTACCCGAAGATGAATCTCTGCATTGTGCACGCGTACTCCGGCTAAAAAAAGACGATCCGATTACAATAACCGATGGAAAGGGCTTTTTTTATTCGGCAAACATCGTGGACATCCGTTCCAAACATTGCCTGGTATACGTCACAAAACGTTGGCAGCAAAATATATCCCGCAATTACTCCATTCATATTGCGGTAGCTCCAACTAAAAACATGGATCGAATGGAATGGTTCGTCGAAAAAGCAACCGAGATCGGCATTGATACGATCACTTGCTTGCATTGCTACCACTCGGAACGAAACGGAATCAAACTTCAAAGATTATACAAAACAGCGATCAGCGCTATCAAACAATCACAGCAAGCGCTCCTTCCGAGAATAAACGAAATGACTGACTTTCACGAATTTATTACATCCAACCGGAAAGGGACAAAAATGATTGCACATTGCAAAGACAACGGTAAACAACTGATTAAAAACATCTATACACCCGGTCGAGACGCACTTATTCTGGTTGGTCCTGAAGGCGATTTCAGCACGGACGAAATCAACGCCGCACTTTCTGCAGGATTTGTTCCTGTATCGCTGGGCGACAGTCGTCTGCGTACGGAGACAGCAGCGCTGACTGCCTGTCATACCATCCATCTGTTAAACCAATGATAGCCCTATATTATCCATCTTTAAATCAATGATAATGTCTTTTAACAAATCATACGGAATCGTTTTATATATTCTATTTTTTTGCCCATGCATGGCGCAAAATACATCAACCGGCTCAACCGGTTATCAGATTGAAATGGCCGGCTCTGCTGCAACCGGCAAATATACCCCGTTTTGGATTGTAAGTAACAAATATGGAACTGTGCCTTTAGAGACAGGAAATGTTTTTTTACGAACGCAAGTATCCCACCAGCATTCATTTGGAAATGAACTGCATTGGAGCGCAGGCATTGACCTGCTAGCGGCGACGCCCCGTTATCGTAACATCTACATGCAACAACTCTTTGCCGCCATTCAATACAAAAGTCTGAATCTGACTATCGGCAGTCGCGAAAATTATTCATCCCTGTGGGACAAAGAGTTAAGTAGTGGCGATATGGTACAGTCCCCTAATGCGCGTCCCATACCCGAAATAAATTTGTCCGTACCCAAATTCACCACCCTTCCCTTCACTAAAAGACGCCTGCAATTCAGGGGGGATGTCGCCGTTGGACGTTCGTTCGATACGCAATACCTTCAAACATTCACCAATGAAAATGATATATATGTTAAAAATGTGCTATGGCATCATAAATCTCTACAATTAAGGCTCTTAGACCCCGAAAAACAATGTCCTCTGACTGTTGTCGCCGGCTTGAGACACCATGCCCAATGGGGAGGAACCTCCACTAATCCGGCTTTAGGAAAGCAACCCCAGTCTTTTAAAGACATGATACGTATCTTTCTGGGCCAATCGGGAGATGAAAACGCTTCCCTTTCCGATCAAATAAACGCTTTGGGTAATCACTATGGGAGCTATGAACTTCAGTTCGGATACCTGAACGACGCAGTAGACATCCACTTCTATACGCAACATTTTTTTGAAGACGTTTCCGGCAGGGAACTTTTCAATTTTCCGGATGGATTATGGGGGTTACAAATTGATCTCCCCAACTTATCATGGATGAACAAAATCGTCTTAGAATATCTTGATACCCGCGATCAAAGCGGTCCCATCCATTTGATATGGTTTGACCACGAACTATACCCCGGATATGGCGGTGGAAACGATAATTATTATAATAACTTAGAATATACATCCGGCGTCTCCTACTTTGGACGAGGTATCGGATCGCCGTTATTAACATCTCCCGAATACAACGAAAATAATACTATTGGATTTAAAGACAACCGTGTACGCGCTTTTCATTTAGGGTTTCAGGGATATTTGTCAAAACAGCTTCAATACCGCCTGTTAGCAACATCAACCGAAGGTTGGGGTACCATGTTGAAACCTTTCCTGAAGAAAAAAGAGAATATCGCCCTTGTCGCTAAAATAAATTATTGCCATCCGCGATTAGAAAACTGGTTATTTTCAGGCGAGGTGGCTGCCGATTTTGGTTCGATGTACGGAAATAACACAGGAATATACCTGTCCGTAAAAAAAACCGGAATAATTAGCCATCATACAAAATAAAACGTATTTTATTTTGTATGATGGTCAATTCGTGCTATCTTTGCAGCATCTTTGACGAAAGATGTAGAGAGAAAAAACATACAACTACTTGGGGCTGACCGGTTTTGACAGCGGGCAGAAGTGGTTTGTAAGCATGCAGTGCGTCGTTGACCGGCACTTTAATCACGGTTGATAAACAATTAACTGGCGACAAAAATTTTGCTCTCGCTGCTTGATCGAAGTATAGTAGATTCATGCTTTATCCTTACACAAGGTGTTTGGACGAGACGTCACCCGGAAGCTGTGGCTTCGAAGCGTTCGATAAGGTGGCGCAGAGGTATCGGAGATAGTCTGACGGAAGTCCCGTATGGCAGATGAAACGAAAGGGACTAAGGTGGCGGTAGGTGGCTTCGGTCTTGCCGTTACTCGAAAACCAAAGCGAAGATAAGCATGTAGAAAGCAAATTAATTCCTCGTTTGGACGAGAGTTCGAATCTCTCCAGCTCCACTATTTTATCTGCTTCGCGGCTGCCGAGTTGGGATAAGTTCGCCCGTCCCGCCGTTATTCCTGTTAAACAAACTCCCAGCCTTTACGGGTATCGCGTGATAGTAGTTTATTTCCTTCATCGTCGTTGGTAATACGACGCGTATTCGGGTCATAGAGCAGTTTTTTGCCATTGCGCATCAGGGATACCGCTCCGAGGTTATAACTCTCGGTTAGTTCGCGAATAAATTCAAATGATGCCGGGTCTTTCTTTTCTCCCTTGACATTATCGATCCATAGCTGTAGCCACAGTGGCGTTTCATCCGCGGCCTGTCTTCTGCCTCCGGCAGGTCTTTCTTCCTCATCGGATATATTATTGACTGTTATTTTGGAATATTTCCGCTCATCAGCTGGCGAAAGTCCGACCAACGTTGGGTTTTGGAGGTAAAAACCGCCTGTGATAGCGCCTTTATCGCCTATGAACATCATGCCCTCTATCGGGAGGTCATCTTCTTTGTATCCATAGGGGATATTGGGTTTCATCCCGCCATCATGCCAGGTAAAAAAGACTGTGCCGCTTCCGTTCTTGTATGGGAGTTCGAAGCGGAAAGCTGAGGCATCGGGGTATGACCATGTATTAACAACCTGTGAAGGCACCAACTCGTAATCGCATTTGACAACGCGGGAGAATCGTGTTGAAGCAGAAACAGCCGAGCCAAGCCCAAAGACATTGAAAACGGGGATCATACTGTAGATACCCATATCAGCAATCGAGCCGGCGCCAAACTCGAACCAGCCGCGGAAGCAGCAATGGGTGTATTTGTGAGAATAGTCGCGCATCTGAGCCGGGCCGAGCCAGAGGTCCCAGTTGAATCCGGGGGGAATAAGCTCCTTTTCCGTTGGTATGTCCTGGTATTGCGGCCAAACAGGACGGTTTGTCCAGTTATGAATCTCCCTGAGTTTGCCGATAGCGCCTGCGTCAATCCATGCCTTAGCCTGGTTGATGGTGTTAAATCGCGAAGCGCTGTAAGCCAGCATGTGGGTGGCTATGTTTTGTTGTGCGGTGGCCATGTCAACCACTTTCATCGCTTCATGCAGTTTATTACCCAATGGTTTGTGCATTATCTGATGTTTACCGCGTTTGAAGCAATCCACAGAAATGTAGGAATGTAAGTGGTCGCATGGTATGATTTTTACCGCATCGACATCGCTCATTTTTGTAAGCAACTCGCGATAGTCTTCTGCCGCCTCAATCGTACCGCTCCAATTCGGACGGTTCTTCCTGTAATAAGTCTCGACAACATACTTCATCACATCGCGACCGCCCGGATGTCCGGAGATGCCTTCGAACCACTTGGGTTCGTCAATCAGGTTACGCAGACTGTTGCGCAGCCCGTGAACGCTCCACCCGATGTAATTAGTAGTTTGGCGATTAGGGTCGGCAACTCCTACGATCTCAATCTGAGGGCAGCGAAGCAGCGAACTTATCTCGGATAGTCCCTGGTAGCCACAGCCTATATGAACCAATGTGATTTTGTCGCTGGGTGGGATGAATCCCCTGCCAAGTACAGAACGGGGAACAACCGTTGCCATACCTATGGCAGCAGTGGTTTGAGCAATAAACTTTCTTCTATTCATGATAATAAATGTTAGATAGACAATATTTTTTTGAGAATAACAGCGACAAAAATACAAAACAAATTTCAGCGTTCCAAATGATTTTGTTTTATATTTTGAAAAGACAAAAATTTCATCTACTTTTGCGCCCGTAAAAGTAAAATGTGTATAAGATGAAAAAAATTATTTTCGGTATTCTTGTTCCGGTTATGATGATGCTGTCAGGATGTAACGCGCTGCAGACCGGTCTTTCTAATGCATACAACCTTGCCAATTGCGACTACAAGTATCGTTCGATTTCCAACCTTACTATCTCGAACATCAATCTGTCCCAAGGTCTGTCGCCTCTTATGATTCCGCAGGTATTATCCATACTCAGTGGTAATGCCTCGTCGATTCCGTTAAATTTCACGTTAAATTTGGATGTAAACAATCCCAATTCAGGTGTCGCGGCCTTTCAATCGTTGCTATATATCATTTCGATAGACGACGTCAGGTTCACTTCCGGCAATTTCAGTCAGCCTTTTCAGGTGGAATCGGGCGAGACAAAAGTCCTACCTATGGGTATCGGCGTCGACATCAAGGAATTAATGACTAACAACTCCAAATCGGCCGTCGAAAATATCCTAAAAAACTTTTTAGGTCTAAGCGATACAGCCTCTAAGGTAACCGTCCAACTAAAGCCCTCTTTCAAGGTCGGAGAACAGACTTTCACTTCACCGCTTTATATCCCTGTCAGTTTCACTTTCGGAGGGAAATAAGGGGGGAAACAACATACGGATATATACCCTTGAAGGCCGAGATGGGTTCAACTGGGTAGTAAAAATAAATGGGAACGACATCACGTCGTCCCCATTAACATTAAAACTAAATCTAAACAAAAACACTAAAAATGATATCACTCTTGTCAACAAG
>JGI24702J35022_10002965_pt1 | contig 10272 bp, 10 predicted proteins | sample TergutTh196P4_FD_35022 | JGI IMG/M metagenome (IMG submission 35022)
TTTTTGTCTATTTTCATAAATACACCGGTGAGTGTAGGACGGGATTCATCACGAGAGACCGCTTTTGAGACCTTTTTAACCGCGTCAGAAAGCACTTTGGTGGGAAGCTGCACGGTGCGATCGGCAATTATCTGCGGAAACGAAGGGAAATCCAACGGATTCATTGTTGCAATCTTAAAAGCTGAATCAAGACAGGTGATAAATAAGGAATCACCCTTTTGTTCAAGTGATATGGCTGCCTCTGGAAGACTCTTTATTATGTCATTAAATAGTTTTCCTGGAACAACACTCGCTCCTCTTTTTTCAACCAGAGCGTCTGAAATATGTTTGACCGATATCTCAAGGTCGGTCGTTTGGAATATAACGCCATCGACCGTCGCCTCTATATAGATACCGGCAAATATAGGAAGTGTTGAACGCGACATCATTCCTTTGGAAACAATATTGATGATTTGAAGAAGACGATCCCTCTCGATTGTAAATTTCATTAGTCCTCACTTCCCTTTGTCTCTTATTATAGAAAATACTATAGTAATCAGTAATAGTAATAAGCCTTGTGAAATACTTGAAAACCTTCACTATCCTATCCTAGCAGTGCTATTCCTGTTGTAAGAAACGTGTAAAGAAAAATCATATTCTTACACAGGAACATCTGTTTGTAGTGCCTTTTTCCTCAACGCCCATGCACTTATACACAGGCTTTCCCACAACTATTCAAACGCAAAAATACCCGTCANCTGTTGGTGCATTCACCATCTTATGACAAAATCATTTCTGCGAGACGCTCAACTTCTATCTTTCTGTTGATATCCTCCATAATTTTTTGCTCAATATTTCGATATGCATATAAAACAGAGGTATGATCCTTACCCCCAAACGCTTTTCCAATCTCAGGAAATGATTTTGTGGTAAGTCGGCGAGAAAGGTACATGGCAACCTGCCGCGGATAAGAGATGTTCTTTGACCTTCGTGACCCGGTCATGTCGGCAGGGTTGATATTAAAGTATGCAGCTACCTCTTTTTGAATTGAACGTATGTCGATCTGCTTCATATTACTATGAAGGAACACCTTACCAACGATTTGTTCAGCTTCTTCGACGGTTATAGGGCTGTTTCGTCTGATGTCATTGCGGCGGTGGGCGATGTAGCTCACAATNGTTGATGTAGCACCCTCGAGCTCACGGATATTGGAGCTGGAAAGCTCGATAATATGATCGGCGACTTCCTGAGGGATAGCAACTTCTTCCATACCAAACTGCTGGCAATAGTATTTGATAAGGTTATTAAATATAGCCATCTTCATCTCAAAACTCGGCGGCTGGATCCCTGCAGTAAGCCCTTGGGCAAAACGGCTCGCAAAACGCTCATCGAGATTCAATTCATTGGGCGCGCGGTCGGCACTAAGGACTATCTGTTTGTGTTGGGCGATAAACTGGTTAAAAATATCAAACAAGGCATTGGTTGTTGACTCTTTCCCCTCAAGGTATTGGACGTCATCGAGAAGGAGTACATCACACATATGATACTTGATTCGAAAGTCAGTAAGATCTTTATTGATGGACGCCATCGCCGAGGTAAAATCGTTCACAAACTCAGAGGTTTGAACAAAAAGAACCCTTCGTGTGGGATGATACCGTTTGATATAGTCCTGAATTGCCAACAACAGGTGGGTTTTACCCAGGCCTGACCTCCCATAGATAAAGAGCGGATTGAAACGCTTCCCAGGCATCTCGGCTACCCCTTGGGCTGCGGAGAAGGCAAAATCGTTACTCGCTCCAACCACAAAGGTCTCAAAGGTCTTTTTTGAGTGATCTGCTGGCCAGTCCTGCTCGGGCTGCGTATCGGCCGAAGACGTGAGCGCAGCGGTAACCGAAGGCATAGCCGTAGAAAGTGTTGGGCTTGATAAAGGCGGGGCTGGATGCGAGGAGGTAGGAAGTGTTGGGGGGAGAGGATCGATTGGCGGCGGAGCAGGTGCCTGCGAAACCGGATAAAAAGAGGCCGCAGTTGTTGCCTGGTTGGACAACGGTTGTGTGGCCTTCTTGGGTGGTCGAACGGGCTGCTCCTCATCGGTAATAATAATACGCACCCGCCTTCTTGAACCAAGCGTATCAACGATCGCCTCATCGATAAACGGCAGGTATCGGTTTTCGGTCCACTGTTTTACAAAAACAAGACGAGTGGACATTGTCAACGTACTTTCATCAAGGTCTTTTGGCACAAGGTTTGAAAGAAAAGCCTCGACCATCGGATTGCTTGTCTCTTTGCGCACAGAGAGACCCTCACAGACCTGCTCCCATAAGCTGGTTGCTTCAAACTGTCCCATTCCATCTACTCCCCTGTTTTAAAATCTTACACTTCCTNTTGTTTTTGTACTGCCCATATACGTTTTACGCTGCCTCTATACGTCTCACGTAGTTCATATATCCCATATGCTGCCACATCAGAACTGCGCCACCCAAACGCAGGAACACTTCCAAACTACAACCCAAGCTTCAAATCTTCGTACTCCATCACCCACCACTATCATGCGCCGCCCAGGCACAGATATACGTTCTAACCTTTTTGGCCCTGCGCCTGGATGTGCGCAAGACCTTTATTTGAAAGAATCCGCTTCTTGTTCGTTGAGACTTCCACAAACCCAAGCTGCTCCAACCTCTGTAACAAACGTGTCGCCGTAGGGGCGCTGACGCCAAGGGGTCCCGTAAGGTCACCTGAACCAAGAAGACCCTCGCTATATAACAACATCAAGGTCTTTTCTTCTCGCTCTGAAAGACCAAAGGTCCGTTTTGGCAGAGAAACCCTCTCTCCCTCACTGGCTGCTTTTAGGGTACTTTCATAAGCAGGTGTGGGGGCGTGGGTCGAAACATCAGTGTATGAAGGAACAAATGTGCTGGCAACGACACCAGACGCGGTGGCCTTGCTATCAACAGATGGTTCACGCCGTGTATCGATGGCAGTGTTTTGGAGAGAGACAGACGAACGAGCCTCTACGCGATCTGACGGCGACAGGAGTGTCATCGTGATCACCGTGCCCTCGATGGCGTTATCATCAACAAACAGGTAGCCGTTCACTCGTTCAAGGTACTCATGCACGATAGGAAAACCCGAACCAACCCCACGGATGTATTGCTTCATTGAGGAGGTTGCCGAACTTACTCCTGGATGTAAAACCCATTCCTTTTTATCGATCCCTGGACCTTGATCAGAAAAACGTACCGTGTTNCCTTCATTAAAGACAGAGACAATGCACTCCTTAAAATGAGCATGAATAAAATTTTCTGTTATCTCGCGAATAACGGTGTACGGGAGTTTCCCCCCCAGCGCCCTTGCGTTCTCGTACGTGGTAGCTGCGATCTGTTCGATAAAATCAGGGATGGCCGCCGGTGAAATGTCAATGATACGCGGTGAAGAAAGAAGGTCATCGTAGACAGCGATACGAGCAGGGGTGTCAACGATTTCATCAACGAGCGCCATAAGCGTCCCTCTCTGAAAGCAGAAAATGAAACTAACAGGCTTTTCCACAGAAAAAATGGGAAATAGTGGAAAACTCTATGTATAAAGGCTCTGCAAAAGTGCTGAATGAGCCCGTCTCTATCAAATTTATGAAAAACAATGAAAAACAGATACACCAAACATGCAGCGGTTTTGTCGGTAAACAAGAACATTTCACAAGTGTTGAAAAATATGTGAAAAAGCGAAAAACAATGAAAATCCTACTGTGGATATCTTTTTGTATTGTGAGAAAAGCTCTCAACTTAAGTACAATTCCAAGAAAATGCTCGTAGGAATAGCAAGATTCTCTTTTACTGGTTCCATATTCATTGTTACCAGTGATTTGAGGCGTAACGACCAAAAAACGAATTCAATTCTCAAGGTACAGTTTGTAAAAGCGCAGATAGAACCCTCTTTTTACAAAAGATAGAGTACGAATNATGCGCACTTTTACGTAGCTTGTCAATACAAAAATTTGTTCGTTTTTTTGAGTTTTCCACAGGGCTTTGGTTAATAATAATCGATTTTCCACAATTTCCACAGGCCATAAAGTGAAATGAAGTCAAAACATGAAATATCACCTTTTTTCTTTGAATGGAGGGTATACAATACCTAAGGCGCTTTAAACCGCGCAAACATTGACAGCAAAGCAGCAAAACCTATACAATTTGGCGTTCATGCGCACAAACGCTTCAATGTGCGTGCGAGAAAACGAACAGCCTGCTATTATGTGAAGTAACCTGAATTGTTGTTAAAGGTGCAACACCCAATGTTGGACCTGCGTCATAAAAGTTAAAGGAACAAACGATGAAAAGAACATATCAACCAAATACTCGCAAGCGCGCCAAGTGCCATGGATTCAGATCGCGCATGTCAACAAAAGGTGGGCGGGCTGTACTTGCTGCAAGAAGAGCAAAGGGCCGCAAACGTTTGTGTGTATAGATATCGTCTGAAGTGCCAGTATGAAGGGCACGATAACATCAAGTGACGAGATAGGACGTTTGTTACACGAAGGGAAACGCGTCGAAACCGCTAGCATACTAGCAGTNATTTCTTCAAGAAAGGCCATTGATAGCGAAGCTGCCGAACAAAAAGACAGCAGGATAGCAGTAATCGCTGGAAAACGCCTGGGAAACGCGGTAAGACGGAGCAGGGCTAAACGAAGGTTACGAGAGGCGGCNCGCCTGGCTCAGGCNCCATGGCAGGGATATGACGTGGTCCTCGTAGCAAGAGAAGCACTGCTGCGGGTCAAATTTTCTAAGATTATGAAAGANATGAGNACAATAGCAGCAACAATGACAAACACAACGAGCAACGGGGTCAAACAATGAGANCGATCTTGGCGTTACTACGCAACATACCTCGTAAACTTGTCCTTTTGCTCATCCGGTTTTATCGTTTTGCCATCTCTCCNATGTTTCCTCCCTCGTGTCGTTATGTGCCAACCTGCTCTGAATATGCTTTAACTGCGTTTGAACGTTATGGTTTTTTTAAAGGTTTTGCGTTNTCNGCNAAAAGAATCGGCAGGTGTCACCCCTGGCATCCTGGCGGATACGACCCTGTTCCCTGAANGACCTGAAAGGAGGCTTTTGTGGGTGCCTGGCAATCAATTCTCGATGGAATATTCTGGATCGTCTCCTGGTTTTACAACCTGACTGGCGACTGGGGGATGGCTATAATAATAATCACAATAATATTCCGTGTNTTGATATATCCAATTACCAGAAAACAGTATAAATCTACCTATGCTATGCAAAAGCTCCAACCCCAAATCAAAGCTATCAATGAAAAATATGCAGACGATCCACAGCGCAAACAAGAAGAAACACTAAAGGTCTATCAAGAGGCAAAGTTCAGTCCGCTCTCTGGTTGCCTGCCCATGCTGCTGCAGATGCCGATATTTATTGCCTTGTTTTCTGTATTGCGAAACTTGGGCGGCGTTGAAGGCTACGACAAAGGAATTCACGCTCCATATACGTTTTATAANATACTCCCAGATATAACCCAAAGTCCGAGCGCCATGTTCGCAGAAGGAATCCTCTCTGCTATCCCATATATCCTCTTGCTACTCCTCTTTGGTGCATCAATGCTTCTTCCAATGTTGATAAACAGACAGGCCGGTAATCAAAAACAAATGATGATTATGATGGTGGCTATGTGCGGGTTTATGCTGTTTATTGGTTGGGGTTCTTCGGCTGGTGTTCTTCTCTATTGGGACGCCTCGTCACTCTTAGGCATTGGTCAGCAGTACCTATCACGCTATCTGCTTAAACGAAAAGATGAAAAAGATGCACTTGCTGTTGTTGATATAACCCCTGTCAAAGTTGAAGTCGATCGCAAGGAACGTAAGGCAAGACCCCGTAAAAAAGGCTAAAAGGCCTTGTAATAACCATCCGCGGGCGGTAAAGGATAGATACCAATGAGCCCATGATGAATGGAGACGAAAATGGAAGAGACTAACCAAGGTTTTATGGACGAAGAAAAAGACAAGATAACAGAGGCTGTTACGACACAGGATGGTGAAGCAGAAGCCAGCGCTGAGGTTGTCGAAAGAGAAGAGAGCACGAGACCAGAAGCAACAGAAGAGGAACTCGATCGTATTGCCGATATCGCAATAGATACCCTACGCGAAATACTGGTATTCTTTGATGCCGAAGCGAGCGCAATAGACGAATACGAGGGAGACGATGGAGAACTGATTCTCGACGTTGTGGGAGAAGATCTTGCAGTCCTCATTGGACGTTACGGTAAAACGCTTGATGCGCTGCAGTATATTGTTGCATCGATTGTGAACAAAAGAATCGGTTATCATTATCCCATTGCCATTGATGTCGAAGGATACAGGAATCGCCGCAGGCAAAAGCTGGAAAGCCTGGCCCGTTCAGCCGCAGCTCGTTGCATACGAGGGAATATGGAAGTTCGCTTGCGCCCCATGACGCCGTACGAGCGTCGCACTATACATATAATTCTTCGCGATGAGAAGCGTGTCGAGACCTATTCAGAAGGCGTNGANCCACAACGACAGGTTATAGTAAAACCCCGGTCCTCATAAACGANTAATCTCTTTCAAACTGTACGTATGGTACCCTGATGGGCGCGTTGAAGCGNACTGAATGCTTTGATTCAGTGGGTATGTGCCAAAACAGAACGAAACTCGAACTCCTGACACTGGAGAAACAATGGTCGATGTTTTAGACACACTGAACCCCACGCAGCTAGAACTGATAAAGAATCACCTTTCATTTGTACTGGAATACAACAAAAAAATCAACTTAACCGCTATAACAACGCAAGAAGAGGGGCTGTTGCTTCATATAGAGGATTCTTTACAAGCGATTGAAGAAGTCAACCAGGCACCCATTGGAGCTCTTGCTGACATTGGAAGCGGTGGAGGATACCCGGGGATCCCCCTTGCTATCGCAACAGGACGTTCGACTACCTTGATTGAAGCGGTTAAAAAGAAGGCTCACGCCCTCGAATTGTTTATTGAACAGGAAAAGCAAGGTATAAACCTCAAAGTTGCTGCACAGAGAAGTGAAGAACTCGCTCGAGAGCAAAGAGGGGCTTTCTCGGTGGTAACAGCCAGGGCAGTAGGGGAATTGCCTGTGCTTATAGAGCTTGCATCGCCGTTATTAGCGATTGGGGGGCTGCTTATATGCTACAAAGGACAACCGGTAACTAAAGAGCTGGAACGAGGACGAAGGGCAGCAAACATATGTGGCTTTGGCGAAGAAACACGTAGAAGCTATATATTATCGGATAATACGACCTGTCGGTCACTTGTTGTCTACAGGAAAGTCATAGAACCAACGATCCCTTTACCACGAAGGAACGGAATAGCACAAAAACGTCCTCTGGGCTGAGGGGACGATTGTCACCGTAATAACGAACGTTTCTCGTGGCAATCTTATTAAAAACAACCATAAATCTTAACATAGCACCTCATTTATGAAGCTAGATTGACCTGGTAACAAGATGGAGCAGNACATTTCACGTGAAAACTCCTAGCTCAGGATTTTTGTTGTTCCTCAGGACATTTCACGTGAAAACTCCTGCCTCAGGATTCTCATTGTTCCTCAGGACATTTCACGTGAAAACAAGTTTTAGAGGCAAAGAAGCAGACAAATATATCGGTTTAGAGAAACACTTCTCACGAGACACTACACAAAACAACAAGAGCTCGACACAAACACAGACAATGAAGAAACCTGTCCATAGAGCGTTATTCTAATTATGTATCGAAATAAGATGAGGTATACTGACTCTGGTAGGTAATGTAGCATTGATCGAGGCAGGTGACTAAAACGGACGATCAAGAAAACAGGCGAAGTATTATCGCAATAATCAACCAAAAAGGTGGAGTTGGAAAGTCTACAACTGCTGTTAACCTTGCGGCAGCATTAGGAGAACAAGAAAAGAAAGTACTTCTTGTTGACCTGGATCCACAAGGAAACTCATCCAGTGGGTTAGGAGTCGACAAAATCGTTGGTATGAAGTGCATTTATGACGGCCTGATAAACGGAATAAGCGCGAAAAAGATAATAATTAGAAATATTGCTGAGAACGTAGACATTATTCCTTCAACAATCAGCCTGGCTGGAGCAGAAGTAGAATTGATGAACGAATACGCAAGAGAACGAAGGCTGGCTGAGCTTATTGCTCCTGTAGTCGACGATTACGATTTTATACTCATTGACTGTCCCCCCTCGTTAGGACAATTAACCATAAACGCTTTGACTGCTGCTCAAGGGCTTATAATTCCTATCCAGTGTGAGTTTTTTGCTTTGGAAGGATTGTCAAAACTTCTTGAGACACAAAAAATTGTCAAAACACGCATGAACAGAGATCTTGAAATCGTTGGAGTCCTTATGACAATGTACGACAAGCGTATTGCGCTGGCGAACCAAGTTGTTGAAGAGGTAAAGAAATTCTTTGGTGATCTGGTCTTTGATACGGTTATTCCGCGAACAGTACGACTGGCAGAAGCACCGAGCCACGGAATATCGATCCTTGGTTATAACTCAAAAGGAAAAGGTGCAACTGCGTATCGCGAATTAGCAAAGGAAGTGATTGAACGTGCCTAAGAGTGGACTCGGTAAAGGCCTTGGTGCGCTTATTGGTGATGCAAGTGCAGAAACCGGAACAAATGTCGATTTTCAAGAACTGCCGATCAACGAGATAATCCCAAACCCCAATCAGCCGCGCGTCGACTTCTCTGAAGACCGCATTGAGGAGCTCACTGCTTCGATTAAAAAGGACGGACTCCTTCAGCCTATTCTGGTTCGTCCCGATGGGAGTGGGTATCAGATAGTAGCCGGAGAGCGTCGTTGGCAAGCCTGTAAACGACTTGGTAAAACGACAATACCGTCTAGAATACTGATAGTAAACGATATTGAGGCACAACAGATCGCTCTTGTTGAGAACCTTCAGAGAGACAACCTTAACCCGATTGAAGAGGCACGAGGATATAAACGCCTCATTGAACTCAGCGGCTGTATGCAAAAAGAGCTGGCAGTAGCGGTTTCGAAGAAAGCAACAACCATATCTAATGCTCTTCGTCTCCTAGAGCTCCCTGAAGAAGTTCAGGATTTGATTCTTGAAGGGCTGCTCTCATCTGGGCACGGACGCGCAATCCTCTCTGTTCCTGATGAAGAGGCACGTATCAGATTTGCAAAAAAACTTGCTGACGAACACCTATCGGTTCGCGAGGCTGAGAATATCGCTCGTTTTTATGGGACTCAAGGCCTTGAGCGTACTAAAAAGGCAGTATCACCTCGCTCTTTTAAAATTGTTGCCCGNAAACTCAGGCAGTTCTTCAATACGAATGTTCGCGTAAAGACAATACGAGGAAAAAACAAGATAGAAATCGAGTTCAAAGATGAGGAAGATCTCGAACGCATTTTCAACCTTATAGAAAAAAGAGTGACCTCACGATCAAGTACTGCGGCGGCAACCCCCTCAGTACCGGTAGAGCTTAGCTTTGATAGCGAGTCTGTTTCTGAATAGGATAAGTCATTATGAATAAAAAAGTTGTTAAGTTAGTCTCTTTTACAGCAGGGTTTGTAATAATTGCGACTGCTGTCGGAGTGGTGGTTTATAAGAACCCAAGCATTAAACGCGAGATCGAACAGCAGCTGAAGGGATGTATTAAAACCTCTCGATCGGCGCTCGAAACGATACAGGAAACGATAACAAAGATCCAGGAGGCAACGGGGCTCCTCTCAGACAGAAAAATTCAAAAAGAGGCAGAATTAGACGAGCGTGCGTCCCTGCTTTACGAGGAAGAATGGGAAAAGCACATTTTCTAGTATTTGTCAAGAGCTTCCTGACGTGACAGTTGGGTATTCCCTTTTCACGTGCTCCTACGTACAATAGAACATGAAGAACTTGTCTGTCTCCTCTCCCTGGAAGGTACGAAAATTAGGGGCCGCGAAAGCGCCAAGGGGTTCGCACGGAAATTCAGGGGGTAATGCCAAGTGTCAGCGAGATGCAAAGCCGCTGACACTTGGCAGAGGGGTTTTAATCCAATCACGCAGGGGGGCTATCCGTCATTGAACTATGAGGCGGCTGGCGAATGAAGCGTGTTGTTCTAAGGATTGTCTGATGGAACTGTATGTTTATACCTTAATAATTCGGCGTGTGCTCTTTTTACCAGCGCAAACGTCTTCACCAAACGCGGTTGCTGTCGACCCGCCAACTCTTTTATCCGCTACTTTTGCTAATCCAGAATGCTCACTGATAAACCTTATCATGGTGATGAGCGGTCTTCTTTTTGCATTG
>JGI24702J35022_10002966_pt1 | contig 10265 bp, 8 predicted proteins | sample TergutTh196P4_FD_35022 | JGI IMG/M metagenome (IMG submission 35022)
ATGAATCCTTTGCTTCTTGACCCCTGGATGATAACGCACCCGCCGCTCCTCTTTTTGGGCTATGCGTCTGCAACAGTCCCATTTGCCTACGCCATAACGGCTATGATCAAAAACGATTACAAAAATTTCGTGGAACGCTCATACCGGTGGCTTTTATTCAGTCTAACAACTCTCGGTATCGGCATATTTCTCGGCGGGTATTGGGCATACAAGGTTCTCGGCTGGGGCGGATTCTGGGGTTGGGATCCGGTTGAAAACTCGTCCTTGATTCCATGGCTTGCAGCGCTTGCGCTGCTGCACACAATGATTGTACAGAAACGTAAGAGAGCCTTGCTGCGTTCAAATTTAGCGCTACCGGTAGTATATTTTATCCTTGTACTGTACAGCGCCTTTCTTACGCGAAGCGGCGTACTCTCCGATTTTTCGGTTCACTCATTCAGCGGCGGAGGAATTTCATGGCTCCTTATATTTTTCATCTTGTTTTACCTTGCAACCGCCTGTTTTCTTTTCTTCAAAAGATTTAAATCCATAAAAGGCGAACCGCTTGGAGAAAAATTCTGGTCGTGGGATAATCTCACGGTATATGGGGCTGTATCCCTTGCAGCTTTCGGCGCAGTGGTTCTCATCGGAACATCCATGCCGATACTATCGGGGTTTTTTGCCAAAAATACTGCATCGGCAATAGGCGGTTTTTACAATAACCTGTCTATTATGTTTGCCGTAATATTTCTCGCCTTCATGATACTATCGACCGTTTCCATGCGAAATTATAAAAAGATGACTGCGGTGCTGGTCGGTATAATATCGGTTGCAGCATCAATCGCCATAAACTACTACTTCTCGGCTCCGCTGCCAGCATACATTCTTGTTGCAGCGGCGCTTTTTGCAATTATTCAATACAGCCTTGATTTGATTTTGTTAAAAAGAAAACCGATCATCAATTCAAGGATTGCGCATATCGGTACGGCATTGCTTATTTTGGGATGTACTGCATCCGGTTACTACGCTAAATCGTATCAGAAAACCCTCTCTATGGGCGAGGAAGAACTCCTGGGGCCGGTCACAATAACCTTTGACAAGTTCAATGAACTTGCAGGAGAAGAGTCGGATTGCTGCTTGAAACACGGCGGCTCATCCTTGGCTTTTACCATGATTATCGGGTCAGAAACCGAAAAATTTACATGTCCGTATTACATAAGCGAGCAAACCCAATCTCTCTACAGGGAACCGTACATCTTGAGGAGATTAAGCGGCGACATATATATAACGGCCGATGACTATACGCCAGGGATGGAAAAGACTTCCGTTGTCTTGCTTTCTTATGGCGAAAAAGCGACTCTCGGCGACTGTGAACTTGTATTTCTTAACCTGAGAGTAGAAGGGATGATGAGCGAAACTCCGGCCACTTATGCCGAAATCACAGTAAACGGGCAAAAGGTTTATCCGGGAATAAAATTAGAGAAAGAACACCACCACCCGGTTGCGGCCTTTATTCCCGGTACAAAGCGTGAAATCCTGCTCCTTGGGTTTGACCCAGGAGAAAAAACCGCCAGAATATATGTTGAACCGTCGCACACAGCCGAAATTCCGGCAGATACGGTTCTCGTCAACCTGTCGGTTAAACCTTTTATATGGTTAGTCTGGCTGGGAACAATCTTCATCGCAGCAGGTGGAATATGCGCAATGGCGAGAAAGCAAAGTTAGAAAAACGTCGGCAGTTGCCAAAAACGTTTGAGGCGCAGGCAAACGAAAAGAACATTACAAAGGCGGAGTTATGATGAAAAATGTAATGAAAAAATTATTTGCCGTTTCAATTCTTCTTGCGGCGTTTTTGACGTCCGCAGACGCATACGCAGCTTATGATTATGTCATAAGAAGTTATAACGTCAATATGATTGTTAATGAAGATAATACCTTTAATATTACAGAAAATATAGGCGCATACTTCAATATTCCCAAACACGGTATTTTAAGAAAGATTCCTCTTGAAAATGAAATCGTACGACTTGACGGAACAAGGTCTCGCAATCGCGCTAAAATCAGTGGTATAAGCGCAGACAGCCGATATACGACATATAAAGAAAACAACAACATGATTATAAAAATAGGCGATTCTAATATAACCGTAACAGGCGCAAAGGGTTATTCAATAAGCTATACTTATAATATTGGCAAAGACACGGGAAAAGGCTATGATGAATTGTATTTCAATTTGATCGGCGACGCATGGGATACAACTATCAGCAATATTTCATTCACAATAACTATGCCTAAAAGTTTTGACGAAAGTAAATTGGGATTTGCTTCCGGAGTTAAATCCTCAACCGAAAGCAAAAATATAAATTATGCGGTGAATGACAATGTGATAAAAGGCAAGTATATAGGCACATTAAATCCGGAGGAAGGTTTAACAGTCAGATTAGAACTACCTGAAGGATATTTTATAGGCTCAAGTTATAATTTTGATTCTATGATGTTGGCGGCGCTGTTTTTGCCGATTATTTTTGTTTTTATATTTTTTTTATTATGGATGAAATATGGCAGAGATGATAAAGTCATAGAAATTACCGCGTTTTACCCTCCGGAAGGCTTTAATAGCGCTGAAATCGGATTTTTGTATAAAGGCAACACAGATGACAAGGATGTCGTTTCATTGCTGATATATTTGGCAAATAAAGGCTATATAAAAATATCCGAAACAACCGAAAAGCTATTATTCACTGAAAAAAAAGGATTCAAAATTATTAAAATTAAAGAGTATGATGGGGATAATATAAATGAAAGAATATTCTTAAACGGGTTATTTCAAAACAGATCCAATGAAATTACAGCAACGGATTTACACAATAGTTTTTACATTACGCTTGGAGAAATAAAGACAAATTTGAATAACAAAGAAAACAAAAAAATGATATTTGAAAAAACCTCGTTAGGAAAAAACATTTGGGGCATTGTAGCAATTATAATCATTTTTTTATTAATAACTGTCAAACCTGTTTTAGAACATGATGCCTCCACGCTGCTCTTTGCTCTCTTGTTTCCGGGAATCGGATTTTCAGTACTTATTGGAACTCTAGTTTGGACGAAATCAATACTGGGACAGCCTGGACAATCCGGATGTATTATTACTATATTTCTTATTATATGGGGAATTGGATTCGGAGGCGCGCCGTGGGCCTTTCTTGTTTTGCCTGCATTATTAGCCGATCCCATATATTTAATGACATATTTTATCGGATTAGCCTGTATTATCGGGATAATTGTTCTGCTAAAACTTATGCCAAAGAGAACGAAATACGGAAATGAAATGCTGGGCAAAATCAAGGGATTTAAGAAATTTCTTGAGGTTACCGAAAAGGAAAGATTAGAGAAATTGGTTATGACTGATCCGGCGTATTTTTACAATATACTGCCATATACCTATGTTCTCGGAATATCGGATAAATGGATTAAAAAGTTTGAAACCATTGCTATGCAAGCGCCTGCCTGGTATGATAGCAGAGATACATTTAATACCGTCGCATTCGGTTCTATCATGAGCGCCACTATGGCAACAACATTAAGCGCAATGTCATCCAGTCCAAGAAGCGGTTCTTCTTCGAGCAGTTCTTCCGGCGGCGGCTCTTCCGGAAGCGGTTCCGGCGGTGGCGGCGGCAGTTCCTGGTAGAGATTGAACTGTTTGGTTAAATAATCTGACCATTGAAGATATAAATAATGAAACATATAGAACATAATAAACATCCGAGAGGAAAGAATCATGAAAAGATTATTTTTTATATTATTTTTTTTTGTATAACTGCCGTACATGCAAATGAAAAAATTATGACTCATTATGCCGACAATAATTTACGGTTGCGTTATGGCGACAATTTATCTTCTCCAACAATAACGGTATTACCTCAATATACAGCTCTTAGAGTCATTGAAACAGGTAAAACCGAAGAGATTGATGGAGTTGCGGCGCCATGGACAAAAATAGTAACACAAACCGGTTATACAGGATGGTGTTTTTCTGCCTATGTCAAAGAAATCGAAAGTAATATCGCTGAAGATATAGCAATCTCTTTTGTCAAAAGAAGTTCAGGTTCATTTTCCGGAAAACATGATTCTTCAGATAAAAAAGAAGATGTTTCTTCAATTGATAAAATAAAATCGGCAACCGGATATTATATACAACAAGCCGGAAGACGATTCCAGGGACAGGGACACGCACCGGAAATATTAACTCTGACGGTTGAGGATGATGATAAAGTGTATATTCAGGAAATTGATATTATCAATAATAAAACAATTACTCTGAATAAAATTCAATTGAAATTTAATGGAAAAACCTGTATCAACAATAAGACAAAATTAGAGATGCAAAACGGGAAAATACAAATAATCTATTCAGAGAATGTATCTAAAGAATCGTGGCCTGGAAAATGGGATTATGAAATACCTTATACATTTACCGGCAGTTTAAATTCTCCGATACCTGACGAGGTTCATAGATTAACAACCGACTATTTAAAAACATTTGCAGGCAGATATGTTTTTGATTCATATAAAATAATTAAATCAGAGAATAAAACAATAAATATAGAGAACATAAAGAAGGCGTTCATCAAAATTGATTACAACCAAAAAAAGAAATGTTTGACAATACCATTGCATGATTTATACAATTTTTTTGGAGGTTCGGAGGCTAAAAACTGGCCGGTTAATTTTGTTGAAACAACAACAGAAGAACCTTTTTGGTGGATATATAGCGAAACTGCAGGTTTCATGGAAGAAAGGTTTTATTTTTATAAAAATGGTATCGCCTATAATTATGAAGAGTCTTCCCTCCATGAAGATAAGAGTGAATACATAAAGTATGTTGTTTTTTTAAAAAAAGATAACTAAATGGAGACTCTTCACGTCTTCATAGTCACACAATAAAGGCGGCAATTGCCGTCCTTTGAGATATTAAAAGTAAAGGGATCGTCACATAATTTCCCTGTGCATATTCATAAACTTTCATTTAAAATATGCAGCGCTGCTTTATACAGCATCAATTAAGATCATTCATGGTTTTATTTTACCAAAAGGAGACAAATTTTCTCAGCGTCAATCTCTGCCCCTAATACCACGCCACATTGCATTCACACTAACAAGAACGGCAATCGCCGCCTGGCCGATCAGTAATTTATGTACGCAAAAGGTTCTATAGCGGCAATCCCTTCTGCCGTTATGGTTTTATACTTGTTGCGTTCGAGCAATTCAATCGTTTTATCTATCTGGTCAACCTCAATGATAATAACGGCCGTTTTTTTGCTTTCAAGAACAAAACCGTAAGAGTTCAAAATATTGATATTCTCTTTCGCCAGGATTTGTATCATCTTATCAAGACTCCCGGGTTTATCATCGACAACTATGGAAACAACCTCTTTCATTTCAACGGTAAAACCATCTCTGACAAAGGCTTTCTGCGCCCTCTTCGGGTCGTCAACGAGGATATTAAAAAACCCCTGCGGGCCAAATGAAGAAATTGTTATTCCCCGTATATTGATATTTTCTTTTGCCAATACATGAGTTACCGCAGCGAGTTGGCCCGGCTTGTTCACAGCCGGTATTGTAAGCTGATATGCTTTCATGCAGACCTCGGATTAAATAGATTTACTCTGAAACAAGCTAAAGTTAATGATATGGTAAATAATATTATTTGTCAACAAAAATATGACGCAATTATAATTTGCCTTTAGGCAAGATGCACCATCAATAACATATAAAATAAAAACTTGACAAAAAACCGTCAAAAAGATTTATGCTCTCTTTGTTCGTACAATAAATCTTTCGGCAAAGTAAGACTTTTCCCAGGATTTAGGCCGCTCCTGCGGTTATCAATTACGCCGGATTTTCCGGCGCGTACCACAAACCGGTTCAGGACCGGTTGCCTTCTTCTCAAAAGAGCGGGCAAAAATCCTTAATAAAAATACCACCTTGTTAGTGGTGAGAACGGATCCTGTTTATCAGGACAATTTCAGGAGGAGTACTTTTGGCAGTAGTATCAATGAAAGCACTATTGGAGTCAGGCGTTCATTTCGGACATCAGACCCGCAGATGGAACCCGAGAATGGCGCAATATATTTTTACAGCCAGAAACGGGATTCACATCATCGATCTTCAAAAAACCATGCAGCGCATAAAAATAGCCTATGAGGCAATGAAAACTGTGGCTGCTAATGGCGGTAAAATTCTATTTGTAGGTACAAAAAAACAAGCCCAGCAGGCAATTATCGAGTATGCCGAAAAATGCGGAATGTACTATATAGCTGAAAGATGGCTGGGCGGCCTTTTGACCAACTTCAAAACAGCCAGCCGTTCCATCGAAAGGCTTCATGAACTTGAACGCATGAAAAGCTCAGATACATGGGAAGCTGAAACAAAAAAAGAACGCCTTGAACTGGCGCGGGAACTTGATAAAAAGAATAAAATACTCTCGGGAATTAAAAACATGAAGAAACTTCCCGATGCTATGTTCGTCATCGACCCAAAACGTGAAGCAATAGCAGTAAACGAGGCAAGGACCCTTGATATACCGATCTTTGCAGTTGTTGACACAAATTGCAACCCGGACGAAATCGATTATCCGATTCCTGGAAACGATGACGCAATAAGAGCTATTGCGCTTTTTCTTGAAGTTATGGCAAACGCCATAACTGAGGGACAATCCGGCGGACAGGGTGAACTGCAAACAGAGGATGACATTCCCGAAGAAATCGTATATGGAGCTGAAAGCATCAAAAGCAACGACGATGAAGATGACGCAGATTATGAAAAAGATTCGTGGTAAAAACAATACAGGAGCACACTATGGCAGAAATAACGAGTGACATGATAAAAACCCTGAGAGAAACGACTCAGGCCGGAATGGTAGATTGCAAAAAGGCTCTTCAGGAAACTGACGGAGACATACAGAAGGCTATAGACTTTCTGCGAAAAAAAGGATTGGCTTCTGCCGACAAAAAAATGGGACGCGAAGTAACCGAAGGAATCGTTGCCTCTTACATTCACAGCAACCATAAGATCGGCGTTCTTATTGAGCTTAAGACTGTTACGGATTTTGTTGCCAGAAATCCTGATTTCCACGAACTCGCAAAAGAACTCTGTATGCAGATAGCGGCGGCCGCTCCGCTTTATACAAAAATAGAGGATGTTCCGGCCGATGTTATCGAAAAAGAGAAAGAGATTTACCGCGAACAGATGAAAGATTCCGGTAAACCGAATAATGTCGTTGAAAAGATAGTTGAAGGCAAACTCTCAAAGTTCTATTCCGATATATGCCTGCTTGAGCAGGAATATATCAAAGAGAATAAGATCATCATTAAGGATCTTATCAAAGAGAAAATAGCGGCCTTCGGAGAAAATATCGAGGTTACACGTTTTAGTCGTTTTCAAATAGGCGGATGAAACCTTATGATCGAGCAACGCTATAAACGCGTTCTTATAAAAATAAGCGGCGAGGCTTTATCCGGTTCTGCAAAAGCCGGTATAGAGCCGGCCATACTTAACGGTCTGGCTGCCGATATTCGGGAAATCGCCGCCATGGGAGTATCTGCAGCGCTTGTCATAGGCGCGGGTAACTTTTTCCGCGGAAACATGGGAGAAGAACTAAGTATAGAACGCAGCACGGCCGACTATATGGGCATGCTCGCTACGGTAATGAATTCGCTTGCAATGAAAAGCGCACTCGAAAAACAAAATGTCCCGGCAGTTGTTATGAGCCCTATTGCTATGAACGAGATAGCCGAACATTACACAATACGTTCCGCCCTTTCGTTGCTCGACAACGGAACTATCGTTATTGCCGCCGCAGGTACGGGACACCCATATTTTACAACTGACACTGCATCGGCGCTCAGAGCCATCGAACTCAAATGCGATGTTATGCTCAAAGCAACAAGGGTCGACGGAGTTTATACCGGAGACCCTGAAAAAGACACATCCGCCGAAAAAATAGATTCTATTTCATATGTTGACGTTATAAAGAAACAGCTTAAAGTCCTTGACCTAACCTCTGTTTCTTTATGCATGGAGAACAATCTGCCTATAATTGTCTTTGACCTATTTAAAAAAGATTCCCTTAAAAAAATAGCGGCAGGTGAAAAAATCGGAACACTTATATCCTGAAAAAGGAGCTTTGTTATGATAAAAGATATTCTTCAAGATATTGAAGACCGCATGAAAAAAAGCCTTGCAGCTCTTCAAAAAGACTTTGCAGCCATTCGCACAGGCCGCGCCAACGTGGCCATGCTTGACGGAATTACCGTAGAGGTTTACGGATCGCATATGCCCATCAATCAATTGGCCACAATTTCCATTCCAGAACCGAAACTTATTCTGATTCAACCGTGGGACGTAAAAAATCTCAACGAAATAGAAAGGGCCATACTTAAATCTGATCTTTCCATTAACCCATCAAACGACGGAAATTTTATACGCCTGCAAATACCCGCCCTTACGGAAGAACGTCGAAAAGAATACGTTAAACAGGCCAAACATAAGGCTGAAGAATGCAGGGTTGCCGTCCGTAATGTAAGAAGGGACGGCAATGACATGGTAAAAGAACTCGAAAAGGACAAATCAATATCAGAAGATGAATCAAAAAACGCCCAAACCAGCATACAAAAGATTACCGACAAACACATAGAAGAAATTCAAAAAATAAGCGATAACAAGGAAAAAGAAATACTCGCCATCTAAAACAGCGATGAAGAACTACAAAAAGATGTTGGACTTGTCCAAAATTCCCGCCCATATAGGTATAATTATGGATGGGAATGGGCGGTGGGCGAAAAAACGCTCCAAGTCAAGGGCCGATGGACACCGGCACGGTTCAGAAATGGTCGAACCCATCATAGCCGCCTGCATTGAACTTGGAGTAAAAGCCGTTTCCCTTTATGCCTTCTCTTATGAAAACTGGTCCCGCCCAAAACCTGAAATTCTCGGGCTGTGGAAACTCTTTGAATACTTCTTCAATACAAAATTGGATACTCTTGTAAGCAAGGGTATAAAGGTAGTACATTCGGGTTCCACAAACAGACTCCCATCTAAAATCAAGGAACTTCTAACCGATACAATAAAAAAAACTGCCGGTAATGAAAAAATCACGCTAAACCTTTGCATAAATTACGGCAGCAGGCAGGAAATAGTTGAAGGGATAAACAAATGGCTCGCCGGCAGAAAGCCCAATGAAAAGTTTACTATAAAGAAAATGGAACAACATCTTTACACGGCCTCGCTCCCCGAAACCGACATGATTATACGAACAAGCGGGGAGTTTAGAATAAGCAATTTCATGTTGTGGCAAATCGCTTACGCTGAACTCGTCTTTACTGATGTCTTATGGCCCGATTTCACTCCGCTTGAACTTTATAAAGCGATATACGACTACCAGCAACGTGAAAGGAGATTTGGAAATATATGAACAGCCGCCTAAAGGAAACGCTTATACGCATCATAAGTGCGCTTATAGCGTTACCTGTTTATTTTTTTGCAATCATTACAGATGCCTTATATTCGCTCCCCATTCTTTTTGTATCTGTTCTAATCACGCTTGTATGTCTGTACGAGTTTTATCTCATTGCGGAACACGCCGGAGCAAAACCTTTCAAGGCTGTCGGAATGATAACGGCTGTTGTACTGAATATACTGATGTATTTATACGGTTACGGTAAAGTTTTAGGTTTTAACGCCTTTTGGGGCATGAATTTCCGGTATATTATTTTTATAATTACAATATTTGTCATAATTATATGTATATTGCAGCTCTTCAAACGCTCCATTCAGGGGGGATTATTTACAATAAGCGTAACCCTTCTGGGGTTGGCTCTTATTGTCATTCCGTTTGCACATATTATTCTTATGAAATCGCTGCGAGACGGAATTTTCTATATTATGTTGCTCAATATTGCAGTTATACTTAATGATGTGGCCGCCTATTTTGGAGGAGTATTTTTCGGCAAACATAAAATAAATTTTCCGGTATCTCCAAACAAATCATGGGAAGGATACTGCTTTGCCCTTTTCTTCTGCGTACTTTCTACAGTAATAGTCAGCCAATTCTGCCTGATCTTTTACGGCAGAAATCTTTTTTCACTGCCGGAGGCTGTCATCGCCGGTATTCTCATAAGCCTTAGCGCCGCGATTGGCGATCTGGTCGAATCGGCTGCAAAAAGAGACGGCGGCATAAAGGATTCGGGCTCTATTGTGCCGGGGCACGGCGGAATGTGGGATGTCTT
>JGI24702J35022_10002967_pt1 | contig 10263 bp, 11 predicted proteins | sample TergutTh196P4_FD_35022 | JGI IMG/M metagenome (IMG submission 35022)
GGGGACATCTAGGGCAACTATAATGAAACGCGTTAAAAATATGGGTAACCTCCGACAACTGATTATATCCTTAACCTAATGCAAACCGCCGTAGTGTACCACGGATATTGTTCTCTTGTCACCGCTGTGTTGGACGACAAAGAAGAGTATATTATTGGCAAATACAGAGACCTATGGCGAATAGAAGGAACGTGTTGAATAACAAGCAAAAACAGTTCAATGAAGCATTTCGCACGCATGAAATAATCGTGCTGACTATTGTTTTATACCAGCACCAATTTCGTATTTTGAGGGCTAGAGAAGAAGAATATATATGAATTTTTTGTGGTAGTTATTGACTAGTAAAAATGTTCAACAGACACAAGACGTTTGAGGAGACGTCTTTCTGCATAGTTGCGTCTTACCGCCTTAATCAACTACCATATGCTTATGCCGACGAACACCATAAATGAAACTCCGTTTTGGATAGGCTTCATACTTTTCATTCTGGTCATGCTCTTCTTGGACCTAAAGGTTTTTCACCGAAAGTCCGAGAGGATTAGTGTCAAGAACGCTTTAATTTGGAGTGCCATTTGGATTGCCTTGGCAGTGGTTTTCGGTATCGGCATATTCTTAATTATGGGACATGACTCCGGACTACAGTTTTTCACGGGATATATCCTTGAAAAATCGCTTTCGATAGATAATCTATTTGTTTTTCTTACCATATTTACTTTTTTCTCTGTCAAAGACGAATATCAGCATCGAGTGTTGTTTTGGGGAGTGTTGGGGGCAATTGTTCTTCGTGTCTTATTTATTCTCGTCGGCATTGAGTTGCTCAAGACGCTAAGCTGGGTAATGTATATTTTTGGGGCTTTTCTGGTATTCACCGGTCTACGAATGGTCTTCAAAAAAGAAGAAAAGGTTGATGTCGAGCACAATCCCATTTTACGTATTGTTCGTCGTGTTTTGCCGGTTAGCAAAGATTATCATGAAGACAAGTTTGTAATTGTGGAAAACGGTGTCCGTAAAATCACTCCTCTTTTGATGGTTTTACTCATGATAGAGGGCACTGATGTGGTTTTTGCTCTTGATTCAGTACCGGCAGTTCTTTCGGTGACGACAGATTCTTTTATCGTTTTTAGTTCCAATATAATGGCGATTCTAGGATTACGTTCTTTATATTTTGCTATAGTCGGAGTTTTGCAAAAGCTGCGATTTCTTCAATATGGTTTGGCGGTGGTTTTGGTTTTCTTGGGCATCAAGATGATAATTGGAGATTTTATTCATATGCCTGTATGGGTTTCATTAGCGGTTATCTGTTCTATTCTGACGATGGCAATTGTTTCTTCATTAATGTGGAGCAAGCGTCACCCGAAGTTCCCCGACAAAGGGGAGACAGGTCAAGAATAGAGGAACTATTTGAATGATACTTAGGCAAAATATGCCTGTAAATGATATAATGTTGTGATTTTTTCTCCGGAATGAAAATGTTCACACATCTGCATGTCCACACTGAATATAGCTTACTTGACGGTATGTGCCGTATCCAACCTCTGGTTGCACGCGCCAAAGAACTGGGTATGGATGCGCTGGCGATTACTGATCACGGGGTACTTTACGGTGCCGCACAATTCTACAGGGCGGCAAAAGAAGCGGACATTAAACCGATTATTGGTTGCGAGACATATGTTGCCTTAGGTAGTCGAGATGGCCGTTCGACATCCGATAAGGGCAGTTATCACCTTGTGTTGCTGGCAAAGAATAGAACCGGGTGGCGTAATCTCATTCAACTGATAACCAAAGCTCACCTAGAAGGTTATTATTACAAGCCACGCGTAGATCGGGAGCTATTGCAACAGTACAAAGAAGGATTGGTGGTTTTATCAGCTTGTTTGGCCGGAGAAATTCCCAGCCTGATTCTCGCTGGTCGTATTCAAGATGCACGAGAGGCGGCCGTGTGGTATCAACAGACTTTTGAAAATTTCTATATTGAGATTCAGCGCCATCCGCTTCCTGAACTGGAGCAAGTCAACCAAGAGTTGCTGAAAATTGCCGCAGAATTAGGCATCCCGTTGGTAGCAACGAATGACGTGCATTACATTGACCAAGATGACGCTCAGGCGCACGATTTATTATTGTGTATCGGAACTAGTTCAACTATCAACGATAACAAGCGCATGAAGATGGACGGTGATTACTTCTACCTGAAGTCTTCACAAGAAATGGAAGCTCTCTACGCCGACATCCCCGAAGCCTTGGAAAACACCTCCAAAATCGCCAATATGTGCAATTTTGAGATGGAATTCGGTAGTTCCATTCTGCCTGAAATTGAACATCCGCTGGACAAAACGCCGGAGCAGTACCTTCATGACTTATGCTATGAGGGATTACCGAAGTATTATCTAGTGGGTAGAGACGATGCCAAAGAGCGGTTGGAATATGAGTTAGATGTTATTAACAAAACTAGATTTGCCAACTATTTCCTTGTAGTGTGGGACATCATACATTTTGTGCGCTCAAACAATATCAGTTTCAATGTGCGTGGCTCAGCGGCCTCCAGTATTGTGCTGCGTTGCTTGGGGATTACTGAAGTGGATCCTCTTGAGCATGATTTGGTGTTTGAACGTTTTCTCAATGTTGAGCGTCGTGAAATGCCGGATATTGACCTTGATTTTGAAGATATACGTCGCGACGAAGTAATAAACTATGTTTCTGCCAAATATGGTCGCGATCATGTGGCGCAGATTATTACTTTTGGTACACTTGGTGCGCGCGCTGCTTTACGTGATGTAGGACGGGCTTTGGGTATGTCATACGGGGATGTTGACAAGGTGGTACGTTTGGTGCCCTTTGCGGTAGGCATGACATTGTCCAAGGCTATGGATGAAAGTTCTGAGTTGATGAATCTCTACAATAGTGATTCATCGGTGCGCAATCTGGTTGATATGGCTCGGCGAGTTGAGGGGGTTTCTCGTCATGCAAGCACCCATGCTGCGGGTGTAGTTATTTCCAATGAGGTATTGACAACCAATGTGCCTCTCCAGAAACTGAGCAAAGGCGAGAATAAAGATCTTGTCATGACCCAGTTCCCTATGGAAGACATTGCTCAATTGGGCTTGCTCAAGATGGATTTTTTGGGGTTGTCAAACCTTACTATTCTTGCCCGTACTAAAGAACTGATTGAATCCAACCGAGGGTTGGTTTTGGACTTGCACCAAATTCCACTGAATGATGCCAAAACTTTTGCTGTTCTAGCGGCTGGAGATACCACAGGGGTGTTTCAGCTGGAAGGTTCTGGCATGAGGCGTTATATTCGTGAATTGAAACCCACGGTCTTTAGCGACATTGCCGCTATGGTGGCGCTTTATCGCCCCGGCCCGATGGAGCAAATCCCACGTTTTATTCGCTCCAAACATGGCGAGGAGCCCATAAAGTATGCCCATCCGGTGCTGGAAGAGATTCTCAAGGAAACATATGGAGTTATTGTATATCAAGAACAGGTATTGTTTATTGTACGAGCTATCGGTGGCTATTCATTAGGCAAGGCGGATATTTTTCGCAAAGCCATGGGTAAGAAAAAAGCAGATGTTATGGAAAAAGAGCGCCAAATATTTCTTGAGGGCTCACTTGAACGGGGCTATAATAAGGAACTTGCTACCAGTGTTTATCATTTAATTGAGCCTTTTGCCGGTTATGCTTTTAATAAAGCGCATGCGACTAGTTATGCTCTTATTGCCTATCAGACGGCTTATCTCAAGGCGAATTTCCCCGAAGAGTATATTACCGGGCTGCTCATTGCTTATTGGGGTAATGCCGATAAAGTGGCGATTGCGGTTGGTGAATCCCGTCGCCTTAAAATCGAAGTACTTCCGCCAGACATCAATAAAAGCTATGCACATTTCACCATTGAGAAGGGAGAAAACGGAAGTTCGGCCATTAGGTTTGGATTAGCTGCTGTCAAAAATGTGGGAATGGCGGCCATTGAACCGCTCATAAAAGAACGAGAAAAAGGTGGGGAGTTCAAGTCAATTGAAGATTTATGTAAACGAGGAGACTCTTCATCCCTCAATCGACGTGTTTTAGAAAGTTTGATTAAAGTGGGAGCCCTTGATTCTTTTGCCGAGCGTGGGGCACTCCTACATAACATTGAGCGTTTACTGGGCATTGTTTCCCAGCGTCAAAAACTAAAAGATAGTGGGCAATCAACAATGTTTGATTTGTTCGGTGCCACTGTTGACGTTCCCACTATGAGTTTGGAGTTGGTGGATTCTCCAAGCAGCACTAAAGAGAAGCTGGAATGGGAAAAAGAGCTAACCGGCGTTTATTTATCTCAGCATCCCTTCAGTCCCTACGTCAGCAGGATAGCAGAAGATAAAAACATCCTTTGTGGGCAAATAGATGCCGAGATGGAAGGGCAGACGGTACGGGTGGCGGGATTGGTAGCCTCAATGCGTACTATACCCACCCGTGATGGGCAAACTTCCGCGAGTGTGACATTAGAAGACTTAGATGGACGAATAGAAGTGATGGTATGGGCACGTGTCTATGCAAACGATAAAGAAATTTGGCATGAGGGAAACATTGTCATGGTTGAAGGAAAAGTACGTGAGCGTGCTGACCAACTTCAGATTGTGTGCGAAAAAGCTTGGAGGTATGATTTGGAAGAAAGGAAACACGAAAAATCAATTACGCGGACTACTCAGACGGCAACCCCTGTTCGCCATGAAGCGCGAATCTCTGACCATTTGCGCTTAACTGTTTTACTTCAACAGACTGATGACCTGCAGTCTGATGTAGCTCAGTTACACGCGGTAGTGGCTCTGTTGCGGGAGTATCCGGGTGAAGACGAGGTAAATTTAAAAGTGAGCAATGGCAGTAAGGTTTTTAAATTAAAGATGGGGCAGATTAGAATTACTTTTAACGAAGAATTGCATCGACGTTTGTCCAAACTTATTGGAGAGGATAATGTCAAAGCCGAGAGCATATTGATGTAAATTACTTGTTGTGCGGCAGTGGTATTTGAGGATTATTCATGCTTATCAAATCATGCCGTAAGACTCTTTGCTTCGGCTGTGGGGAGCATTAAGTGTGGAGGCGGACTCCTTCCAGCGATAGAAGTATTCTTTTAACTTCGAGATCAGTTGCGAAGCCTCCCAAGCTTCCATTGGCAGCAATAACGCGATGACAGGGAATGATTAAAGGCAGAGGATTCCTGTGGAGAGCATTGCCCACTGCCCGTACCGCTCCTTTTTTACCCAGTTGTTCCGCTATCCAACCGTAGTGGCGAGTTTGTCCATATGGGATGGTACGGCATAAGCTCAAGACATTTCTACTGAACTCATTGATGGCGGACAGGTCAAGGTTATCATCAAATGTAATTGGCTGTCCTTGGCAGAAACGGCATATTTTATCGATTAAGGGAATTGATTTTTTGTCAAGGATGCGCTTGTCAGAAGCCTCCAGTTTCAGAGATTCTAAGGCTTCTTCCTCGTCCGTTTTAGGGAGGGTAAGACACGAGATGCCACGCATTGTTGTGATTAATCCATGCCATCCCAGCTCAGTTTTGAAAGATGTAAACCAACGATTCTTTTGCATGGCTTTGACAACGAACTATTGCCGACAACAACAAAACCCTCGCATGGAAAAGGAAACTACTCCATGCAATAGCAACTCTTACTGCTTGGTTTGGGTAATGCTACCAGCTTGTTGAATTAGTTGGCGATATTTTGCCGAGAACGGCTGTTATTTGCGCCATTCATGATTGGCTCATTGATATAAATGTCACCGTTGCGAATTTTGATGTTATACCCACACTCTGGGTTTGTACAAACCCATGCTTTGTACATGATGGAAGCTCCTTGGCTCCCAAAATCCGATAATGGTAACAAATCACCGACATGACACCTTTGACATTTTGGCATATTACACTGTTCCACTAAACCCCTCCCAGCCGTAGTATTACGGAAGTATACACTACCGAAGGAGTTATTAGCAACACAGAGCATCTACGCTATAGGTCAGCTTTATAGAGAATTTTGTATAAAGGCCCGTTGGGAGTTAGAGTGCTCTGAAACAATTCGAAGTGATTTACGCTAAAGTTAGCAGTTTTAGTCAGAGCGTATGCTCCCAGTATTTGTCCCAATTGTCTTTTATCGTAAAAATTAGCGCCACTGTGTAGCCGCGCCAAAGTGATGTGTGGAGCATATGCTCTTTCTTCAATTTTCAACCCTATCTTACGAAGGTTTTGTGATAGTACTCGCTGAAGCGATATCAGTGCAGCAAACTGCCTTGCTACTCCGAGCCACAATATCTGTGGCTGTTGAAAGTTGGGGAATACTCCTAATTTATCAATTGCCAATTCAAAGGTCTTGTTTATGGACGCCACTTCCAACATAACCTGTTTGCTTGCCTCAAGAGTTTCGAGAAGGGTTTCTCCGAGAAAACAAAGGGTGAGGTGCATATTCTCTGCCGAAACCCACCTAATGGGGCAATTACAGTTTTTCGCAGTTGTTTTTGTATTTCGGCTAGTTCAGTACGAATGTGTGGAGGTAGATCAATAGCAATAAAAGCGCGTGAGCGTTGTGCGCTAAGCATATACACTCCGTATCAGCTTCAAAGCATTTTCGCCGAGGATTGCCGATTTGAGTTGAGGCGGGATTGCTGACTTGTGAAAATTTTCCAGTGCTCTGGATTGAGAGATAAGCGGATAATCACTGCCAAACAGTACATGTTGAATATCGATGAGAGAACATACGCAACTGTAAATGGAATTGTCATAGAGGAATGAGGTGGCGGCACAGTCAAACCAAGTATTTGATAAATTTTTTGCAACTTCCGGCATCAAATTGTAAAAGGGCAGACCTCCTCCCCAGTGTGCCAGAATAATTTTTAGGTTCGGGAAACATTTAATAAAAGGATAAATTCGCTCTGGAGTCAGGTTTCCCTTGCCAGGATACTGGTGTCCGACTGGTTCAGAAGCGTGCATCAAACAAAGCAAGTTTTTCTCAGTAAGAGTATTCACCAGTGGTGTCCAGTGTTTGTCAATGGCAGTGGAAAGGCTGTTTTTTGGCGGCCTAAGCTCACCAAGGCCAAGTGCTCCCCTTTCAGCACAACGATTGAGTTCGCTAATTGCGGCTGAAGGTTCTTCGATAGCTACCGTCACCAATCCGACTAATCTTTGGGGGTAGCGTGAGATTGCCTCAAGGATGTAATCATTGCCTTGTTTACAGAGGGCCATATTGGACCAAGCGAAACCACATACTATTGACATGTCTATACCAGCATTGTCCATGCTGTCAAGGAGCTCTTCTATAGTGGCCAGCCGCGCATTTGAGTTGCGGTAAAGTGCGGCAAAATTGGCATCTTGAGCTAGGTATTGCTCACGATGTTGGATAATTTCGCGAGGGAAAATATGGGTATGACAATCAATAATCATGTGCTGATTACATCATAAGACAGAGCCAGCTCGTTAGTGCCGACTCTGTCTTAACAGTCTGGAATGGAAAATACGAGTTACTTCTTTTCTGTTTTGGTTTCTGGGGTAGCGGTTTCCGTCTGAGCCGCCTCAGAGGCAGCCTCTTTATCTTCGGCTACCAAACTGATTTTCACGATTATTTGGTCTGGCTGAGCATCAATTGTGACATTGGGGTTAATCTCAAGGTCGCGTACTGTAATGGCTTGATTGCTACTGGTCAGAACACTTAAATCAACATCAATTTGGGGGGGCAGATCACCAGGTAAACTTTCTACTGTAAGCTCAGTAAGAATATGCTCAATAATATTGTTCTTTTGTTTCAGCGCCGGCGCGGAGCCTTTGAAAACAATCGGTAAGGCCAGTTTGATTTTTTCGGTTTGGTTGACTTGATATAAATCAACATGTTGTAGAATTCCGGAAATAGAATCCCGCTGGATTTCGCGGATGAAAACACTGCGATACTCTTTTTCACCACCGATTTTGATGTTTAATAATCGGGTTGTACCCTTGAGATTTATCATATTCTGCAGTTCCTCGGTGTTGCATTGCAGAGACATGGACTCAATTCCGCGCCCAAACAGATGAGCTGGTGTTTGCCCGTCACGGCGTAAGAAGCGAGTCTTTTTACCTGTCACTTCTCTTTTACTGACTTTCAATCCCGTTGAAACCATCAAAAATGCCTCCTAATGTACATAATGTGCATCCTATTCTTTTGGCGAAGCCTCAGTTTACTAAAGAAGACTCCAATCCGCATATCCTTGCTTAATGATTGCCAAGTATTCGGGCGAGGGATTGCCCTCCTCTGCTTGTTGCCGACGGACAAAGGCAACGGCCTCAACTGTCTCTCCGGTGTCGCGAAAAACAGTTATCTGTCTAGTCGTGTACTCGGTACCTTCGCATTTGGCCAATTTCTCCAAGTCTTGGTTGCTGACTTCATATAATCCGCCACTAACCCTATCACCATGCGACTGCTGAAGACTGGCAGTCGCTCCTTTCCAAGAACGCGACCACCCTGTGAAAATAATCTTATGGTTGGGTAGCGTGGCACTACAACTGGCTTTAGCTCCTGGGGCACGTGAAGCCATTTGCTTGCGGCTTAGATTAGAAGCATAAGCAAAGTAGAACATTTATTGCTCCATACCATATTGAAAATAACAGCCAACCATATGCCTCTTTCCCAAAGGTTATATATTAGCTGTTTTTACAGTGGTAGTCAAAGCGAAACCATGTTATGCCTATTCTGGTGGGAGAGAATATCAATTGCGCGAGTGGTTGACATTTATGCAAGGAATGTTCTATCCTAGCAACCAAACGCAAAAAGGAGGTGTTTTTATCATGCAAGGTTATTGTGTTAAATGTCGCGAGAAAAAAGAAATGAAGAACGCCAAGGCCATCACTATGAAGAATGGTCGCCCGGCAACCCAAGGCGTTTGCCCTTCTTGTGGCACCAAGATGTTTAAGATCGGCAAATAACGGTTTCTGTTTCTGGGATTAAGAGGCCTCGGTTTGGAATCGAGGCCTCTTTTTAGTAAATCGCCACCGGATTTTACTGTGAGGTTGACAATCTTGTAGCGGCAGTCTATATTGGCGTGGTCCGAGATGGACGCAAAGGGGTTTTTGCGTATGAAGGCGTATGGTGAGCCTGTTCCCATAGATACTTTGACTCGCTTAAACGAATACGGTGCGGATGACCTTTTTATCTGCTGCGCCAGTTTCGAAGACCGTTGTTTTTCGGGAGTTTCTCGCATGCACTCAGGTTATCGTGTGCGATACAGTGTTGTCTTTGTTATTGAGGAGCCATTTTATACCAAAGAGGTTGACACAAATCTCAATAAGCTACAAGGACAACTAAGCCGTCATACCGGAGAAGGGGTCTACATTATCCGTTGCCAGCGAGATAATCCGGCTGAAGCAATCAGTCAAGTAAAAAATATTTGGCCAAAAATTAAACCCAAAGATAGCGATGACCCTTCGATTACTCTAGACATCAGCGGGTTTACCAAGATATACCTTCTCCAGTTGTTGTACTATATAGTTGCCGAACAGAATTTGGGTATTCCGCGTATCATCCATACAACGCAGTCGTACAGTCCAACAAAATTGACAAGAGGGGTAGAGCAAATCACCACTGTTTCCAATTTCTTCGGCACTATCTCTTTTGAAAAACAGACTTTGCTGGTGTTGTTGTTGGGTTTTGAGCCGGAGCGTAGTCTCAGTGTTTGGAAACACTTTAACCCTGCCCGCACGATTGCCCTAATCAGCAATCCCCCGCGTGAAGGACAAATGGATTACCTTGAGTATGCACAGAAGAACAATGCTTTCTTACTGGCACAGCCAGGAGTAGAACTTCGCGATATGCCGCCTGATGACCCATACGGTGTGCGCAATATATTGGAGAATTTATATCGCGACGTACGTGACAATTACAATGTGGTTATTGGTCCATTTGGCACGAAACCGCAAACCATAGGCGTGTTCCTTTTCTGTTTAGAACACCCCAAAGTACAGGTGGTTTATTCATATCCGACTAGCTATACCCGATCATACTTGCAACGCCATGCGGGCGTTACTCTTTTATTGCCCATGTCTCCTGCGGTAGGTGTAGACATTCGAAAACGGTTTATGGAAGAGGAAGAAGAGGAATAATTCATTGTCTCTCAGACTTTGACTGGTTTTCCTTTTATCTGGTTTGGCTATACAAGCTCCCCGCAATGTTTCCGTAAATATCCGCCAGTCCATGTAAAATCATGGACATGAAAAATACGACACGGATTACACTAAGTTGGGAACTATTTGAACAGGGCATA